>Ga0315912_10004149_pt1 | contig 13867 bp, 11 predicted proteins | sample VfabasoilMG_FD_204469 | JGI IMG/M metagenome (GOLD analysis project Ga0315912, IMG submission 204469) | Garden soil microbial communities collected in Santa Monica, California, United States - V. faba soil | ecosystem: Environmental > Terrestrial > Soil > Garden | place: USA: California... | reverse complement strand
TTCATGCTGGTGAGCGTCTTTTACTTCGGTGCCCACGGCACCTTGTAGCGCTCGTCGCCGGACACCTCGTTGTCGTAGCTCCACTCGTGGATGCCCATCTTCTGGGAGCTCATCGACACGCCCGGCGGTGGCCGGTCGAGCACGTCCTCGCCGCTGAGCAGCTTGTCGATGGTCACCGCGGCATCGTGGCCGTGCGCGACGGCCCAGATGATGTTCTTCGGGCCGAACGCGGCATCGCCGCCGAACAGCACGTGCGGCAGCGAGGACTGGAACGTGGTCTTGTCCACCACCGGCATGCCCCATTCGTCGAACGCGATGCCGACGTCGCGCTCGATCCAGGGGAACGCGTTCTCCTGCCCCACCGCGATCAGCACCTCGTCGCAGGGCACGACCACGTCCGGCTCGCCGGTCGGGACGAGCTGGCGCCGGCCCTTGGCATCGCGTTCGGCCTTCACCTTCTCGAACGTCATGCCGGTGAGCTTGCCGTGTTCGTGCAGGAAGGCCTTGGGCACGTGGTAGTCGAGGATGGGGATGCCTTCGTGCTGGGCGTCCTCCTTCTCCCAGGGCGAGGCCTTCATCTCCGCGAAACCCGAGCGCACGATGACCTTGACCTCGTCCCCGCCCAGGCGCCGGGCGGACCGGCAGCAGTCCATCGCCGTATTGCCGCCACCGAGCACGATCACGCGCCTGCCGACCTTGGTGACATGGCCGAAATAGACCGAGGCCAGCCAATCGATGCCGACGTGGATGTTGGCGGCGGCCTCCTGGCGCCCTGGCAACTCGAGGTCGCGTCCGCGCGGCGCGCCCGATCCGACGAAGATCGCGTCGTAGCCTTCGGCCAGCAGCGCCTTCATCGATTCGATGCGGGTGTTCGCACGCAGTTCCACGCCCAGGTCGAGGATGTAGCCCACTTCCTCGTCAATCACCGATTCGGGCAGGCGGAAGCGCGGCACCTGGGTGCGCATGAAGCCACCCCCCTTGGGGTCGGCCTCGAACACGGTCATGTGGTAGCCGAGCGGCGCGAGGTCGCGCGCCACGGTCAGCGAGGACGGGCCGCCGCCGACGCAGGCGATGCGCTTGCCGTTCTTCTGGGCGGCCGGCCTGGGCATGCGCGCGGAGACGTCGCCCTTGTTGTCCGCCGCCACGCGCTTGAGCCGGCAGATGGCCACGGGCTCGGGCTGCTCGCCGTTGTTCTCCTCGACGCGCCCGCGCCGGCAGGCCGGTTCGCACGGACGGTCGCAGGTGCGTCCCAGGATTCCCGGGAACACGTTCGACTTCCAGTTCACCATGTACGCGTCGGCATAACGGCCGGCGGCGATCATGCGGATGTACTCGGGCACGGGCGTGTGGGCCGGGCAGGCCCACTGGCAGTCGACCACCTTATGGAAATACTCCGGCTTCTTGATGTCGGTCGGTTGCACCCGGGGCTCCTGGCGAGGTCTGGGTTCGTGGCGCGGACGCACTGGACATACGCGCGCCGGAGGTGACGCATCGAGTCTAGCCGCTCGACCGCGACGACAAAAGCGCGCGGGAGCCCGCGGCGCACCGCGTACGAACACGTACATCGCGGGGACGATGCGCGCGTCGCACGGCCGGGTCGATCGGGCGGAAAGCGTGCGCGGGGCGGCGACTTGCTACCCTTACCGGCTGGCTGCACAGGCGATCCCCATGACCGATACCGACCCCCTCCCCCCCGCGCCCACCCTGATCCAACCGCAACTCGATCCGGCCCAGGCCCGCGTGCTCGGCTGCCTGCTCGAGAAGCAGGCCCTGACGCCGGAGGTCTATCCCCTGACCGTGAACGCGGCGCAGACCGCGAGCAACCAGAAGACCAGTCGCGATCCGATCATGCAGCTCGAGGTGGGTGCCGTCGGCCATGCCCTGCGGGGCCTGGAGGACCTCAAGCTCGTGCGCGTGATCCATTCCGCACGCGCGCTGCGCTACGAGCATCGCTTCGACGAGGTGTACGGCACCACCGGTCGCCAGCGCGCGCTGCTCTGCCTGTTGCTGCTGCGCGGCCCGCAGACCCTGAACGAGCTGTACACGCGCACCGATCGGCTCGCGACATTCGACAGTCCCGAGGCCGTGCTCGAGACGCTGGAACGCCTGTCCGAGCGTTCCCCTCCCATGGCGGTGTGCCTGGGGCGCGCGCCGGGCCAGCGCGAGGACCGCTACATGCATCTGTTGAGCGGCCCGGTATCCCCAGGTCTCATGGGCACGCGCGGCATGGCCGCCGACGACACCGCCCATGCGCCGGGATTGTCGGCACGCGTGCAGGAGCTCGAAGCGGCCGTGGCGGCGCTGCGGGAGGAACTGGCGGGCCTGCGCGCCCGGATCGGAGACGCCTGAGATGAATCGATTCACGCACGCCCTGCTGCGTACGCCGGCCATGAGCCTGGCGCAGGGCCTCACCACCGTCGACCTGGGCACGCCCCAGATGCCGCTCGCGCTGGCGCAGCACCGCGCCTATCGCACCGCGCTGGAATCCCTGGGACTCGCCTGCCTGGAACTGGGGACGGACGAAACCCTGCCCGACTGCACCTTCGTCGAGGATTGCGCCGTCGTCTGCGGGGACGCCGCGATGATCACGCGGCCGGGTGCGGACAGCCGCATGGGCGAGGTCGCCGCCGTGCGCGACGCCCTCGCCGTCCACCTCGACGTGGGCACGGCCATCGAGGCGCCCGGGACTCTGGACGGTGGCGACATCTGCGAAGCCGGCGAGACGTTCTTCATAGGCTTGTCGCATCGGACGAACGAGGTCGGCGCAGCCCAGCTCACCGAATGGTTGGCACGCCGCGGCAAGCGCGGGATCACGATCGACATCCGCGCGATCCACGACATCCTCCACCTCAAGAGCGGCATCGCGGCGCTCGACCCCGAGACCCTGGTGCTGATCCCCTCGCTCGCCGGACACCCGGCGTTCGCCGGGTTCCGTCGCATCCTGCTGTCCGAACAGGACGCCTACGCCGGGAACTGCGTGCAGGTGAACGGCCGCACCCTCGTCGCCGCGGGCTTCCCGCGCGCCGTCGACGCCCTGGTCGCCCAGGGCCACGAACCGCTGGTCCTGGACATGTCGGAGTTCCGCAAGATGGACGGCGGGTTGAGCTGTCTGTCGATCCGATACTGACCCGTCATCGTTTGTTGCGAGGCGCTCCTATCCCTTTGTAGGAGCGCGCTTCAGCGCGCGATCTTTGGATTCGCGCCGGCACGCCAAAAAGGTCGCGCGCTGAAGCGCGCTCCTACGTTGCGCATGCAGCACTTTTTCGACCCGGTCCGACCGATTCAATCCCAGCGCGTTCCGCGTCCAGTAAGCTCCCGCGTCCCCATGACCACGGACGTGAACGACATGGCTGAGTCTCCCTCTTTCGTCCTGCGCACCTGGACGGCCGCGCTGCTGCTCGTCCTCGCGGGTGCAGGTGCCTCCGCCGCGCCCAAGCCCGAGGCCGCGAGCGGTCCGAAGTCGTTCGCGGACGCCACGCGCGGGCTCGATCGCAGCGCGGGATTCGTGGATGTCTATCGCGATGCCGCCAAGGGCCAGGTGCTGCTCGCCGTCCGGCAACTCGACGCGCCGTTCCTGCTCGTGACGTCCCTGCCCTACGGACTGGGATCCAACGACGTCGGCCTCGACCGCGGCCAGCCCGGACAGACGCGCCTCGTGCGCTTCCGCCGACACGGCGCGAAGCTGCTCCTGATCCAGGACAACACGAGCTACGTGGCGCTCTCGAACGACCCGAAGGAGTCCGCGAGCGCGCGCGAGGCGTTCGCGGAATCGGTGCTGTGGGCCGGCGAGCTCAAGTCCGAGCCGGGGACGGACGGCAGCGTGCTGGTCGACTTCGGTCCCTTCCTGACCACCGACCAGCACGGCATCGGCGCACGCCTCAACGCGACGAAGCAGGGCAAGTACGCGGTCGACGCGGCACGCAGCGCCGTCCTGGCCGAATCCGCCCGCAGTTTCCCCGACAACACCGAGTTCGAGGCCTTGCTCACCTTCGCCGGCCCTGGCGAGGGCGAGTACGTGCGGCAGGTCGCGCCCGATCCCGAATCGCTCACGATGCGCCAGCACGTCAGCCTCGTGAGGCTGCCGCCGGACGGCTTCCAGCCCCGTCGCTATCACCCCGGATCGGGGGCGTTCTCGATGGGCTATTACGACTTCGCCCAGCCGCTCGGCGCCAGCCTCGACGTGCGGTTCCAGCCGCGCTTCCGCCTCGAGAAGACGAACCCCGATGCGGCGAAATCCCCCGTGCGCAAGCCCATCGTGTTCTACCTCGACCCCGGCACGCCCGAGCCCGTGCGATCGGCGCTGCTGGAGGGGGCGAGCTGGTGGCGCGCCGCGTTCGAGGAGGCAGGCTTTGAGGACGCATACCGCGTGGAGCTGCGTCCGGACGGCATCGACCCGATGGACATCCGCTACAGCGTGATCACCTGGGTGCATCGTGCGACGCGCGGCTGGTCCTACGGCGGCAGCATCGCCGACCCGCGCACGGGCGAGATGATCAAGGGCTCCGTCACGCTCGGTTCGCAGCGCGTTCGCCAGGACCTGATGATCGCCCAGGCGCTGCTCGCGCCGTTCGGAAAGCCGAACGAGGCCGAGCTCAAGGCCGAAGCCGAGGCCATGGCGCTGGCGCGACTGCGCCAGCTCTCCGCGCACGAGGTCGGGCACGCGCTCGGTTTCGCGCACAATTTCGCGGCGAGCCGCATCGCCAATGGCTCGGTGATGGACTATCCGCATCCGCTGATCGAAATCGACGCCGACGGCGGCATCGACCTGGCCGACGCTTACGGGGTCGGTGTCGGGCCCTGGGACAAGTTCCTCGTCAAGCACGCGTACCTGCCGTTCAAGCCCGAGGCCGAGGCCTCCGCGCTCGCCGCGCTGCGGCGCGAGGCCGCGCAGGCGGGCCTGCTCTACATCGGCGACGACGACGGCCGAGCGGGCTCCTCCGCGCATCCCGACGCCCTGCTCTGGGACATGGGCACCGACACCCTGAAGAGCTACGACACCCTGCTCGCCGTGCGGCGCAAGGCGCTCGATGCGTTCTCGCTCGCCGTGCTGCCGCCCGATCGCCAGACGGGCGAGATCGAGGCGCGCCTGGTGCCGGTCTACCTGCTGCATCGCTACCAGCTCGAGGCGGTCGCCCGCCTGCTCGGTGGTCGCGACTACCAGTACGGCACGGGCGCCGATGCGAACGCGGGCACGCGTGCCGTCGCCGGCGACCGCCAGCGCGCCGCGCTCGCACGCCTGACCGCGGCCCTGGGCGCGCGCGAACTTGCGCTGCCCGCCTCGGTGCTCGACCTCGTGACGCCGCCGGGCAACGACTACGCGCGCAACCGCGAGTACTTCCAGAACCGCTCGGCGCCGATCTTCGACGCCTATGCCGCCGTGGCGTCCGCTGCCGCCGTCGGGACCCAGTTCCTGTTCGATCCCGCGCGCCTGAACCGGGTCGCGTTCCAGCACGCGCGCGATGCGGCGCTGCCGGGCGTCGCGGAGGTACTCGACCGGACCTTTGCCGCCACGTGGCGTTCGGATGCCTCCTCGACCCAGGCACCCGCGGCACTCGCCGTGCAGTTGAGCGCGAACTGGGTCACGCTCGATGCGCTGTTCGCCACGCTGGACGGCGGCGCACTGCATCCGCCGGTGGAATCCGACGTGCGCGCGGCCTTGGCGGGTCTGCGCGATTGGCTGTCGGCGAACGCCGGCGCGGGCGGAACGCTCACCGCGAACCGGCGCGAGGCCGCCGACACCATCGCCCGCTACCTGCGCGACCCCGCCACGGTGAAGCGACACCCGGCGCCAGTCGTGCCGCCGGGTGCGCCGATCTGATCGATTGGCGATAGGTCAGGAGCGCACCGACACCGCGCAACTCCCCGCTCCCACCTCGGTCGACCCCCTCTCCCCCGTGGGGAGAGGGTGGGGGTGAGGGGGTAGCCTCGAGATTCCAATTCTCGCCGCATCACGAATAAAGATCGAAAGGGTGACGCTACCCCCTCACCCTAACCCTCTCCCCAAAGGGGAGAGGGGACCGCATACGCCTTGATCGACGCTGTTCTCGCTCGATCAACCGAAGTTGAAACCCCCAAAAACAAAACGCCGGACGGGGTCACCGTCCGGCGCAAAATTCAAAACCGTGCGAGCGCAAGCGCGCTCGCAACGCGACCGCTCAGACGGCGGTCACGTCCTCGGCCTGCAGGCCCTTCTGGCCCTGGGTCGCGCGGAAGCTGACCTTCTGACCTTCCTGCAGGGTCTTGAAACCCGTTCCGTTGATGGCGCGGAAGTGCACGAACACATCCGGGCCGTTTTCACGGCTGATGAAACCGAAGCCCTTGGCCTCGTTGAACCACTTGACGGTTCCGATCTGACGATCCGACATCTGAAACTCTCCAAAACAATTTGTGACTATGAAGCCGCCCGGATGGGCAGCAGGTTTACTGGGGATGCAGGAGTCGACGAGTGTCGATGGGGGAATGCGAATTCCGCGCCCACCGGAAACGTACAGCGGCTGACCTGTCACACACAGCGGGCGGGAGTGTATACGAGCCTGCGCGCGAATGCGAATGCGGGTTGCAGGGATGTCAAGCCCCCTCCCCACCCTCCGGTCCGTAGAAGATCACCCAGGTGGCGAAATCGGGCGAGAACCGGACGAAGCGATGTTCGATCCCGGCGGGGACGAAAAGCAGGTCCCCGGGCACGAACGACACCTTCTCCTGGCCGCGCTGGAACTCCCCGGCGCCCGAGATCACCACGTAGAGCTCGTCGAGCGCATGCGGCTGCTGGTCGTCCGACCCCCTCGGCGCGTAGATCTCGACCTGCAGCGTACCGTGCTGGAACAGTTCCGCGAACGGGCGGCCGTGCGGACCGGGCACGCGCTTGCGCGCCGCGGCCGTGCCCAGGTGCCAGGAATGCGCCTGCTGCGGGGTCCCGGACTCGGCCATGTTGCTGCTCCCCGACGCTGCGCCAGGATCCATGGTAGTCGGCGTCCGGCGCCGTTCAAGTCGTCGCCGTACGTGACTTCTGGCACAGCACCCCGGATCGCGCGTGCCTCAGTCTGGCGAGTCGCCGCGAAGTCCACCACCGCCCTGCCCCGGAGCACCGCATGTCGAATCGAACCCTTCGAGTACCCACCGCGGCCCTGGCCTGCTGCCTCGTCGTGCTCGGCAGCACTCCGGGGACGGGAATCGCGGCAGCGAAGGGAACCGTCCGGGACGCGCAGACCACGCTGGCCGAGCGCTTCGACGCCGGCATCGACGCGAAGGACCTCGACTCCTGGCTCAAGCGCATGAGCGCGGGGCCGAACCATGTCGGCGCCCCGAACAACATCGCGAACGCCGAATACACGCGCGACCAGTTCCGGTCCTGGGGTTGGGACGCGCGCATCGAAACCTTCGACGTGCTGTATCCGACCCTGAAGCGACACGCGCTGCAACTGGTGGCGCCCGCGCGCTACACCGCCAGCCTGGCCGAACCGCCGGTTCCCGGCGACGAGAGCACGAACCAGGTCGCGGAGTCCCTGCCGCCGTATCACGCCTACGGCGGAGATGGCGACGCCGAAGCCGAACTGGTCTACGTCAACTACGGCATGCCGGCCGACTACGAGGAGCTCGCGCGACACGGCATCGAGGTGCGCGGCCGCATCGTGATCGCGCGCTACGGCGCCGGCTGGCGCGGCCTCAAGCCCAAGCTCGCGCAGGAGCATGGCGCGATCGGCTGCATCGTCTACTCCGACCCCGCCGACGACGGCTTTGGGCAAGGGGACGTGTATCCCAAGGGCACCTATCGCCCGGCCTTCGGCGTGCAACGGGGCTCGGTCGCCGACATGCCGGTCCACCCCGGCGATCCGCTCACGCCCGGCTACGGCTCCGTCGAGGGCGCAAAGCGCCTTTCCCTGGCGGACGCGAAGACCCTCCTGAAGATTCCCGTGCTGCCGATCTCCTATGCCGATGCGCAGCCGCTGCTGTCGGCGATCGAGGGCACCGTGGCACCGCCGTCCTGGCGCGGGGCGCTGCCGATCACCTATCACATCGGTCCGGGACCGGCGCGCGTGCACCTGGTCGTGGAATCGAACTGGAACCAGGCGAAGGCGTACAACGTGATCGCCACGCTCAAGGGCGCGGAACTGCCCGACCAGTGGGTGATGCGCGGCAACCATCGCGATGGCTGGGTGTTCGGCGCCTCCGATCCGCTGTCCAGCCACGTCGCGATGATGGCCGAGGCGAAGTCGCTCGGGGCGCTCGCGCGTTCGGGCTGGAAGCCCCGGCGCACGCTCGTGTACGCGAGCTGGGACGCGGAGGAGCCCGGGCTCCTGGGCTCGACCGAGTGGGTCGAGACGCACGCCGGCGAGCTTGCACGCAAGGTGGTGCTCTACATCAACACCGACGGCAACGCGCGCGGATTCCTCGACATCGAGGGCAGCCATCCCTACCAGCAGCTCGCGAACGAGGTGGCACGCGCGGTGTCCGATCCGCAGACGTCCAAGAGCGTGTCCGATCGACTGCAGGCCGCGCGCATGACGCGCGGGTATGCCCAGGACGCGAGCGCCGACCAGAAGCTCGACCTCGAGCGTGCCCTCGCCGGTGCCGATTTCCGCATCGCCGCGCTGGGTTCGGGGTCGGACTTCACGCCGTTCCTGCAGCACCTGGGCCTGGCGACGCTGAACGTCGGCTACTACGGCGAGGGCGATGCCAATGGCGTCTACCATTCCGCCTACGACACCTACGCGCACTACACGCGGTTCGTCGATCCTGGCCTGCGCTACGGCGTCGCGCTCGCGAAGACCGCCGGGCGGCTGGTGCTCGGCGTATCGGAGGCGGACGTACTGCCCATGCGTTTCGCGCCCATGGCCGAGGCGGTCGCCGGATACGTGGCGGAGGTCCACCAGCTCGTCGCCGCGTCGCGCGAGCGCAGCGTACTCCTGGCACGGCTGCGCGAGCGCGACGCTTTCGGACTCGCGAGCGACCCCACCGCACCCACGCTCGCCCCACCGGCGCAATCGGCCGTGCCGCACCTGAACCTGGCACCGCTCGACAATGCGAACACGCGCCTGCAGGCCGCCGCCAAGGCCTATGACCGCGCGCTCTCGATCATCGGGACCGCGAACCTGTCCGCGGACTCCCGCCGACAGCTCGATGCCCTGCTCCAGGGGATGGAACAGAGCCTGCTCGATCCCGAGGGCCTGCCGGGTCGCAGCTGGTACCGGCACCTCATCTACGCGCCGGGCCTCTACACCGGCTACGGCGTGAAGACGCTGCCCGGCGTGCGCGAGGCGATCGAGCTGCGCGACTGGGCGCAAGCGGAGCGATACGCGGTCAAGACCGCCGAGGTCCTGGATCGCTACGCCGCACGCCTGGACCAGGCGCGTGTCTTGCTGGAGCCGACGGCGCGCTGAACTACGCTCGTCGAAGTCGACGAGCGTGGAGTTCGACTCACAAGCGCCTATCGCGGTACGCGATGGAACGGGACAGATGCGTCCAGGGGGCCAATGTCCTCTGCGCCGCTGATTCGTGCCGCGCAGGCGCCCTCGCGGAGCCGATGAAGCGCAATCCTTTGCAGGAACGCGCTTCAGCGCGCGATCCTTTCGATCCAGGGTGGCGTTGGGGCACGCCAGAAAAAGATCGCGCGCTGAAGCGCGCTCCCACGGTTCCTTCGGGACGCAGGGACAGCCGATGAATCCGATTGCCTGTACCGGCGTGAACCTCGGGACCACGGCGCATCGTCCGAGGCTTCAGACGCCTCTCGAAACCACGACCGCGACAAGCGCGACTCCGAGCACCACGTGCCGACCCCATTCGCACAGGACGGCCCAACGACGCCCTTCGATCAGCGCAGCCAGGCTCCAGAGCGAAAAGCACAACCACGCGACCGCGACGAGTTCGCGCCAGTCCGGATTCGATGTGGACCAGGCCAGGCACGCCGTCGCGCCGGCCGTGAGCAGCGCGAACTGCGTCGCCACGTAGAGGCGCAGGCGCGCCCCCACGGGCGGATCGAAGCGGGCGCGCCGCGGCATTTCGAACGGCGCCTTCGGATATCGCGCCGCCAGTTCGGCCGGTCGCCATCCCGGACGGGCGAACCACAGGCGCAGGCGATCGGCCCAGCCGCGCGTCCTCCAGGAGTCGCGCGCGAGCGCGGCGTAGACCTCGACGTTCGCCCACAACGGATCCAGGGTACCCAAGGGTGCCCGGGTCCCGTACACCACGGGTTCCTCGTCGCTCTCCTCGACGAAGGTGCCGAACATCCGATCCCACAGGATCAGGATGCCGCCATAGTTGCGGTCGAGGTAACGGTCGTTGACGCCGTGGTGCACGCGGTGGTTCGAGGGCGACGCGAACACGCGGTCGAACCAGCCGAGCTTGCCCACCAGTTCGGTGTGGATCCAGTACTGGTACAGCAGGTCGATCAGGCCGACGACGATGAACACCAGCGGCGGAAACCCGAGCAGCGCCATGGGCAGGTAGAACACCCAGCCGAACAGGAATCCGGTGCTGGTCTGGCGCAACGCCGTGGACAGGTTGAACGATTCGCTCTGGTGGTGCACGACATGCGAGGCCCAGAGCAACGACACCTCGTGGCTCAACCGGTGCTGCCAGTAGTAGCAGAAGTCGTACAGCACCAGCCCGGCGATCCAGGTCCAGGCCGAGTCGATCGGCAGGTCCGTGACGCGCAGGTGCTCGTGGGCCAGCGCGTACAAGCCGATCACGACGAGTTTCGAGTACAAGCCGGTCAGCTGCGACAGCGTGCCCAGGCTGATGCTGCCCACGGCATCGGCAAAGCCGTACACGGGCAGGCCCCTGCGGCGTGCCCAGAGCAGTTCCAGGCCGATCAGCGCGAAGAACACCGGAATGGCGTAGACGATGGGGTTCATCCGGACTCGGGCTCGCGGGTTGGCGACACGGGTGGCAAGCGATGGGAATGTGCCGATAATAGGCAGATGAGCCCCCGGCCGCTGCTCGCGGTCTGTTGCGCGACCCTGATCGCGGTCGTGCCGGGCTGGCGCGCGCCGGCGTTCGGGACCGTTTCCATTCCCGAGTCGGCCGTGCCCGTCGAATCCGCCATGCCGCACGCGACGCCGGCAGCGCGTGCACCTGTCGCTGGCCTCCTCCGCGCGAGCCACTCGAAACCCGTTCCGGCGCGAATTGCCCATCTTCCGCACGAGCGCCTCGCCCAGGCAGCGCGCGGCGGTGACATCGGCGCCGCACTGGACCTCGCCGGCCTGCTCGACGCCTGCGCCGAGCGCGAGGACCTGCGCGTCCAGATGAGCGCGCTCGGCCAGGACTGGGGTCCTGCGCCGGATTGCGGGAGCGAATCGGGCTGTGATGCCGATACGCGCGGGCTGGCGTCGCTGCGCGACGCCATGGAAGAAGCGGGCGCGCGTGCGCTCGACTGTCGCGACATCACGCCCGCGTGGCTGGAGACGCGCGGGGAGTGGCTGGTGCGCGCGGCGGAACTGGGCCACACCGAGGCGATGTCGTGCTATGCGCTGGCCGGCGGCGAGCTTTCGCCACACCCCACGCTGCCTGCTTCCAGCCCCTGGCTGGAACGCTGGCACCGGCAGGGCCTGGGCATGGCGTGGAGCGCATGGCGACGCGGGGACCCGCGTGCCGCCGTCGCTCTCGCGCGCGCCTACGGGCCTCGCAGCTATTTCCGCGGCGCCACCGACGACCTGGCGCCAGCCGACCCGCGCTGGCATCGCCGGTTCTCAGCGTACCTGACCGTCGCGCTCGACCTCGCCGCGAACGACAGCGACCTGTGGCTGCCCCTGGATGCCGACGCACTCGACGCGGCAGACAGGGCGTGGCTATCCGATGCCCTCAGCCGGGTGCCCGTACGCTGGCCCCTCGCCTCGGGCACACCCGAGGCGTGCTGGCACCATTTCGACATCTTCGAAGGCGCGCCCGCGGACGATGGGACGCTGCTGGCCTCGGGCTCGCCCTAGCTCCATCCCCACGCAGGGTGGATCCCGAGGGGGTTCCCGATGCTTCAGCAGACTTGCGGGATGGCGGGGCGGTACCCGTCGGGTTCCGCCCCACGCGAGTGTCGCGTGCGGGTGAACTAGAGCTTCAGCCAGCGCGCGTACTCGGCGGCCGTGACGCCGTCGTTACGGTCGCGGTCCGCGAGTTCGTACTCCTCGTCGAGGGCTCGGTAAGCGGACGCCTCCACCCGGTCCACGCGCCCGTTCCGGTCGGCATCCAACTGGTCGAACGCCGGCGCCTCGCCGGCGGGCGCGACGTAGGCCTGGCCCCAGCGAACCGTGACCTGGGCTTGCGGTGTCTTGAACTGCGTCGTGCGCGTTTCGGACTCGGAGGCGCGGACGCCGGGCGCAAGCATGAGCAGGGACAAGGCGATCGCCGAATGCATCCATCGATTGGACATGGGCGTACTCCAGGGTTTCGGGGGGGCGGTCGTCATGCGTCGCCGGCAGGAACCATCGGCAGGCGCGGGACCCAGGCTAACCCTCGCGCATGGATCCACGCTGAATGCGACCGCGGGACCGGGGATCAGCCGCGATCCGAGGCCGCGCGACGATCCGGCGCCGTCGTCCGTCCTGCATGCTTGCGTGCGTCCGGGGGTGCTCCGCGGGAGCGATCCGGTGCGGAATCGCAAGCCTGGTCGCGGCGCTGGCGGTACCCTTCCACCCCTCGATGGTCGACCACAGGGAATCCGGTCATGCATCCAGCGACTCGCGCCATCCTCGGCATGCTGTCCATGCTTGCATCCGCCGGCGCACCCTGCGCGACCATCGACGTCTCGGTGCGCAACAATTTCTACCAACCCAACGAGATCACCATCAACGTCGGCGACACCGTGCGCTGGACCAACAACAGCGGTTTCCACGACGTGGTGGCGGACGACAATTCGTTCTCCAACGAGGCGGGCAGCGGCTGGGTATACAGCCGAACGTTCGCCACCGCCGGGGACGTGCGCTATTTCTGCTCGGTGCACAGCGTGGCGGGCGTGAACATCAATGCCGGCATGAACGGCCTGATCCACGTCAACCAGGTCGCCCCGCCCCCGTTCACGATCAACACCGGCATCGCGGGCTCCTGGTACAACCCGCCGACCTCGGGACAGGGCTTCCTGCTCGACGTGCGCGCGAGCGACAGGTTCATGTTCGTCGCGTGGTTCACCTACGAGGTCGCGCCCGCCGTGGCCGCGAAACTCGGCGCACCGGAACAGCGTTGGCTGGTCGCGCAGGGCACCTACAACGGCGCAACCGCGCAACTCCCGATGTTCTCCGTCGCTGGCGGCCGCTTCAACGATCCGACCGCGGTGTCGGCGACGCAGGTCGGAACCCTGACGCTGAACTTCAGCAGTTGCACCGCCGGAACGGCCACGTACGCGTTCTCGAACGGCGGCGCCACGGGAACCATCCCCATCGAACGCCTGTTGCCGGGCACCGAAGCGCTGTGCCTGAGCCAGAGCGCGCAGGAGGCGGGGGCGGAGTAGCGCGGGCGATCGGCAAGTTCCGGCGATCAGCACGCCGATGCGCGCGCGCTCGAACGCGACTCGTGGCGCGGGAATCCGCGCTCTTGCAGAGCGGAGCTTGCTTCGCTGACCTGATCACGACGGTGAGCCGAGCAAGCTCGGCTCTACCGCGACTGGGGACCGGTGAAACCCGGCGTCGGGGGTTTCCGGTGATTGTCACGGGATCGCCGCGTGCCGAACGGCGGGCTGTCGGGTCCTCGGGAAGCCGGTGCTTCCGGTATCGATCCTCAACGCCGCCAGTCAACAGAACCCGACACCCGCGGCGAACGACCCGAACAAGGTTCCGAGGTCGGTCAGGAACGAAATCGGCAGGCCGAGCACGCGCCACAACGTCGCGCGCGGCGCGCGACCGGCCAGCACGCCACCGGCGTCGATGTGCTCGCGCCCGATCCAGGT
>Ga0315912_10004148_pt1 | contig 13870 bp, 12 predicted proteins | sample VfabasoilMG_FD_204469 | JGI IMG/M metagenome (GOLD analysis project Ga0315912, IMG submission 204469) | Garden soil microbial communities collected in Santa Monica, California, United States - V. faba soil | ecosystem: Environmental > Terrestrial > Soil > Garden | place: USA: California... | reverse complement strand
GGCCGTGGGGCAGCGCGACAGCCACGCCGCCGGCAGCATCAGGCGCGGCGCCGATGGTTGCTGCCGAACAGGACGCTTGGCTCATCACCCCGATGGAGCACCTGTGTCTGTGCGTTGAGCTAGACCGAGCTCCGGGCTGTCGGTCATCCCGCGCGCACGGCGCGGAATGGAAAATGTAAACGTAGAGCCCGGACCCTCATTGGGCTGTGCCCACAAACGGCCAGCGTGACTTTCGATGATGGATCGGCTCACCGACAGACCGATCCCCATCCCGCTGATCTTGGTCGTGTAGAAGGGTTCGAAGAGCTTGTCCGTATCCTCGGGTCGAATGCCCACGCCAGCATCCTGGACCGAGAGTCGCACGCCATCGTCGCGGTCTCGTTCGGTCCTGATGACCAGGTGCCTTGGTCGATCTTCTACGCAGCTCATCGCAGCTGAGGCGTTTACGACCAGGTTGAGAATGACCTGCTGAAGCTGGATGCGATCTCCCGTGATCGGCGGCAAATCGGTGGTTAGCTCAGTGCGCAGGGTCACGCGGTTTCGCTGTAGCTCGTTCACCGAAAGCGCAAGTACTTCGCGCGCGGCTTCGTTCAGATCTACCGACTCGCTGCTCGTGTTCTTTTTCGCAAAGAGTGCGCGCAGCCGCGTGATCACATCCGTGGCGCGGTTGCTGTCGCGAATCGAACGCCGAGCGGTTTCGAGCGCGCCAGCGACATTGGGCGGATCGGCGCTCAGCATCCGCAAGCACGTGCTGGCGTTGGTGATGATGCCCGCTAACGGCTGATTGACCTCGTGTGCGATGGACGCCGTCAAGGCGCCCATGCTCGCGACTCGGGTCATGTAAGCAAGCTCCGAGCGCACTTCGGCGAGCGCTGCGTCCGAGCGTCGTCGCTCCGTCACATCCTGAACGGCGCCGACATATTCGAGGCCGCCATCACGGTCCCGGGTCCCGTAGGCGGTCATGCGTAAATACTTGAACGAGGCGTCTGCCATCCGCAGGCGCATCTCGTAGTCCAGGTCGCTGCCACCAGCTCGGGCCCGCGCGACCTTTTCGTTCAGTAGTGGGATGTCCTCCGGGTGCACTCGACCGGCAATCCGCCCGAGGGTTACCGGCGAGCCCTGCTCGAACTCCAGGATGCGATAGAGTTCCTCCGAAGACCTGATTTCGTCGGTGTCGGCACGCCAGTAAAAGCTGCCGGTCTGGCTCACGCGTTGGCCCTCTGCGAGGAGCACCTGACTGCGTCGAAGTTCCGCCTCGGCGCGCTTGCGATCCTCTATGTCTACATTCGTTCCGTACCACCTGACGATGTTGCCCGCCTCATCACGCAAGGGGTTGGCGCGGAACAGAAACCAGCGATACTCACCATCAAAACGCCGCATGCGCGCTTCGGTATCGACCGGCGTGCCGGTTGCCAGGCATGATTGCCAGTAGTCCACCAGTCCTTTGGCGTCCTCCGGATGGATTGCAGCGCCCCAGGCCCAACCGCGCGCCTCCTCTGCTGTCATGCCCGCGTAGTCGAGCCAGCGCTGGTTCAAGAAGTCGCAGAAGCCGTCGGGGCGCGTGGACCATGCGAGCATCGGAATCGTATTGATGATCAGGAGCAGATTGCGCTCGCTCGCGCGCAGGGCCTCGTCCGCTCGCTTCCTGTCCTCGATGTCTACGTTCGTGCCGTACCATTTGACGATGTTCCCCGCTTCGTCGCGCAGCGGATTGGCGCGAAACAGGAACCAGCGATACACCCCATCGAAGCGCCGCATGCGTGCTTCCGTGTCCACCGGCGTGCCAGAGGTCAGGGCTGCTTGCCAGTACTCGATCAGGCCCGGCGCGTCGTCCGGGTGGATCACGGCTCCCCAGTTCCAGCCTATCGCTTGCTCCACCGTGAAACCCGCATAGTCGAGCCAGCGATCACTGAGAAAGTCGCAGTAGCCGTCGGGCCGGGTAGACCATGCGGTCGTGGGAATCGTGTTGATGATCTGGATGAGGTTACGCTCGCTCGCCTGTAGGGCTTGTTCCGCGCGCTTGCGGTCCTCGATATCGACGTTCGTTCCGAACCATTTGACGATGCTGCCGGAGCTGTCGCGCAGCGGGTTGCCCAGAAACAGGAACCAGCGATAGACCCCGTCGAAACGACGCATGCGCGCTTCGGCGTTGACCGAGGCGCCGGACGCCAGGCACGACTGCCAATGGTCCAGTAGCCCATGCAGGTCGTCCGGGTGAATTGCCGCCTCCCAACCCCAGCCCTGCACCCGTTCCAGCGAGAGGCCCGCATAGGCGAGCCAGCGTTGATTCACGAAGTCGCAGTGGCCGTCGGGACGGGTGAACCACGCGGCCATGGGGATCGTATCGATGACCGCACGCAGTTCCTGCTCGCCCGAGGGTAGCAATTCTTCTGCTGTCCGCCGCCGTCGCAAGACGCTCTCAGCCCGCTTGCGGTCCTCGATGTCGGTATTCAGTCCAGACCACCTGACCACGTTGCCGGCTGCGTCGCGCGACGGATGGATGGCGAGGAGGAACCACCGATATTCCCCATCGCTGCGGCGCAGGCGCGCTTCCATCTCACCGGGCGCTGCGCTGGACAGAATCGCTCGCCAGCGTTCGAGGACGAGAGCCAAGTCTTCAGGGTGAACCGCAGACTGCCAGCCCTGACCCGACGCTTCTTGCAAGCTGAAGCCAGCGTACTGTAACCAACGCCGGTTGAGGAAGTCCACGTGCCCGTCCGCAAGCGCGGTCCATGCGCATCCGGGAAGGGCATCGAGGACGTGCTCGAGTTCGTTCTCCATGACGCCTGCCAGCGCTCTTGCACGCGCGGCGTTCTGCGCGCCGCAGCGGCGAGGCGGGTACCTATGACTCACGCCTCGCAGGGTGGGCGAGTCAACCGCGCAGGGAACGGAACCCAGCGCGAAGCTCGGACGAGAAGAGCTGCGGCTCTTCCCAGGCGGGAAAATGAGCGCCCCGCTCGGGCTTGCTGTAGTGGACGAGCCTGGCAAAGGCGCGTTTTGCCCAGCTCTGTGGAACTTGATAGAGTTCGCCCGGGAAAGCGCTCACGGCAACGGGGATGGAGATATTCTTGAAGTCAAAGAAGGGGAGCCTGTTTTCCCAGTACAGACGAGCGGAGGAAATGGCAGTGTTCGTCAGCCAGAAGAGCGTGATGTTGTCGAGCACATCGTCGCGCGTGAGCTCGTCCTTCGGCTGTCCTTTCGTGGGCTTTTGGAGAGCCGCGGTGGTCGCCGCCGCTGGCTTCGCGTCACCGTCACCGAGGTCCAGGAGCCACGCAGCCAGGCCGACGGGCGAATCCACGATTCCGTACAAAGTTTGCGGCCGCGTTGCCATTTCAAACGCGTAGAAGACCCCCTTCGCAAAGAACCCCTGTAGCTTCTCGTAGGCCTTTGTTTCTTCCCCCGAGAGATCCGCCGGCGGCGGGCCGCCGGTATTGAGCGCCTGTGTAACTTCGGGCGGAACGGCACCGGGCAAGTTGATGTGGATCCCCAGCAGCTCCGGCGGCGCCTGGCTGGCCATTGCCTCCGTGATGATCGCGCCCCAATCACCGCCTTGCGCCACGAACCTCGTGTAGCCCAGGCGCTTCATCAGGGCGATCCAGGCACGCGCGATGTGGGTAGGATCCCAGCCGGTCGTGGTGGGTTTGCCGGAGAACCCGTAGCCCGGCAGTGACGGCATGACGACGTGGAAGGCATCTGCTGCGCTCCCCCCGTGTGCCGTGGGATTGGTGAGTGGGTCGAGGACTTTCAGCTGATGCAGGACCGACCCGGGCCAGCCGTGGGTGAGGATGAGCGGCAACGCATTCGGATGGTGCGAGCGAACGTGGATGAAGTGAATGTCCAGCCCATCGATCTCGGTCATGAATTGCGGCAGGGCGTTCAGCCTCGCCTCGCACTTACGCCAGTCGTAGTCCGCCGCCCAGTACTGGGCGAGGTCCTGCATGGTCGCGAGCGGGACGCCCTGCGATTCATCCTGGACCGTTTCCCGCTCAGGCCACTTCGTGGCGCGGATGCGCTTGCGCAGGTCGGCCAGGTCCGCTTCGGGGAAATTCACGTGAAAGGGGCGGATGGGCGCAGTGGGGCACGAAGACTCGGGCATCTGATCGGTCATTGGCTTCTCCTTGGCGTTCAACTTGCGCCTGCGTGCCCATCACGCAGCACCCAGCAGGGGCTCACATGAGCTCCGCTCGAGGCAGGCGCCATCGGACGAAGGTATCGCCGATGCCTTGCGGGGCCTCGAGGCGGGCTCAGCTTGCGCCCGCCTCGGGTACCGGGTCTGGTCAGCCGCGCAGCGAGCGGAAGCCCGTGCGGATCTCCTCGGACAGGAGTTGCGGCTGCTCCCAGGCCGCAAAGTGCCCACCCTTTTCGAGCTTGTTGTAGTGGATGAGCCTGGGATACGCGCGCTCGGCCCAACTCCGCGGGGTCTGATAGAGTTCATCGGGAAAGGCGCTCACGGCGACGGGAATGGTGACGCCCAGAGTGGCAAAAAAGGGAAGCTTGTTCTCTCGATACAGGCGAGCCGAGGAAATCCCCGTGTTGGTCAGCCAGGTGAGCGTAACGTTGTCGAGAACGTCGTCCCGAGTGAGCCCTTCTCGTTGCCCGTCGAAGGCGCGGGCGATGAGCTGGTAACTCAGCAGGTCATGGTCCAGGAGCCAGGCAGCGAGCCCGATCGGTGAATCCGCGATCCCGTACAGCGTCTGCGGGTGGTTCGCCATCTGCTGGGCGTAGGACAGACCGTGGGTGAGGAAGAAGGCGATGCGCTCGAAGGCGTGGCGTTCGTCTGCCGCGAGGCCTGGCGGGGCGCTGCCAGCGTGGAGCGCCTGCAGAATTTCGGCGGGTACGGCGAACGGCAGATTGACATGGATGCCGAGCAAGCCCGGCGCCGCCTGTACGCCCATCTGCTCAGTGACCAGCGCACCCCAATCGCCGCCTTGCGCTACGTATTCTGTGTAGCCGAGGCGGCTCATCAACTCGGTCCAGGCGCGCGCGATGCGGGGACAATCCCAGCCGGTGCTCGCCGGCTTTCCTGAAAAGCCATAGCCCGGGATCGACGGGATCACGAGATGGAAGGCGTCCGAGGCGCTTCCGCCATGCGCGGTGGGATTGGTCAGGGGCTCGATGAGCTTCAGCTGCTCGATGACCGAGCCCGGCCAGCCGTGCGTGACGATGAGCGGTAGCGCGCCTTCATGCTTCGAACGCACGTGCACGAAGTGAATGTCGAGCCCGTCGATCTCGGTGATGAACTGGGGATACGAGTTGAGTTTCGCCTCGACCTTGCGCCAGTCGTATTCCGTCGCCCAATAGCGCGCGAGCTTCTGCATCGTCGCGAGCTGTACGCCTTGCGATTCATCGGCAACCGGCTCCTTCTCCGGCCATACCGTGGCGCTGATGCGTTTGCGCAAATCGGCGAGCTTGGCGTCCGGAAACTCTACCTGAAACGGGCGGATGGCCCTCGTATCAATACCTGTCTGTCGTGCAGCTGCGGTCATGGGTGCGTTCCTTCTTCTCGTGGTTGGTATCGGGTGTGCCTCAGCGAACTCGCAAAGGCTCGCCACCCGCGTTGCATCTCTGACGTCCGCGGAGGCTTTCCCCCATTGGACCTTGGTGCCGGTTTTCGACTTTGGCGCTCACGAGCTGCCGCTCGAGTACAAAAGAGAAAAGCCCACAGACCAAGTCTGCGGGCTTCCACGGGCAGAACCCCCTGGGCTCCCCTGAGCGCCTGCTAGTGGCTAACGCGCAGCGATCTGAGGCCTGCTCGAACTTCTTCTGAGAACAGTTGCGGCTGTTCCCAGGCGGCAAAGTGCCCGCCTTTGGCGAGAGCGTTGAAATGGATGAGATTGTGGTAGGAGCGCTCGGTCCAACTCCGCGGAGCTTGGTAGACCTCCTCAGGGAAGACGCTCACGGCCGCCGGCACGGAGATGTCGTAGTCATTGAAGAAGGCGCCCTTGTATTCCACATACAGACGAGCGCTGGACACGCCGGTGTTCGTCAGCCAACAGAGGGTGATGTTGTCGAGAATGTCGTCGCGTGTGAGGTCGCCGTAGGGCTCCCCATCGATAAAGAGTTTGACGATGTGCCCGTAGCTGGCCACGTCGTGGTCGATCATCCAGGCGGCAAGGGCGACAGGTGAGTCCGCCAGCCCGTACAGGGTTTGCGGGTGTGCGGCCATCATCAGTTGCGTGGGGACGTGCCGGTAGAGGAACGCCATCTGGTCGTATGCGCGCTGCTCCTCCGCCGAGAGACCCGCCGGCGGAGGCCCGCCGGACTGAAGCGCCTTGGCAACCTCAGGGGGCGCGGCCCCGGAGAAGTTCAGATGGATGCCGATCAACTCCGCAGGCGCCTGCTGAGCCATCAGGTTCGTGACGAACCCACCCCAATCACCGCCTTGCGCGGCGAATCGGCTGTATCCTAGGCGCTTCATCAGCTCCACCCACGCCCGCGCCATGCGAGCGGGGTCCCAACCCGGCGTGGTGGGCTTGCCTGAAAATCCGTAGCCCGCCATCGACGGGATCACCACGTGGAAGGCGTCCGATGCGCTGGCGCCGTGAGCTGTGGGGTTGGTCAGCGGATCGATGATCTTGAGCTGCTCGATGGGCGAGCCAGGCCAGCCGTGGGTGACGATGAGCGGCATGGCATTTTCATGTCTCGACCGGACATGAATGAAGTGGATATCCAGCCCGTCGATCTCGGTGATGAATTGAGGGTGAGAGTTCAGCTGCGCCTCGCACCTCCGCCAGTCGTAATCGGTCGCCCAATACCGCGCGAGGGCCTGAATGAAGGCGAGTTGCACGCCCTGCGACGGATCGGCGACGGGTTCCTTGTCCGGGAATCGTGTCGCCACGATGCGCCTGCGCATTTCTTCGAGTTCAGCGTCTGCGGCCTCGAAACGAAACGGGCGAATTGCGCTTCTGCTAGTCGTGTGCTCGGTGCGTCGTTCGGTAACCATGGTTTGTGTCATCTTGACCTCCTGCTCGAGCACATGAACCCAGACGTGCTTGCGAGCTATCAGCCGAAGGTGTCGACGATACGATCGTACTGGAGGCAATCGCGGACGCACTGCGCTGCACCCGATTTGGTGCAGCCGCGTCAGCCCTAGACGACAGCCGAATTGAGTGCCTGTCTAGCCCGGCGTTCCGAGCGCTGCCTGGAGTGCCACGGCCAGCGCAGTGTCGCTGAACGGCTTGAACAAACATTCGGCGGCGCCCTGTTCGAGCAGGCTCGGCCGCACGGTGTCATCGGCGTGGGCGGTGATGAACACGATCGGAATCCCTGCGTTCCGACGCGCCAGCTCTCGCTGCAGTTCGGGGCCGGTCATACCCGGCATGTTGACGTCGACGACCAGACAGTGGGTCCGCCCCACGGGTTCAGACTCGAGGAACTCCTCCGCGGAGGCAAAGGCTTCGGCGCTAAAGCCGAGTTCCCTCAGCAAGTCCGGCAGCGACTCGCGCACGGATTCGTCATCGTCGACGACAGACACCAACGGGCGCGCGGTGCTCACTGGTGCCTCGCAGGATGAAAGTGCTGGAGGTCGCGCTGCTGGACGAAGTCCACGTGCATTCTCTGCCGAGCCGCCCAGAGCCATCCGGGGGGCGCGTCAACGTGGCGGCTGAGCTCGTCGTCCATGCCGTTCTTACGCTTCGACTGTAGGGCTGGTCAGAACCGCGGAGCCATTGTACCTTGGTATCAGCGGCTCGTGCGTAGTGCCGGTTGCCGGTATTGCCCTGAGCCAGGAGGCGGTCCCGTCAGCACAGGCGCCCTGGCGTGGCGTCCTGGAGCGGTCTCCTTCATTCGAATCAGAGTGATTCGAAATCAGAGTGCAACAGGGGTTGACATCACGAAGCAGCTCAGCGTGGTGCTAACGATCCATCTGTCGGCGCACTGGGCGGGCCGCTCAACTCGGTCTCGATACCTTCGTCCAATACCGCTGCTGGATCCATTTCACCATCCTCGTGTCCACCAACGTGGACGACATGACCCGTCGAGCCGACGACCTTGCCTACGTCAGCAACGTGGCCAGGCGGGCCCCCCTCCTGACGCGCGAGGAAGAGACCGCGCTCGCCCGCCGCTTTCGAGATTCAGGCGACCCGCGTGCCGCGGACGCACTGGTGCGGGCCCATCTACGCATGGTCATCGTCGTTGCCCACCAGCACCGCCGCTACGGTATTAGCGCTTCGGAACTGGTTGCCGAGGGAAATTGCGGGCTCGTCCGCGCGCTGTCGAGATTCGATCCGGAACGCGCCATTCGCTTCGGAACCTATGCCAGGCACTGGGTACGCGCATACATTCTGGCCTGCGTGAGCCGCTCACTGAACGGTGTTGGCGGAGCGACAGGCCTCAGGCCGCGGTTGTTTTTCAAGTTGCGGCGTGAGCGGGCACGCATCCGGGCGCTCATGGGTGAAGGCGTCGAGGCCGATGAGGCGTTGGCGCAGCGCATGAACCTGAGCGTGGCGCAATTGGTCTGCTTGCTTGGATCTGTGGATGCGCGGAGCGTCTCGCTCGACGCTCCAGTCGGAGGCGACAGGAGTGAGCGCTTGGCCGACACGTTGTCCTCGGGCGACAATCCCGAAGAACGGTACTTTCACGGGCAGCGCCACGACGTGGCGGTCTCTGCCGTTGCCTTGGCGCTCAGCGCCCTCGACGCACGCGAGCGCTTCATCGCGGAGAATCGCATCTTGGTCGCAGCGACCGAAGAGCTCTCGCTCGTGGAGATCGCGACGAGGTTGGGCATTTCTCGGGAACGCGCACGCCAGCTGGAGGAGCGCACCCTGCACAAGCTCGGCCGGAGCGGCGCGATCCAGCGCAATACTCAATTGTTAGAGTGGTTTGCCGACTAGGCCCGGAGCCACGCGAGCACAACTCTGAGCCGAGCGGGAGCACACTCGTTGCAGGTTTGTGTCTACTTCGTGACGCCCGGTTCTCCGCGGGCCGGACTAGACCAAAGTATGCTGGATGTTCGCCGCAGGGTGAAGCATCCTGCCGTCAGGGGAAGCTGGTAAGGAAGTGTATGAGGGTTCAGGGGTCACATCTTCTGAATTGGCCAGTCGCAGAGGCTACACCAACGGTGTTTGTCGTGGATGACGACATCTCCGTGCGAGAGTCCCTGGAGTTGTTGATCAGCAGCGCGGGCTGGCGGCCGGTGCTCTTCGAGTCCGCGAACCAATTTCTCGAGCATGTCAGGGTCACTGCTCCGAGTTGCCTTGTGCTGGACGTGTCCCTTCCCGACCTCAATGGGCTGGAGCTGCAGGCGCGCGTGGCTGCCGAGCAGGCGAGCATGCCAATCATTTTCATCACCGGTCACGGTGATGTGCCAATGACGGTGCGGGCCATGAAAGCGGGCGCCATAGAATTTTTGATGAAGCCGTTCAACGGCGAGGTCCTGCTCTCCGCGGTCCGGGGCGCGCTCGAGCGCAGCCAGGCTGCTCAGCAGCACCAGGCGGAGTTGCGAGCGCTTCGCGACAGTTACGCCTCGCTCAGCCGCCGCGAACGGGAGGTCATGGCGTTTGTGGTGTCCGGCCTCTTGAACAAGCAGGTAGGCGCAGAGCTCGGCATCAGCGAGATCACCGTGAAGGCACACCGCGGGAAAGTGATGCACAAGATGAAGGCCAGCTCGCTGCCCGACCTGGTCAACATGGCCGCGGGGCTCGGCCTGCCGCCAGCGCCGAAGAGCTGATACCGCTCGCCCGAGAGAGCGCGGGCCTTTCCCCTAGTGGCGCCAGGCCGCGCGCCACTCCTTGCGGCGTAGGTAGAAGTAGATGCCGGCGCCGATGTCGAAGGTCGCGCAGAAGGCACCGTAGGCGAGGGGGATCGCGGTCAGTGCGTAGCCGCTGCCGGCATGGGCGTTGAGCTCGTGGAGCAAGTCCCACAGCCCATGCAAGGGGTACCCGAGCATGAGCGCCGCCGGAAAGCGTACACCCACCAACCCGAACAATGAGAAGAAGGCCACGGCCGTCAGCTCCGTGCGCCAGGACCCTGCCGTTTCGAAGTAGGCGTTGAAGGCAAGGTAGAAGGCCGCTATCGCGATCAAGAACGCGGCGTAGAAGGCCTGTTCTGTCTTGGGCTTCAGGAACCTTTGAGACAGCGCGGCCGCCCCGACGACGGCCAAGATGCCGATGCTGACATAGATGACGAGAATGATGACGAAGCCGAGCGTGCTGGACACGGAGGAAGCCTTTTCTCAAAAACAGAAGCTTGGTGCAACTCATCAAACGCTACCAAACTCGCTGTTTCGGGGACGAGCGCCTCCCCGAGTGCCCACGTCAGCCCAGGTGCCTACTCTGCAACAGCTGACGGCTCACGGCGCCGGCACGAGCAGCGGCTTGCCCTTCTCGACGACGTAGGTGGCAAGCTCCGCTCCGTTGCTCTTGCCCACGTTCTTTGCGGAGTGGATCGTCCTGGCCGGGATGAACAACACGTCGCCCACCCCGAGCGTCACCGGCGGCCTGCCCTCGAGCTGATACTCCAGCGAGCCCTCGAGAACATAGACGATCTCCTCGCCGGGGTGCGAGTGCCTGGCGGCGGTCACTCCCGGAGCGATCTCTACTCGCGCCTGGATGACCTCGCGCCCGGCGGCGCTCAGGTCGTGCCGCTGGAGATCGATCCGCTTGACTCCCAGCTGCTGCGCGCGCGCCAGGTGAAGCGCGACACCGCTGCCGCCGATGAGCACCGCTACTGCCACCATTCGAGCCGTCTGCATGGGAAACTCCATCTCGACCTCGTCCAGGACAGCAATGCGACGGCCTCGGGCATCGAGGGCGTGCTCTGAAGTCGGTCGATGGCGAAGTCCGAGGACTCTCCCCTGCGGTCGTTCCTGCGCCACGGCGATTGGACGAAGGTGTCGGTCGGTGGGATGTGAGCGGGCGGCATCCCGAGAGGCTCGGCTTTGCGCCCTGGGCGACGTGAGGGAAGCAACGCTGCGGCAATACCTTCGTGCAATGGAGCCCACGCCAAGTGATGGCCATATGAATGCTAATGAAAATCGTCAGAGCTGCGGCGGTCCAACTGAGCCCCGTCCTATACAGCCGCGAGGGGACGATCGAAAAGGTCGTGCGCGCGATCCGAACACTTGGGCAAGAAGGAGTGCAGTTCGCCACGTTCCCGGAGACCGTGGTGCCGTACTATCCGTATTTCTCGTTCGTCCAACCCGCGTACCAGCTCGTTGGCGGGCGGGAGCACCTCAAGCTGCTCGAGCAGGCGGTGACCGTGCCGTCGACCGCCACGCACGCCATAGGGGTGGCCTGCAAAGAGGCGGGAGTGGTCGTGTCGATCGGCGTCAATGAACGTGATGGAGGCACGCTCTACAACACACAACTGCTCTTTGATGCCGACGGGAGCTTGATTCAACGACGGCGCAAGATCACGCCCACCTACCACGAGCGTATGGTCTGGGGACAGGGGGACGGCGCGGGGCTGCGCGCCGTCGACAGCAGGGTGGGCCGTATTGGGCAGCTAGCGTGCTGGGAGCACTACAATCCCCTGGCGCGCTACGCCATGATGGCAGAGGGCGAGCAGATCCATTCCGCGATGTATCCGGGCTCGATCTTCGGCCAGCTGTTTGCCGAGCAAACCGAGGTCAACATCCGGCAACACGCGCTGGAGTCGGCGTGTTTCGTGGTCTGTGCCACGGCCTGGTTGGATGCCGAGCAGCAGGCGCAGATCGTCAGGGACACCGGTGGCAGCATCGGCCCGATCTCCGGCGGTTGCTTTAGCGCCATCGTGGCACCCGATGGCGCCCTGATGGGCGAACCGCTGCGCTCGGGGGAAGGCGTTGTCATCGCCGACCTCGATTTTGGCCTCATCGACAAGCGCAAGCAGCTGATGGATTCTCTCGGTCACTACAGCCGGCCCGAATTGCTCAGCGTCCTGATCGACCGTACTCCCGCCACGCACGTTCACGAGCGCAGCGTGGACGCTAACTCAGCCGCGGAGCGACGCGCGGAGGAGATTTTTACCACGATTGCTCGGGCCTGACGACGGGAGCGAGAGCATGCAGACGATAGAGGTCCGAGTACGAAGGGTCAGTGTGGTCTCGTCCCGGCCATTCGACGAGGTCGTCCAAAGGTTGACGGAAAGCATTGGCCGTCCAGACATGATTGCGTTTCACCGCGCGCTTGCCGGGGCAACAGTTCAATGGGCGATCTCCGTGATGTTCGGCAAGGGCTTCACGACCGCCGCACCCGGCTCGGTTCAGGGAACGCTCCTCGTGGTCAACGACATCCAGGCAGCGCGCGCCGACCTGATTGCACACGATGTCGACGTGAAAGAAGTATTCCATTTCGACGGGGGCCTGCTACGCGCCGACGGGACCCAGGGACGCCTGGGCACGGCGCAGCACCTCCGCGGCGGGGCGCCCCTCGTCGGCGCTGATGTTGAGCCAGAATCCGGGGCCTGCAGACTCGACCTGAACGCGGACGCCCGGCACATCGAGCGGACATTGAGCATTGCCGCGCGGCTGGGCGGCGCGCTCGGCCAGCTGACGATGCAACCATTCCCGGGTCAGCCCTGGCTCCGCCCAGAGAAAGACTCGGGCGCCAACCAGGGTCGAATGGGTGCCTTGTCCTACCCACTTGTCGACGTGATAGGGCAGGGCACGCGCCGGCTCATGCCGGACGAAGCACTCGGCCCGTGGGGATTCGGCGCGCGCGCTGTAAGAAGACGAAACGGCGCCGATGAAAGCGAGAGCGGAAAATACGGTGCGCAATGACATGAACCATCTCCTGTGGGCCTACGGCTGGTGTGTGGCGAGCAGCCCCGCTGAGTGAATATCTTCAGCAGGTTTGCGAGGCATGCGCCGTGCGATCCATTGAACGTTGGTATCGCTCCCGCGCGGACGCTCGGAGCTCCTGCGAGGCGGCTCGCGCGATACGATCGTGCAATGGAATCTCCTCGCGCGAAGGCGCATTGTCCCTCGAGAGCGAGTGAGTCGGAGTTGCCGTTGCAAACGCTCATTCGGCAACTCACTCGGAGAAGGAGCCCAACATGACGCTCGAACCCGCAAAGTACGCCACCGCCGGGTGCCCTGCGGATCTCGCGATGGAGCGCTATGCGGACGGGGATGAGGCCGCGTTTGGTCAGCTATTTAGCGAGCTCTCGCCGCGCCTGCGCGCGTTTCTGCAGCGCCTGACGGGATCGGCAGCGCAGACGGAGGACTTGCTGCAGGATACTTTTCTGCGCATACATGACGCCCGCGGCGCCTTCGTCAAGGGCAACGGCGTGGCGCAATGGGCGTATGCCATCGCGCGCAACGGCTACATCAGCCAGTGCCGCTCGGCGCGGGCCAAACTGGCACGGGCCTCGGTGGGCACGGAGGCGTTGGCGAGCGTCGCGGCAGACGAAGCATCGGGCGAGCAGCAGGCGGTGGCACGACAGACGGCGGAGCTCGTGGAGCGGGTGCTCCGCGAGATGACACCGGCGCAGCGCGAGGCCTTTGTGCTCCTGCGCTGTGAACGCTTGAGCGTGTCAAAGGCCGCCGAGCGTCTCGGGGCGTCCCCGGGCGCCGTGAAAATCCGTGCGTTTCGGGCTTACGGTGCCATCCGTCAGGCGCTCGAGGCGCGGGAGCAGGGGCGCGCTTGCTGGCTGCGGCAGGTTACCGCGTAAGAGTACCTGGCCTCAGACAAATCGGGGGATCGGGCCAACCTGAGGCGTCGTTCGGTCCCCGAGGTCGAAGGCCGCTTCGTCGAGGTAGCACCAGCCCCAGCCCTCGGGCGGATCGTAGCCCTCGATGATCGGGTGCTTCGTTACATGGAAGTGCTGTGTGGCGTGTTTGTTGGGTGAGTCGTCGCAGCAGCCGACGTGGCCGCAGGTCCTGCACAGGCGCAAGTGAACCCAGGGATCGCCGGTCCGGAGGCATTCTTCGCACCCGCGGGCGCTCGGGGTT
>Ga0315912_10004146_pt1 | contig 13872 bp, 14 predicted proteins | sample VfabasoilMG_FD_204469 | JGI IMG/M metagenome (GOLD analysis project Ga0315912, IMG submission 204469) | Garden soil microbial communities collected in Santa Monica, California, United States - V. faba soil | ecosystem: Environmental > Terrestrial > Soil > Garden | place: USA: California... | reverse complement strand
ACCTGCCAGCCCACGATCTCGTTGTGGTTGTGCTCGGGCACCACCGCGGAATGGGCGAGCACCTTAGCATTTTCGTTGAGCTGCTGTCTCCAGCGCACGGCCACCGCGGCCAGCGGCCCGGGGCCGCTCCAGAGTTGGAGTGAACGGCCCGCCAACTGGCGGGCGAGCTGCTTGGCGGCATTGCCCGGCTCGGCCGCATCCGGCCCCCAGTCCGCGAGGCCCTGGCGCAGGAGTGTCGCCGACTCACGCCATGCCGCCGCGGGGTCCTCGGCCCAGCCGAGCCCGGCCAACAAGCGTGTGAGCGGGACCCACGCGTGGAAGAGCGCGGCGCGCGGCGGCATCCCGCCGGGCAGCCGGTGGAGCGGCCATCCGTGTTCCGCCGCCATCTCGGCGAGCGGGCCGCCCGAGCTCATGGCCATCGCCGGGATCCGGCGCGATGCGGCCTCACGCGCGAGCGAGAGTGTCTCCTCGGTGCGGCCGGAGTTGCTCGACAGCACGACAAGGCTGTCGCGCCCGGCCCACGCCGGCCAGTGATAGTCGCGCACCAGCAGGAACGGTCGCGGCAGCCGGTCCCACGCCGCGGCGGCCGAGAGCTCGCCCGCGATCGCGGAGCCGCCCATGCCGCCCAGTGCGAGGAGCGCGGGCGAGGCGACCGGCGGCTTCCACGGCGAGGCGTCGCCGCTCGCCAGCGCCTCCTCGATGTGTCCCGGCTGCGCTTCGATGAGCGCGGCCATGCCGTGCGGGTCGCGCGCGCCGTAAGGCGGCGCCAGGTCTTCGCGGCTCACACGCGTGCCCGCGCGGCGTCGGCCGCCCGCTCCGCGGCATCGCCGCCGGCTTCGCCGTCCAACGCCAGGTAGCTGGGCATGAGCGCGTCGATGCGCTCTCGCACCAGTTCGCGGACCGGAGCCGCCGACGTGCACGCCAGCGCCGCGTCGGCCACGGCGCGCGCGGCGTCGGCCCGCACCGAGCGGATGGCCGCTTTCACGCGCGGCAGGTCGTAGCAGGACACCGACAACTCGTCCACGCCCAGGCCCACGAGCAGTACGGCCACGCGCGGGTCGCCCGCCATCTCGCCGCACACGCCGACCCAGCGGCCGGCTTCGTGCGCGCAGCGCACGGTGTGCCGGATGCTGCGCAGCACGGCCGGGTCCAGCGGCTCGTAGAGGTGCGCGAGGCGTTCGTTGTCGCGGTCCATCGCCAGCGTGTACTGGATCAGGTCGTTGGTGCCGATCGAGAAGAAGGTCGCGTGCTTGGCCAGCGCGTCCGCCATCCACACCGCGCTCGGCGTCTCGATCATGATGCCCGTCTCGACGTCGGGATCGTGCGGCACACCGTGGCGGCGGAGGTCGGCCACCACCTCGTCGCGCAGCTTGAGCGCGCCCAGCAGCTCCTCCACGCCCGAGACCATCGGGAACATGAGCCGCACGCGCCCGTGCGCCGAGGCCCGGTAGATCGCACGCAGCTGGGTGCGGAACATGTCCGGACTCGCAAGCGCCAGGCGGATGCCGCGGAAGCCCAGGAACGGGTTGGTCTCGTGCGTCATGCCCAGGTACGACGCCACCTTGTCGCCCCCCAGGTCCATGGTGCGGAAGATCACGGGCTTTCCCGCCAGGCGCTGCGTGACGTCGCGGTAGGCGACGTACTGCTCCTCTTCGGAGGGCAGGTCGACGCGGTTCAAGTAGAAGAACTCGGTGCGGAACAGCCCCACCCCGTCGGCGCCGGCCTCGATCGCCTGCGGCGCGTCCCCGGGAAGCTCGAGGTTGGCCCCGAGTTCGATGCGGCGGCCGTCCAGCGTCGTGGCCGGCTGGTCGAGCATCGCCTGCAGCGAACCCATCTGCAGCCGCAGCCGCTCGAGCCGGCGGCTGTAGCGCGCGGTCTGGGCTTCGTTGGGGTTCACCTCGACCGTGCCGGAGAAACCGTCCACGGCGGCGCGGTCGCCGGCCTTGAGCGACTGCAGCGCGCCGCGCACGCTCAGCACGGCGGGGATGCCGCGGCCGCGCGCGACGATCGCCCCGTGCGACGTGCGCCCGCCCACTTCCAGCACAAACGCCAGCACCTGCTCGCGCGGCAGCATCGCCACCTCGCTCGGCCCCAGGTCGTGCGCCACGATGACCGCCGGGCGCTCGAGTGCCGGCAGCGTGCGCCGTCCCGCGCTCAGCAGGTGGCGCAACACGCGCCGCTCGCAGTCCAGGATGTCGCTCCGGCGCTCGCGCAGGTATTCGTCGTCGAGGTTCTCGAAGCGCGCCGCCACCGCGCCCATCACCCCCTGGAACACGGACGCGGCGTTGCGATGGCGCTCGCGCACGCCGAGTTCCACGGCCGAGATCATGTCGGGGTCCTCGAGGATCATCAGGTGCGCGTCGTAGATGCGCGCCTCGTCCTCGCCGAGTTCCGCGGCGATGCCGTCGCGGATCGCGGTGAGGTCCCGCTTCGAGGCTTCGAGTGCGGCCCGAAACGCGGCGAGCTCGGCCTCGGCGTTCGACGGCGCGATCTCGGTCTCGCGCACGGCCAGCTCCTCGGGCTCGAGCACGAACACCGGCCCGATGGCCACACCGGGTGAAGCGGCGATGCCGTTGAGCGTCACGGTTCTCCCCCGAACTTGCCGTCCACCAGTTCCCGGATCGCGACCAGCGCGTCCTGTTCGTCGGCGCCCTGCGTCTTGACCACGATGGTGGCGCCCGCCTCGGCCGCGAGCATCATCACCCCCATGATGCTCTTGCCGTTCACCTCGAGTCCGTCCCGCGACACCAGCACGTCACACTTGAACTTGGAGGCGGTCTTCACGAACAGCGCGCACGCCCGCGCATGCAGGCCCAATTGGTTGCGGATCAGTAACTCGATCTCTGCCACTGGCTCCTCCGGACTATCCCTGCCGTAGCCGGGCCAGGACCAGACCTGCCACGCCGAGCGCGAGCGCCCATTGCGTGGGTGAGGGACGTGCGCGTTGCGACGTGACGAGGCCAAGGCCGAGCCCGCCAGCGAGCGCGCACTGTACCGCGATTGGGCGGGGCTCGCCCGCGGGCGCGAGGGACCATGCGAGGGCCACACCGAGCACCGCGCAGCCCAGTACGGCCGTCCAGCGCATGGCGCGTTCGAAGGACTCTCGGAACCGGCCGGTCAGGATCGCAGGGCCGGCGGCGTAGCCCCAGCCCACGCCCGCGAAGCGCAGCGCCAGGTGAGGCAACGCGTACACGGCCCACAACGCCGCCGCACCCAGGCCGGGTTCCCGGTGCGCGATCGCGATCAGCACACCGAGCGAGGCGGCGAACGGCCGCAGCGTGAACCAGAACAGCCGGTCGCCCATCGCTGCGAGCGTCGAGCCCAGCACGGACTTCAGCCGCACCATGCCCTCGGCATCCACCCCGGCACCGTCGGCCCGCTGCTCCTCGGCATGCGCCGCCGCACCCAGCGCGATCGAGGCCAGTGTGGGCTGCGTGTTGAAGTATGCCGTGTGCTCGGCCAGCCGCTCGAGGCGTTCCTCACGAGACGGATACAGCCGCTTGATCACCGGCAGCAGCGCGTACGCCCAGCCGATCCCCTGCTGGCGCTCGAAGTTCCAGGTCGCCTGCAGCAGGTTCGCGCGCAGTCCCACGGCGAAGAGTGTCCAGCGGTCGAGGCGGCTCACGGCGAACCCGCCACGATCACCAGCCATGCGCTCACCAGCGCAGCGGCGAACACACCCGCACGCTCGAGCCGGCGCTGCACGAACGCGTTCAGGAGCTGGGCGAACCCGAACCCGAGCCACAGCGGCTGCAGCAGGTTCCACACGCCTGCGATGCGCAGCGATTCGCGGCCGATGATGGGCGTGATCGCGGAGCCCGCAGCCAGCCACACGCCGATCGCGGCGAGACCCAGCGCGAACGCGAGCGCCAGGCCGGCCCATTGGGCCTGCGCGAGCGCGCCTTCGTTGCCGGCGCGCAGCGCGGCCTCGCACCAGCGCGCGAGGCCCTCGTTGCGGCGGCGCTGCCAGCGCAGCACCGGGACCTGGAGCGTGGCCGCGATCATGCCGGTCATCACACCGGTGAACGCCGCGGCCTGCCGGACGTGCTCGAACGGCGCCTGCGACGCGATCATCAGCGCCACTCCGGCACCCGCCACGCCGCCCACGGCGTAGTCCTCGGGCGTGCGCGAGCCCACCGGCAGCGTGCTCGCCGCCAAGATCTGCAGCACCGTGCCCACGGCCAGTGCGGTCGGCCAGTCGCCCCACAGCACGCCCAGCACGGTGGCCGTGACGAGCGGCTGCGAGAGCAGCGTCTGCGCCAGCGGCGTGGCATCGAGTGCGGCCACACCACCCGCGACCAGCGTACCCAGCACGGGGACGTTCACGCCGAGATCCCCGCGTCCAGCGACGTGAGCGAGACGGCGCGCGAGGCCGGAACGTCCTGCACGCTCAGCGTCGCTCCGAGCCCCAGCAGCACGCGCGCGGCGGCCCGGTCGGCCTCGTTCAGGTAGACGTAGTCGTTGAGCTTGTCCTTGCCCGGCGCGTAGTGGAGCCCACCCACGTTCCATTCGCGTGCGCCGTTCACCGACTCGGCCAGGCGGCGCGCCGTCACCAGGTCGCGCACGAGCAGGAACGCGCTGCCCGGCGCCTCGTCCTCACTCGCATAGGCCGCTGCCGCGTCGGCCACGGTCGTCACATGCACGTCGATGCCGGGCGCGGCATCCTGGAACAACTCGCGCTCCCACGGGCTCGAGGCGACACCGTCGTCCACCACCCAGATGCGGACGGGGTCCAGCCGTTGGCCCCACGCGACCAGCACCTGGCCATGGATCAGGCGGTCGTCGATGCGGTGCAGCACCCAGCTCACGCGGGGGTTCCGCGCTGGACCCGGATGCTGTCGCGCCCCTTCTGCTGCAGGCGCTCGGCCAGCTCGCCCACGGGGAATCGGTCACGGTTGTGCAGGTAGTCGAGCAGCAGCGGCAGGTTGACCCCGGTCACGATCGCCACCTCGCCGTGCCGCCGCATCGCCGACGCGCCGCAGATGTGACACGAACCGCCCCAGAAATCGGTGAGCAGCAGCCCGCCGTGCTCCCAGCTCTGCACGTGGCTCTCGATGCCGCGTTCGAGGTCGTCGCGCGACAGGCCCTCATTGGACAGTAGCGTGACGTCCGTGAACGGACCCACGACGCGCTCGGCGGCGCGCACCAGGGCCTGCGCCAGATCGGCGTGCATGACGACCAGGGCCGGCACTCGAGACGCCGGCGTCGCGCTCCCGCCCTCGCCCGCACTCACTCGATGTCTTCCCTCACCCAGGCCCGCGCCGCGCTCTTGCGCTTCATGACCTCGAGCATGTGCTGGTTGAGCTTCTCGGCGGGCGAGTACCCGCCGTAGACCTTGACCAGGTAGTGCAGTGCGATCACCTCGGCGATGACCGTGATGTTCTTGCCCGGCGTGATCGGCACCTGCACGAGCGGGACCTCGACGCCCAGGATGTCGGTCTTCTTCTCATCGAGCCCGACGCGCTCGTACTCCTCGTCGTCCGACCACACGCGCAGGTTCACCTCGACTTCGACGCGCTTCTGCAGGCGGATCGACCGCACGCCGAAGATGCTCTGCACGTCGATGATGCCGAGGCCGCGGATCTCCATGTGGTGCCGCAGCAGCTGGTTGCCGGTGCCGATCAGGACATCGCCGTGGCGGCGTGTGATCGTGACCACGTCGTCGGCGACGAGCCGGTGGCCGCGCTCGACCAAGTCGAGCGCGGTTTCGGACTTCCCGATCGCGCTGCGCCCGGTGAACATCAGGCCGCAGCCGTACACGTCCACGAGCGAGCCGTGCACCGTGGTGCTCGGCGCGAACATGTGGTCCAGGTACGACGTCAACGAGTGGATGAACGGCGTGGTGCTCTTGGGCGTGCGCAGCAGCGGCACCATGCACTCGTTCGCGCGCTTGAGCAGGTACGGCGGCACTTCCAGGCCCTTGCACACCACGATCAGCGGCATCGTGAAGTGGAACAGGCGGTCGATGGCCTCGCGCACCTGCTGCGGCGAGAGCGTCGCGAGGTACGTGAGCTCGGTCTGCGCGAGGATCTGGATGCGTTCGGGCAGGAAGTTCTCGACGAAGCCCATCAACGCCATGCCCGGGCGGTTGATGTCGCTCACCGTGATCTCACAGCGCGAGGCGAGCGATTCGGAGAGGAGTTCGAGTTGCAGTTCCGCGGACTGGTCTTCGTACAGGCGGGCGATGCTGAGTGAGTTCACGCGGGCCTCAGTCCTCTTCGCCTTCAGTGAGCTCGTCCGCCGCCGGGGGCACGAGCGGCGCGCCGTTCGCACGCGCCTCGCGCCGGGGCGCGCTCACGCGCTTGTCCTTGTTTCGGCGCACGCGCTCTTCGAGCCGGTCCGCCGCCAGTTCCAGCGCGGCCAGGACGTCGGCGTGCGACTCGGTGATGATGAGGTCCTGGTGATGGGCGCGAAGCGTGATCTCGGCCGTGTGGATCTTGCGTTCCGCCGACACGATCACGCGCACCTCGTGGATGCCCTCGTCGTAGCGCTGGAGCTTCTCCAGGCGCTGCTCGGCGAACGTCCGGACCTCGGGTCCCAGGTCGCAGTGGCGGGCGGTGAGGTGGATCTGCACGTTGGTCTCCCAGGCGAAGCCGATGTGTCCGGCCGCGCCGTTCGGACGGGACTTCAGGCCACGCGCCGGCGAAGCCGGGCGGGCAGGACCTGCAGCTGTTCGCGGTACTTGGCCACGGTCCGGCGCGCGATCTGCAGGCCCTTCTCGTGCAGCAGCTCCGCGATGCGCTGGTCGGACAGCGGGTCCTTCTTGTCCTCCTCGTCGATGAGCCCCTTGATGATGTCCTTCGCGGTCCGGGCCGAGACGTCGTCGCCGTCGTCCGTGGCCAGCCCGCTCGAGAAGAAGAATTTGAGCTCGAACACGCCGCGCGGCGTCTGCACGTATTTGCCGCTGCAGACGCGGCTCACGGTGGATTCGTGCATGTCGATCTGACGTGCGACCTGCGCCAGCGTCAGCGGCCGCAGGAACGCGATGCCCTTGTCGAAGAACTCGCGCTGCTCACGCACGATGCAGTTCATGACCTTGATCATCGTACGCCGACGCTGCTCGATCGTCTGGATCAGCCACTTGGCCGAAGCCAGCTTGCCCTGGATGTACTCGCGCGTCTGCTTCTGCTCCTCGCTCGCGTCCGGCTTGCGCCGGTTCGCGGCGATGACGCTCTCATAAGCGGACGAGATGCGCAGGCGCGGCACGTTGCGGTCGTTCAGCATGACCACGTACTCCTCGTCCACGCGCTCCACCAGCAGGTCCGGCACCACGTACTTGGGATCCTCGGCCGAGACCATCGTACCCGGTCGCGGGTGCAGCGTGGCGATGCTGTCGGCGGCGTCCTGGACCTCGATCGTGCTCACCTTGAGCAGGCGCGCGATCTCGGGGAAGCGGCGGTTCACGAGATGGTCGAACTGGTCGTGGATCATGCGCCAGGCCAGCGAGTCGCGCTTGCCGAGCGCATCGAGCTGGATGAGCAGGCACTCGCGCAGGTCGCGCGCGCCCACGCCGGCCGGCTCGAGCGCCTGGACGACACACAGTACCTTCTCCACCGCCTCGTGCGTGGAATCCAGGGCCTCGACGATCTCGTCCATCGGCGTCACCACCCAGCCGCGGTCGTCAAGCGAACCCACGAGGAACTCGGCGATGCGCATGGACTCGCGCGGCAGGTCCAGGAAGTGGAGCTGCTCCAAGAGGCTCTCGGCCAGCGTCGTGCGCGTGACCGGCACCTTCTCGAGGAACTCCATGCTGGTCTCGCTCTGCGGAACGTACGTGCGGTCGAGCGAGCCGTCCTGCAGGTACTCCGACCAGTCGATCGGATCCTCTTCCGCCGGATCCTCGGGCTCTTCGTTGTTCTGCTCGTCCGCGGACGCCTCGCGGTCGATGTCCTCCTGCTCGGTGACTTCGTCCACTTCCTCGAGCAGCGGGTTCTGCAGCACCTCCTGCTTGAGGATCTGCTGCAGCTCGAGTGTCGGGACCTGCAGCAGCTTGAGCGCCTGCTGCAGGCGCGGCGTCATGATCAGCTTCTGGGTCTGCGACAGGTGCAGCGAGTGCTTCATCTCCATGGCGTCGGCCTCGGTGCCTAGAGGGTGAATCCTTCACCCAGGTAGTACTGCCGGGCCAGCGGGTTCTCGGCCAGCTCCTGAGGAGAGCCGGAAAGCTGGATGCGGCCATCGAACATGATGTACGAGCGATCGGTCGTGTTGAGCGTGACGCGCACGTTGTGATCGGTGATGAGCAGACCCAGGCCGCGCGCGCGCAGCCGGCCGATGATCTCCTGGATCTCCTCGACCGCGATGGGGTCGATGCCCACGAACGGCTCGTCGAGCAGCAGGAACGACGGCTGGCGCGAGAGCGCACGGGTGATCTCGACGCGCCGGCGCTCGCCGCCCGAGAGCTTGTGCGCGTGCCGGCCGGCGAGGTGCGTGAGGTTCAGGTCGGCGAGCAGCTCGTCGAGCCGGGCCTCGCGCTGCGCCGCCGTGAGCGGCATGGTCTCCAGCACCGCCATCACGTTCTCGCGCACGGTGAGCTTGCGGAAGATGCTCGGTTCCTGCGCGAGATAGCCGAGGCCGAGCCGCGCCCGCCGGTAGACGGGCTCCTCGGTGATGTCGCGGGAGTCCAGCTTGATCGTGCCGCCGTTGGGCTTGAGCAGGCCCACGACCATGTGGAACGTCGTGCTCTTGCCGGCGCCGTTGGGGCCGAGCAGGCCCACGACCTCGCCGCGGCGCACATGGAACGAGACGCCCTTCACGACCTGCCACTTGCCGTAGTAGCGCACGAGGTTCTCGGCCACGAGCCCGTCGGTGGCGACGACCGGGGCAGCGGAGGTCTCGGCCAGCGTCTCGGTCACCGAGGGCCTCCCTTGGCAGGTGGCGTGGGCGAGACCGATCGCGCCGCGCCCGGCTGGACGGTGGCGCGCACCTGGTCGCGGAACTCGAAGTGCTGCAGCTGCGGGTCGCTCTCGAAACCCACGCCCTCGAGGACCGAGCCCTCTTTCTCGACCCGCACCAGCTTGTCGGACAGGATGCGGCCGCGGCTGTTCGAGAAGCGCATCTCCTCGGTGCGCATCGTCCAGCCCTCGACGGTCTGCAGCACGACCTGACCGCGCGCCACCATGTCGCGTGTGCGCTGGTAGAGCTCGCCTTCGATGGCCACCAGCTGCGAGCTCTTCTTGCCGTCGACGCCGAAGAAGTCGATTCGCACCGTGCGGGCGATGACGATGTCCCGGGCCGTGAACGTGGACGCCTTCTTGGCGAACATCGTCCACTGCGTGCGGCCGGAGTCGGTCTCGGTGACGGTGAAGTCCTCGACCTCGCTGTCGGGCAGCTCGCCCGAATCGCCCGTGCCGGACATCTTCTTCCCGCCACCGCAGCCGCCGAGCACGGCCGCCATCAGGCCGAGGCCGAGCAGGAGGGCCGGAAGCAGGCGGTGCGGGATCCGGGGTGCGTCGGAGGCCATGGGGTCTTCCGGAATAGGGTGTGCAGCAACGCCTTCTGTGGCCACGCTAACAAGCGGACGTACAGGGTTCAAGCAGGCTCTATGCCACTCGACATCCCCGCACCGCCCTTGAAGTTATCGGCCGGACCCGGCGCGGACTTTCGCACCGGATGGCCACCGCCGGACACCCGCGTCGGCGCCCGGCCGCAGGCTGTTGGGATGCCGGCGTCGCCCCGCAGCTTCCGGTCTCCCCGGACCCGGGTTGTCATGCCCGGCCCGGGGCCGCTGGCGCGCACGGGTGCGATCCCGGGCGGGGCGGCTGGCCCATCGCGGCCCGGAGCGCGTTGACGGGGAGACGCGCCGGTCGCCACCTTCGCCGCCGAAGCGCCGGCGCAGACGTTCGTCCACCCTCGGCCCGGGGCATGAGATGACGCAAGCGTGACCGCATCCGTTGCCTCCAAGCGGCGGGCCAGGCCCGCCACTCCCGCGCGCTCGGCGGCGGCCCGCGAGTGGCCGTGGTTCATGGCGTGCCTCGTCGCGTTCGGCCTTCTCGCCTACGCGCCGACGGTCCAGGTGCAGTTCATCGGGGACGACTTCGTGTTCCTGGACCGCGTTCGCGACATGAACTTCTTCCAGCTGTGGTCGCGATCGCACACCGACTTCGGGTGGTACCGGCCGTGGTCGCGCGAGTTCCATTTCTGGTTCATGAGCCATCTGTTCGGGCCGGCCGAGGCCGCGTTCCGCGTCGCGAGCCTGGTGCTGTGGATGACCATGCTCGTGCTCTATCGCCAGGTGATGACGCACGATGCCGGCCGTGCGCTCGCAGACCTCGCCACGCTGGGTGTGGCCAGCCTTTCGCTCTGGGGTGCATCGCTCACGTGGATCTCGGGTGTGCAGGACCTCTGGATGCTGGTGTTCGCGCTCATCAGCCTCCGGTTCGATCAGTCGTCGGCCTGGCGTTGGGCGGCGCTGCCCTATGCGCTGGCGCTGCTCAGCAAGGAGACCGCGGTGGTGCTCCCCATGATCGTGTTCGCTCGAGCGCGCCTCGTGAGCGGTTCGACCTGGCGCGATGCGTGCATCCGCGTGCTGCCGTTCGTCGGGACGACGCTGGTGTGGTTCGCCGTGCACCCCGTGCTCTGGCACCGGCTCACGCATCCCGAGGTGCAACTGGCGACGGGCGAGCCTCCCCTGCCCCCGCTCGATGTGCTGACGAGCTCACTGAGGGCGATGTTGAACCTCGACCACGTGGGGAAGGCGATCGACTCGCATGCTTGGCGGCCGACCGCGACGGTGGCCTCGGCCGTGACGCTGGCGATCGCGACGTGGTGGGCGCTCCGAGCGCCCGTTCGCGATCGCCGCCGTGAAACCCCGGAGCCGACGCCCGCGCGACTCGCCAGCTTTGGCGCCATCTGGTGCGCCGTCGCGTGGCTGCCCTTGTTCTCGCGCTCGGTGGGCTGGCACGCCTACTACGCGTGCCTCGGAGCCTTGGGCATCTGGCTCGCGCTGGCCGTCGCGCTGCGCCGCATCCCTCACGTCGCGGTCGCGCTGCTGTTGGGACTCGGACTGCTGCGGGGCGCGGCGGCCGCCACGCCCAGTTGGGATTGGGGCAGCGAGTGGTACCAGACGCGAGCGGGGAACCTGCTCGGCGTCATCCGCGAACAACTGCGGGCGATGCATCCCGTGCTGCCGCACCACACGCGCGTCTACTTCGGGAACCTCCCCAACAACATCGGGCTCATCGCCGGCCGCAGCCCCGCCATTCGGGTCTGGTATGACGACCCCACGTTGCAGGCGGGTTTCTACTCTTACTACCGGCCGCGCTCGCAGGCCGAACCCGCGGGCGTGGACCTCTTCTTCCACTTCGACTCCACGACGGGGATCCGGGAGGTGCGGCCGGAGTCACCGCCGCCGCCGGGGCTCGGTCCGAACTCGGACTGGGAGAGCGATCACCGTGGGCTCGCCATGGCGTTCCTCACGGGCGGCGACCGGCCGCGAGCCGCACGGGAGTTCGAGAGCATCGCCAATCTCCCCCATCGGACGGACGCACTCATGTTCGCCGGCGCGATCTGGCGCGCCGTGGGCGATTCCGCGCGCGCGCGCGATCTCTTCGCCGAGGCCCAGCGCCGGACCGGGAAGAGTCGTGAGGAGATCGCCGACTGGGCGAGGATGCTCGCCGCGACGATGCCCGACGCTCCGCCGCGAGCGCCCTAGGTGGGGCGATCGAGCCTCTCCGGCTGGAGCGCAGGGCCTCACCCGCTACTGGCTCTCTCCCACCGCATTCGTGCCTGCATTACCCGGCGTCCGGCTGCGCGTGTGGGTTCTCAGTGGCGGCGGCGCGGGAGCCGGCGGTAGGATGCCGCGCATGCTCAAGCGGATGTCACTCGTCCTCCTGCTCGCGCTGCCCCTGGTGGCGCACGCGGCCCCGGCGGCCAAGCCGAAGGCCACGAAGGCCGCCGTGTGGAAACCGGCGGTGCCGTTCATCGAGGACGACTTCGGTCGCGCATTGGCACTTGCGAAAGAGCGCAAGCTGCCGGTGTTCATCGAGGGCTGGGCGCCCTGGTGACACTCGTGCCGGTCGATGAGGGCTTATGTCTGGACCGACAAATCCCTCACGCGGCACGCCGGACGGTTCGTCTGGCTCAGCCTGGACATGGAGAAGGCGCAGAACGCCGCGGCCCGGAAGCAGATCGGGATCAGCGCGTTCCCGACGTTCTACGTCGTGGACCCGGCTGACGGCCACGTCGCACTCCGCTGGCTGGGTGGCATGTCGCTCGCACAGCTCGAGCGTGTGATGGACGACGGCGAGCTGGCCGTGAAGGGCGGTGCCAAGGGCCCCGCGTTCGAAGCACTCGTGGCCGCCGATCGTGCCTACGGTGCCGAGAAGCATGCCGAGGCGTGCACGCAGTACGTGCGTGCGCTGAGCTTGGCGCCCGAGGGCTGGCCCGCGTACGGGCGTGCCGTCGAGTCGCTGATGTTCGCTTACTCGCAGGCCGATTCGATCGAGCCGAGCCTGCGCATCGCCGATCACGCCTGGCCGCGGCTGCGCGGGACTCCTTCCGCCTCGACCGTGGCGGCGCTCGCGCTGGATGCGGCGACGGAGCTGGCGGACTCCGTGCCCGGACGTGCGGCGTGGCTGCAGCGCTACGAGGCCGCCTGCCACGAAGTGCTCACCGATCCCAAGGCGACGCTCACGGGAGACGACCGCTCGGGCATCTACTTCTCGCTCGAGAGCGCTCGTGACGCCGTGGGCGACAGCGTCGGCATGCGAAGGCTCCAGGAAGAGCACATCGCCATGCTCGACGATCACGCCGCACGCGCGACGACCGCCGAGCAGCGCGCCACGTACGACTCGCACCGGCTGTCGCTCTACATCGAGCTGGGCCGGCCCGAGGCCGCCGTGCCGATGCTGGAGCAGTCGCGGAAGGACTTCCCCGACGACTACAACCCGCCGCAGCGGCTCGCGACCGCGTACAAGGCGATGAAGAAGTGGCCCGACGCACTCGCGGCATCCGACGTCGCGCTGCCGCTGGCCTACGGCCCGCGCCAGTTCCTGGTGCTCAACACGCGCGCCGACATCCAGCTCGGGATGGCGGACACGACTGCGGCCAGGGCGACGCTGACCGACGCGCTCGCAAAGGCCGAGAAGATGCCCGAGGGGCTGAAGAGTCCGGGCACGATCCGCTCGCTCAAGGGCCGATTGGAGAAGCTGGGCGTGAAGCCCGCCGCGCCGCCCGCGACCGCCCCCACTCCCGGGCGCTGAGCCACCGACGCGTGGAACTCAAGCGCGTCCTCGGGTTGTGGGACGCCATCTGCGTCGTGATCGGGGCCATCATCGGCGTGGGGATCTTCTTCAACCCGCGCGATGTGGCCAACGTGACGGGAAGCGCTTCCGGTGCGCTGCTCGCGTGGACGCTGGGCGGCGTGGTGGCCCTGCTCGGCGCGTTCACGTTCGCCGAACTCGGCCGGCTCCGGCCCCGCGCCGGTGGCCAGTACCACATCCTGCGTGACGCGTACGGGCGCGCGCCCGCATTCCTGTTCGTGTTCTGCAACCTCACGGCCGTGCAGGCGGGTGGCGTGGCCATCATCGGAATCGTGTGCGCACAGCACCTGGGCGTCGCCCTCTTCGGCGTGGACCCTTCGAGCCGCTGGGTACTCACCATCGCGAGTGTGTTCACGTGGGCGCTGGTGGCGCTGAACGTGATCGGCGTGCGGTCCGGCGCCGGGTTCCAGAACGCCACCGTGATCGTGAAACTCGTCACACTCGGTGCGCTGTTCGTGCTCGCGGCGCTGTTGCCGCCGGGAGCGGTTCCCACGGGTGGCGACGCCGGCGCTCCCGCCGCCCCGCTCGGCTTCTCCTCGCTGTTCGCCGGTGTGACGCTGACGCTGTTCGCCTACGGCGGCTGGCAGCAGGCCTTGTGGATGTCCGGCGAGGT
>Ga0315912_10004145_pt1 | contig 13872 bp, 10 predicted proteins | sample VfabasoilMG_FD_204469 | JGI IMG/M metagenome (GOLD analysis project Ga0315912, IMG submission 204469) | Garden soil microbial communities collected in Santa Monica, California, United States - V. faba soil | ecosystem: Environmental > Terrestrial > Soil > Garden | place: USA: California... | reverse complement strand
GACGTGCCCGAGCGCATCGGCAAGTACGTCATCATCAACGAGGTAGGACAGGGCAGCACGGGCCGCGTATTCCTGTCGCACGATCCGTATTACGGCCGCGACGTCGCGATCAAGCTCTACAACATCGAAAGCGAGGAAGACGAGCAGAAGGCGCGCGTCACTCGCAAGATGTTCTTCAACGAAGCGCAGATGATGGGGCGCTTGCAGCACCCCAACATCCTGCCGATCTACGACGCGGGCGAGGAGAACGGCGCCTACTACGTCGTCACGGAGCACGTGCACGGCGCGCGCACGCTGAATGCGTACTGCCGCCCCGACAACCTGCTGCGCATCGACGACGTCGTCGAGATCCTCTTCAAGTGCGCGAAGGGTTTGCACTACGCCCATGGCCGCGGCGTCGTTCACCGCGACATCAAGCCGAGCAACATCATGCTGACGCTCGACAACGACGTCCGCATCATCGACTTCGGTATTGCGCTGATCAAAGACTCGAACGTCTCGCGCATCGAAGGTATCGCGGGCAGTCCGAGCTACATGTCGCCCGAGCAGGTCCAGTCGGCCGAGATCACTCACAAGTCGGACATCTACTCGCTCGGCGCCGTCATGTACGAGCTGCTGACGGGCTTTCGGCCGTTCCGCGCGAACAGCTTGAGCAAGCTGCTGCATCAAATCGTCTACGCGACGCCGCCGCCGATCCATACGCTGCGCGACGGCATTCCCGAGGAGATCGAGAACGTCGTGATGACGGCGCTGCTGAAGGAGCCCGAGCATCGGTTCGCGAGCGCCATCGATCTCGCAGGCGCGTTGACGAAGCTGCATCAGAAGCTACGCAGCCAAGCCGATCGTCTCGATCGCCAGGAGCAATTCGATCTCTTGCGCAAGCTGCGTTTCTTCCACGACTTCTCGCACGCCGAGATCTGGGAGGTGCTGCGCGCGAGCGAGTGGTGCACGTACCAGCCCGAAGACGAAATCATCCGCGAGGGCGAGCTCGACGATCGGTTCTACATCATCGTCAACGGCTCGGTCAGCGTGGAATCGGGACGGCGTCAGACCGGAGTGCTGAGCGACGGCGACTGCTTCGGCGAGGCGAGCTACGTGCGCGGCGCGCGCCGCACGGCCACGATCAAGGCCATCAGCCCACTCACGCTCGTGCGCGTGAGCTCGACGCTGCTCGAGCAATCGTCGTCCGCGTGCCAGCTGCGGTTCAACAAAGTGTTCCTGCGCTCGCTGATCGAGCGCCTGCAAGGCATCGCCCCAACCGCCACCTAAAAGGGACGCACTCAAAAAGGGGACGGACTCATTTTCCGCGCTGTCCCCTTTTCCGCGTTTCGATCTGTCCCCTTATTCTTCGTCGCCCTCCGCGAACGGGGTCGGCTCGGCCGTCGCCGTCTTTTTTAGCAAGATCTCGACTTTCTGCTCGGCTTCAGTGAGCGCCGCCTGACATTGCCGCGTGAGCTTGACGCCGCGCTCGAATTCTTTCAGCGCCTGCTCGAGCGGCAGGTCGCCGCTCTCGAGGCGCACGACGAGCGCTTCGAGCTCCTCGAGCGATTTCTCGAGCCCACTTAGGTCGTTGCTCTTGTCGGTCGCAGCCATGTCGGAACCCCGTCGCGAGGCGGCCACGGTACCGGGCGCCAAAACTTCGGTCAAACGCATGGGTTGACAAGTTTTCGGCCGGCGGAATAGATTGGGTTCGAGTCCCTAGACAAAGTCTAAGGGCGTTCCGCCGGACGCCGGCGCCGGTAATTGGATCCAGGGTTCTCGGAGAAACAGTCATGAAACTCAAGGGCAGCAAGACCGAACAAAATTTGAAGGACGCCTTTGCCGGCGAATCGCAGGCGAATCGCCGTTACCTCTACTTCGCCGCGAAGGCCGACGTCGAGGGCTTCAACGACGTCGCGACCGTATTTCGGTCGACGGCCGAAGGCGAGACCGGGCACGCACACGGCCACCTCGAGTATCTCGAGGCGGTTGGCGATCCGGCCACGGGCCTGCCGATCGGTGAGACGGGCAACAACTTGAAGGCGGCCATCGCCGGCGAGACGCACGAGTACACCGACATGTACCCGGGCATGGCGAAGGCGGCTCGCAGCGAGGGCTTCGAGGAGATCGCGGACTGGTTCGAGACGCTAGCGAAGGCCGAGCGTTCGCACGCGAACCGGTTCCAGAAGGCGCTCGATACGCTCGGCAAGTAAGCCTGCGTCGAGACCGTCAGCTAACGTTCCGCCGCTCCAGCCCGGGCCAGCAGTGGCCCGGGCTCGGGGTCGGCGTCGAGAGTAAACGCAAGTGAGCGACACGCCAGGACCGCGCCGCGAAGGCAGCCTCGAAGCGCCGACCCGGCATACGATCGACTGGCGCTCGCCGCAGTTCACCGACCCCGCGGCGCTCGACAAAGAGCTCGCGCGCATCTTCGACATCTGCCATGGATGTCGCCGCTGTTTCAGCCTCTGCAACGCCTTTCCGACCTTGTTCGATGCCGTCGATGCGACGCCGAGCGGCGAAGTGCACGACGTGCCGAAAGAGGCGTACTGGCAAGTCGTCGACCACTGTTATCTGTGCGACATGTGCTACATGTCGAAGTGTCCTTACGTTCCCCCGCACGAGTGGAACGTGGACTTCCCGCACTTGATGCTGCGCGCGAAATACAAGGCAAACGAAGACGGTAAGCCTTCGCTGCGCGACAAGATCCTGAGCTCGACGGATACCGTGGGCTCGCTGGCCGGCATTCCCGTCGTCGCCGAAGTCGTGAACGCAGTCAACGCCTCGAAGCTGGGCCGCAAGCTCCTCGAGAAGACGCTCGGCGTCGACACGGAAGCGCCCGTGCCGAAGTTCTACTCGCGCAGTGCCCGGTCGCGGTTGAAGGACCGCGTCGGCCGCGCGGCCGAGCCGAGCCCCGCTGCCGGCACGCAGGGCCGAGTCGCAGTGTTCGCCACCTGCTACGGCAACCGCAATCACCCCGGCCTCGTCGAGGATCTGGTCGCCGTGCTCGAGCACAACGAAATCGGCGTCGCGCTCGTTGGCCGCGAGCGCTGCTGCGGCATGCCGAAATTCGAGCTTGGCGATCTCAAAGCGATCGAGCGGCTCAAGGACGCCAATATCGACGAGCTCGACCGTTATGCGCGCGACGGCTGGGACCTCACGGCCGTCGTGCCATCGTGCGTCCTGATGTTCAAGCAGGAGCTGCCGCTGTTGTTCCCCGAGGACGAGCGCGTGAAACGCGTCGCCGAGGCGTTCTTCGATCCGTTCGAGTATCTGATGCTGCGCCACCGCGAAGGTAAGCTCCGGACGAATTTCGCGACGAGTCTCGGCAAGGTCAGCTATCAGGTGCCGTGCCATCTGCGTGTGCAGAACGTGGGCCTCAAGACGCGCGATCTGCTCCAGCTCGTGCCTGGCACGGCCGTGCAAGCGATCGAGCGCTGCTCGGGCCACGACGGCACGTACGGCGTGAAGAAAGAATACGCGGCCGTATCGCGCAAGATCGCGCGGCCGGTCGCGCGCCAAGTCGACAACGCGGAGGCGCAACACTTCACGAGCGATTGCCCGATGGCGGCCGAGCAGATCGCGGGCATCGCGGAGTCGGGAGCGCAGGCGTCGCATCCGATCCAACTGCTGCGCAAGGCGTACGGCATCTGAGCCAAGGACGGAAGACCATGCAGAAGCTGACGACCGACGATCTGCTTTCGCTCGAGCGCTATCACAAGGAGCGGCCGCGCATGCGCGCCGAGGTGCTCGAGCACAAGCGCCATCGGCAGGCGCCGATCGGCCAGAACGTGACGCTCTACTTCGAGGATCGCGTCACGATGCGCTATCAGGTGCAGGAGATGCTGCGCGCCGAGCGAATTTTCGAGTCCGAGGCCATCGCCGAGGAGCTCGAGGCGTACAACCCGCTGATCCCAGACGGCACGAACCTCAAGGCCACGATGATGCTCGAGTATCCCGACGTCGCGCAGCGCCGCGTCGCGCTCGAGCGCTTGAAGGGCGTCGAGGATCGTGTGTATCTCGAGATCGGCTCGCTGGGCCGCGTATATGCGCACGCCGATGAGGATCTCGACCGCAGCGACGAGACGAAAACCTCCGCCGTGCACTTCCTGCGCTTCGAGCTCGACCCTGCGATGCGCGCGGCGCTAAAGTCCGGCGCCTCGCTCAAGCTCGGCGTCGATCACGAGCACTATCGGCAAGAGCTAGCCGGTTCCGCGGAGCTCGGCAGGTCGCTCGCTTCAGATCTCGACTGAACCGAGCCGCCCGGGCGCTTAGAATGACCGGCGGAGGACCCCTTCCTATGATTCGGTCGTTTTGGGCGCAGGCGCTGGTCGGTGTCGCCGCCGCGATCATATCGGCGGCCCTGCCTGTGCACGCGCAGAACACGGGCTCGAACGTGCCGAAGCAGGTGCACCTCGTGCAAGACGGCAACCGGATCCTCGCGTCGAACGTCCGGCTCAACCGTTTCGACGAGCTCAAGCTCGGCGCGCAGGAGCGGGTCCGTGAGCAGAAGGTCGGGCAGGGCGTTGCGATCGTGGTCACGAATCAACGCATCATCGCGTACGGCGTGTTGAGCGGTTGGGTACCGATGGATCGCATTGCGAACGAGACGATCCAGAGCATCTCCGCCGAAGACTACGCGGGGCTCATCGTGACGGATCAGCGCATGCTGAACTTCAACGGCGAGACCGGCGTTTGGGCTGGGCAGGACCGCAGGGTCAGTCGCTGAGAGCGCCACGCGCGTCTCCCTGCATCTCCCGATCCGTCGCCGCGCCAAGACACCTTGCTTCGCGCGTGCTCGATCGCGCTACAATCGCGCCGGCCTACGTGGGAACTCGGGCGCTGCGCTCGAGTGTTAGGCCGGATCGATGAGTAGCAATTATCGCGCTGCCGACATAGAAGTCTTGAGCGGGCTCGAGCCCGTGCGCCGCCGGCCCGGAATGTACACGGACACGTCGCGGCCGAATCACCTCGCGCACGAGGTCATCGACAACAGCGTCGACGAAGCCGTCGCGGGTCACGCGAAGAAGATCGACGTCGTGCTGTACGCGGACGGCTCGCTCGAGGTCGCCGACGACGGCCGCGGCATGCCCGTCGACATCCATCCGCAGGAGAAGCTGTCGGGCGTCGAGCTGATCCTCACGCGGCTGCACGCGGGCGGCAAGTTCTCGAACAAGAACTACCAGTTCTCGGGCGGCTTGCACGGCGTCGGTGTCTCGGTCGTCAACGCGCTGTCGAAGAACCTCGAGGTTTGGATCCGGCGCGACGGCAAGGAATACAACATGAGCTTTGCCGACGGCGAGCGCCGCAGCAAGCTCGAGGTCGTGGGCAAGGTCGCGAAGACGACGACCGGCACGACGGTACGCTTCTGGCCCAACCCGAAGTACTTCGACTCGCCGCAGATCTCGTTGCCGCGCTTGAAGCACGTGCTGCGCGCGAAGGCCGTGCTGTGCCCCGGTCTCGAAGTCACGCTCGAGGTCGAGAAGCCGAAGGAGTCCGAGCGCTGGGTCTACACGGGCGGGCTCGAGCAATACCTCAAGGAAGAGGTCGGAGCGGGCGATTTCGTTCCCGAGCAGCCGTTTTCCGGCAAGCTCGAGGGCAAGCGCGAGGCCGTCGAGTGGGCCGTGCTGTGGCGCCGCGAGGGCGGCGGCGAGGCCGTGCTCGAGAGCTACGTGAACCTGATTCCGACGCCGCAGGGCGGCACGCACGTCAACGGCATGCGCACGGGTCTCACCGATGCGCTGCGCGAGTTCTGCGAGTTCCGCAATCTGCTGCCGCGCGGCATCAAGCTCGCGCCCGAGGACGTCTGGGAAGGCGTCAACTTCGTGCTGTCCGTGAAGATCGAGGAGCCGCAGTTCTCCGGTCAGACCAAGGAACGACTTGCGTCGCGCGAGTGCGCGACGCTCGTCGGCGGGCTGGTCAAGGATCACTTCGCGCTCTGGCTCAACCAACACCCCGAGACCGGCGACGCGATCGCGCAGTTCGCGATCGAGAATGCGCAGCACCGGCTCAAGGCCGCCAAGACGATCGTGCGCAAGCGCGTCGTCGCGGGGCCTGCGCTGCCGGGCAAGCTCGCGGATTGCACGATGCAGGATCCGGAGCACACGGAGCTATTCCTCGTCGAGGGCGATTCGGCCGGCGGCTCCGCGAAGCAGGCGCGCGACCGCGAGTATCAGGCCGTCATGCCGCTGCGCGGCAAGATCCTGAACACCTGGGAGGTCGAGCCCGGCGAGCTGCTCGCGTCGCAGGAAGTGCACAACATCAGCATCGCGCTCGGCGTCGACCCCGGCTCGCAGAATCTCGAGGGTCTGCGCTATCACAAGGTCTGCATTCTCGCGGACGCGGACTCCGACGGGCAGCACATCGCGACGCTGCTGTGCGCGCTGTTCCTGAAGCATTTCGAGCCGCTCGTCGCGGCGGGACACGTCTGTGTGGCAATGCCGCCGCTGTTTCGCGTCGACGTCGGCAAAGAAGTGCACTACTGCCTCGACGAGGCGGAGCGCAATCTTCTGCTCGATCGCATCGAAGCCGAGAAGAAGACGGGCAAGATCACCGTGACTCGCTTCAAGGGCCTCGGCGAGATGAACCCGTCGCAGTTGCGCGAGACGACGATGGCCAAGGAAACGCGGCGCCTCGTGCAGCTCACGGTCGATGGCAACACGATGGGCGAGGCGCGCGAGGTGCTCGACAAGCTGTTGGCGAAGAAACGCGCCTCCGACCGGCGAGACTGGCTGCAAGACAAAGGCAATCTCGCGGATCTCGGCGTCGATAGCGCCGGCTGACGAACTCGATGAAAGATCAAGAGCTGAATTTCGACGGTATCGAGCGCGTTCCGCTCTCGGTGTTCACCGAGAAGGCGTACCTCGATTACTCGATGTACGTGATTCTCGATCGCGCGCTGCCGCATCTCGGCGACGGCTTGAAGCCGGTGCAGCGGCGGATCATTTACGCGATGAGCGACCTCGGGCTGTCGGCGACGTCGAAGCCGAAGAAATCGGCGCGCACCGTCGGCGACGTGATCGGCAAATTCCATCCGCACGGCGACACGGCGTGCTACGAAGCCATGGTCCACATGGCGCAGAGCTTCAGCTACCGCTATCCGATCGTCGACGGGCAAGGTAACTGGGGCTCGCAGGACGACCCGAAGTCGTTCGCCGCGATGCGCTACACCGAGGCGAAGCTCACGCGCTACGCGCAGGTGCTGCTCAACGAGCTCGAGCAAGGCACCGTCAACTGGCAGCTGAACTTTGACGGCACGCTGTCGGAGCCGCAGCTGCTGCCGGCACAGCTGCCGAACCTGCTCTTAAACGGCACGAGCGGCATCGCCGTCGGCATGTCGACCGACGTGCCGCCGCACAATCTCAAGGAAGTCGCGAACGCGCTGCTCAAGCTGCTCGACGATCCCGATGCGACGCTCGGCGAGCTCATGAAGAGCATCAAGGGGCCCGACTTCCCGACAGGCGGCGAGCTCGTCTCGAGCCGCGCCGACCTCGTGCAGATCTACAAGACGGGCAGCGGCACGTTGCGCTTGCGCGCGCGGTACGAGGTCGAGGACGGCGAGGTCGTCATCACCGAGCTGCCGTTCCAGACCTCGGGCGCCAAGGTGCTCGAGCAGATCGCGGCGCAGATGACCGCGAAGAAGCTGCCGCTGGTCGAAGACTTGCGCGACGAGTCCGATCACGAGAATCCGACGCGGCTCGTGCTCGCCACGAAGTCGAAAGTCGACCTCGAGGCGCTGATGAACCACCTGTTCGCGACGACGGAGCTCGAGCGCACCGTGCGCGTGAACATCAACGTCATCGGTCTCGACGGCAAGCCTGCCGTCTACGGGCTGAAGGCGCTGCTCGAGGAGTGGCTGAAGTTCAGGACGGCTACGGTCAAGCGCCGGCTCGAGCACCGGCTCGAGCGCGTTGCCCAGCGGCTGCATATTTTGGACGGCTTGCTCGTCGCGTATCTGAACATCGACGAGGTCATCAAGATCATCCGCCGCGAGGACGAGCCGAAGCCGGTCCTCATGAAGCGGTTCAAGATCACCGACGCTCAGGCCGAGGCGATCCTCGAGCTCAAGCTGCGTCATCTGGCGAAGCTCGAGGAAATGCAGATTCGCGGCGAGCAGAAGCAGCTCTCCGAGGAGCGCGCGGATCTCGAAAGCACGCTCAAGTCGAAGGCGAAGCTCACGAAGCTCATCAAGGCGGAGATCGAGGAGCTCGCCGAGAAGCATGGCGATAAGCGCCGCACGGTCATCGTCGAGCGCGAGGCCGCGCAGGCGATCGACGAGTCGCAGCTCGTCACGAGCGAGCCCGTCACCGTCGTGCTCTCCGAGCGCGGCTTCGCGCGCGCCGCGAAGGGGCACGAGATCGACGTGATGGGCCTGTCGTACAAGGCCGGCGACCAGTTCCTGTCTGCGGCACGCGGCAAGAGCAACCAGCTCGCGGTCTTCATCGACAGCACGGGCCGCTCGTACAGCGTCGGTGCGCACACGCTGCCATCCGCGCGTGGGCAGGGCGAGCCGCTATCGGGCTATTTCAATCCGCCCGACGGCGCGAGCTTCCGCGCGGTATTGATCGGCGCGCCGGAGGACAAGTGGGTTCTCGCGTCGTCGGCTGGCTACGGCTTCGTCGTCAGCTTAAGCGAGCTCTACGCGAACAAGAAGGCCGGCAAAACGACGCTGCGCGTGCCCGAGGGCGGCACCGTCGTGCCAGCGTCGCCCGTCGGCCCTGCGGGTACGCGGCTTGCGGCGGCGTCGAGCGACGGCCGGCTGCTCGTATTTTCGCTCGAAGAGCTGCCCGAGCTCAGCAAAGGCAAGGGCAACAAGATTCTCTCCATGCCTTCCAAGGATGGCGTGACGCTCGCCGGCATCTGCGTGCTGGCGCCGGAGCAAGCGCTGCGCATCGACTCGGGGACGCGGCACATGGGTCTGACGGCCGCGGAGCTCAAGCACTACGCCGGCAGCCGCGCTCAGCGCGGTATGGCGCTGCCGCGCGGTTGGCGCACCGTGGATCGATTGACGGCCGAGCCGCTGAGCGGCTAGCGGCCGGCCTCGGCGAGCACGACCTCGGGCTCGTGCACGTAATGGCCTTGCATGTAGGCCACGCCGAGCTGGAACAGCACGGCCATCGTATTGGCGTCCTCGACGCGCTCCGCGATGACCGGAATCGTGCGGTTCGACGCAGCGGCAACGAATGCGCGCACTTTGTCTTGGCGCTCTCGATCGCTCGCGATGCTCTGCATCAGCGAGCCATCGATCTTCAGGAAGTCCATCGGTGTTTGCGCGACGATTCGACCCGAGTCTCGCCCGACGCCGAAGTTCTCGATCGCGAAGCGATGCCCCAGCGAGCGTAGTTGCCCCGCGAGCGTTTGCGTCTGCGTCAGGTACTGCGTGGCGTTTTCCTCGCTGACCTGGAAGCAGAGCTGCCGCGGCGCGACGCCGGCGCTGCCGACGGCCTTCGACAGCCATTCGAGGAGCGTCTTATCGATGATCGATTCTGCCGAGAGCTTGATGAACACGCACTCGAGCGCCGTCTTCGAGCAGAACGCGAGGCTGGCACCGATGACCCAGCGGTCGATGGCTCGCAACAAGCGATTGCGCATCGCCGCCGGCAGGAACTCGGTCGCTGCGACCTCGTCGCCTTGTGCGTCGATCATGCGAAGCACGGTGTCGTACATTCCGCGCTGCTCGCCGCTCAAGCCTGCGATCGGCAGATGCGCGAGCCTGAATCGGTTCTCCATGAGCGCCGTCTTGATCTGCTGCACCCAGATCTCGTCGAAGCGCTGCACGAGCGTGCTCTCGTCGGAGGTCTGCTGAAGCACGACGCGGTTGCCGCCTTGAGCGCGGCCCGCTTGATTGGAGCGCCGCGCTTGCGCGATCAGCGCGTCGAGCCGCTCCGTCGTCGGTCCGACTTCGGCTAAGCCGATCGTGCAGGTGGCGGACATCGTGTTGTGCGAGCTCTCGAAGATGCGGCTGGCGATGCGCGCGAGCGCACTTTGCGCCCAGGCTTCGACGTCGCGCAGCGTTCCACGCTCGAGAAACAGCGTGAAGACTTGGCCGCCGAAGCGGCCGGCGAGATCGTTCGGCTGCATCACCTCGCGCAGCTGCTCGGCGATCTGCACCAACACGTCCTCGGTCGCGAGCGGGCCGATCTGCTCTTCGAGCTCGCGAAACTTATCGGGCCTGATATACGCGAGCGCGCGCACACCGCGCGTCCCTTTCACGTCGAGGCGGTCCGTCAACACCTCGAGGAAGCGGCGCCGATGGTAGAAGCCCGTCGCCGGATCCTTGTGAACGGTTTGCTCGATGATCTCTTCCGGCTCGCGCGCTTCGACGCGCGGCCGCGCAACGCTGAGCTTGACGGCCGGGTCGCCATCGGCCGACGCGGGCTCGAGCTGGACCTCGAGCGGCAATTTCTCGCCGCTTTGCGTCAGGGCGGCGACTTTGATCGACTCGCCCTTCCACTGACCTTTCGCGCAGGCGACGAGCGCGCCTTTCAGCGCCGCCTTGCTGGCGCCGTCGAACGAATCCATGAGCGGCGTGCCGAACAGAGCCTCGGCGTTCGCGTGGCCGAGCAAATCGGCCCACGCTTGGTTTGCATCGACGAGGATGCCTTCTTGAACGTAGGCGATGGCGTCGACGGAGCCTGCCATGAACGCCTTGAGCTGGTTCTTGTATTGATTCGCTGAGAGCAGCGTATCGTTCAGCGCCTTCTCGAGCCTGAACGCGCGCAGCTCGCGCTCGGCGACGCTGCGTAAGCGGTCGGTCTGGCCGTGCGAGACGAGATCTTGGGCGCCCGCCAACAGCGCTTCGGCGATGTCGGTCTCCTGCGCGTCTTTGCTGACGACGACGAGGGGCACGGCGCCCGAGACATGCTGCTTGATCTTGGCGATCTCGCGGATCGCTACCGGCAGGCTGTCGGGGAAAAAACAGAGAAGCTCCGGTCCAAGATCCTGCAGCGCGCCGAGCAGCTTGTCGACCTTCGCGACCCAGTGACATCGAACCGGATGGCCGCCATCCCGTAGCGAACGGTTGACGAGCTCAACGTCGTCTTCGCGTCCGCTGAGCACGATTAGCGGTACCGGAGCTTGCCCCATGCCGACATCGTTTTTCTAAGATGAAGGCTTGCAGTGTAAGCAGTGAGGCGCGGAGCCAGAGGGACTCCGGTCACACTCGCGGGACGGGTCGCCGCGTTATGCTAGTACGGTTTTACTTAACTCCCCGGCAATCTCGCGCACGAGCCGCGGCACCAGGTAGCCCGGCAGCCGAGCCCGCAGCGCCGCGACGAGCTCCTTGCCGCGCGCCTCGTCGACCTCGAAGTGCGCGGCGCCGGCCACTCGGTCGAGCAGATGCAGGTAGTAGGGGAGGACGCCGCAAGCGAATAGGCGCTCCGAGAGCGCGGCGAGCGTTTCAGCGTCATCGTTGACGCCTTTCAGCAGCACGGATTGATTGAGCAGCGCCGTCAGCGCGGGCTGCAGCGTGGTCATCGCTCGTGCGACATTGCTATCGAGCTCTCTCGCGTGATTCGTGTGCACGACGACGACGGTCGCAAGGCGCGTGCCGCGCAACACGCGAAGCAAACCGTCGTCGACGCGCTCCGGGATCGCGATCGGAAAGCGCGTGTGAATCCTGACCGTCGTCACCGCCGTGTCGGCGAGGCGTGCGAGCAGGTCGCCGAGCCGCCGGTTCGACAGCGACAGCGGGTCGCCGCCGCTAAGAATGGCTTCCTTGGCATCCGCGACGCCCCGCAGCGCGGCAATCGCCGGCGCCCAGTCAGCACGCGCCGCGAGCTGCGCCTCATATGGAAACTCGCGCCGGAAGCAGTAACGGCAATGCACCGGGCACGCACCGCTCGCAATCAGCAGGGCGCGCCCCGCGTATTTCTGGATGAGGCCGTGCGCCGCGAGCCCTTGCTCGCGCACGGGATCGGCCGAGAAACCTTCGGCCGGCTGAAGCTCGGCCGCTGCCGGCCACACTTGGCGGAGCAGCGGGTCGTTCGGGTCGCCCTTGCGCATGCGGGCCACGAAGCCGCGCGGCACGAGCAGCGGGAAGGGAGTGCCGGCAGCCAAACCCAGGGCGCCCGCCGGCAGCTCGAGCAGCCGCTCGAGCTCGGCCGGGTCGCGCACGGCCGCTCGGAGCTCGGCCTGCCAAGACGGCAATGCCAATGTTCCCGCGGCCCCGTGGGCAGTCGGCAGTGCGGCGTCGTTGATGCTCATGCGTTTGGGGTCATCGGGCGGGCCCCTCGTCCGCGGTTCGTTTTCGGCGGAGCGAGAGGGTATGATCCCGCGCTCGGTTTTTGGGACACACTAGTCGCATGGCAGTTTACAGCACCAACGAATTCAAGAACGGGCTCAAGATCCTGCTCGATGGCGATCCGTATGCCATCCTCGAGAACGAGTACGTCAAGCCCGGCAAAGGCCAGGCGTTCAACCGCGTCAGGGTCCGCAATCTGAAAACCGGGCGCGTCGTCGAGAAGACGTTCAAGTCCGGCGATACGGCCGAAGGTGCCGACGTCGTCGACCAAGACATGCAGTATCTCTATACCGACGGGCAGTTCTGGTACTTCATGGTCCCGGATACGTTCGAGCAAATCGCCGCCGGCGAAGCTGCCGTAGCCGACGCCAAGCCTTGGATGAAGGAGCAGGAGACCTGCATCGTCACGTTGTGGGACGGCGTGCCGCTCTACGTCGCAGCGCCGAACCACGTCGATCTCAAAATTATCGAGACCGATCCCGGCGTGCGCGGCGACACGGCCACCGGCGGCCAGAAGCCGGCGAAGCTCGAAACGGGTGCGACCGTGCGAGTGCCGTTGTTCATCAACGAAGGCGAAGTCATCAAAGTCGACACGCGCACGGGCACCTACATCTCGCGCGTCAAGCAGTAACCGAACGGAAGGTGCCGGTGTTACGGTTTCGGTTGAACCGAATATCGGCGCTTCGATTCAACGCCTTGCTTCAACCGAAACCGTAACACCGGCACCTAGTGCGCGAAAGCGAGCACGGCTTTGAGCTCGCTCTGACTCGTCGCGAGCGCCGCGAGCCGGTCGATGCCGAGCGCGACGCCGGCGCAATCGGGAAGCGACGGCAGCGCGCGCAGCAACTCCTCGTCGATTGGCGGCGCATGCCGGCCCTGTGCGCGTCGCGTCGCGACGTCGCTCGAAAACCGGCGCCGCTGTTCAGTGGCATCGTTGAGCTCGTGAAAGCCATTCGCCAGCTCAATGCCGCCGCAGAAAGCCTCGAAGCGCGCCGCGACGGGCGGTGTCGTCGGCTTCACGCGTGCCAAGGCCGCTTGGCTCACGGGGTAGTCATAGACCAGTGTCACGGCTCGTAGGTCGAAGCTCGCGAGCACGACGGTGCTGAACGCGAGATCGAGCACGGCGTCGTGGCTCAAGCCCTGCGGCACGTCGATCCCTTGCTTCGCGAGCCGGTGTACGAGCTCCGCGGTGGGCGCGTCGGGCGTCGCACCGAGCACGGCGTGCACGGCTTGCGCGTAAGTCAGGGGCACGACGCGCCGCGCCGCGCCGGGCGCGGCTGCGCGGAGCGAAGTCTCGATGAGCTCGGCGACTTCCGTCATCAGCCGCTGCTCGTCCCAGCCGACGCGGTACCACTCGAGCATCGTGAACTCGGGCTGATGCCAGCGGCCGAGCTCGTCGTCGCGAAACACGCGGCAGAGCTGATAGATGTCGCCGCTGCCCGCCGCGAGCAGGCGTTTCATCGCGAACTCCGGCGACGTCTGCAAGTACCGCGGTCCCTGGCCGAGGCTACGAGCGGAAGCGACGATGCTTTCGATCGCCGGATCCGTCACGCCGGCGCTCGACAGAGCGGGTGTCTCGACCTCGAGCACGCCGCGCGCGGCGAAGAATGCGCGGATCGCGGCGAGTATCGCGGCGCGTTGCCGCAGTGTCTCGA
>Ga0315912_10004144_pt1 | contig 13873 bp, 7 predicted proteins | sample VfabasoilMG_FD_204469 | JGI IMG/M metagenome (GOLD analysis project Ga0315912, IMG submission 204469) | Garden soil microbial communities collected in Santa Monica, California, United States - V. faba soil | ecosystem: Environmental > Terrestrial > Soil > Garden | place: USA: California... | reverse complement strand
GAGCCGGCCTGCTCAGAGGTGTAAACCATGTCCCCGAACACCTGTAAGGGATGTCCCCGGTCTGAACAGGGAGAGAGAGGGTGGGGGTGAGGGGGTGGCCTCGGGCTCTCGGGTGCCGGATGTGGGAGGTTGTCGCTACCCCCTCACCCTAACCCTCTCCCCACGGGGGAGAGGGGATGTACCTTGGGTTCGAGACGGCATCGGCAAGCCTGCAGGGATCGACACTGCTGGGCGCTGGGTCCTTCCGAATCACCATTGGCGAATCAGAACTGCTCGGGCCTCAACGCCGGCTCCGACAACGGCACGATCGCCACGGGTCCGCGCTGCCAGCGCGCCGTCGACTGGCTAGCGGTGAACACGTCGGTGGTGATCGTCGCTGCGCGTGCGCCATCGAACTGCAGGGTCGCCAGGCCGCCAGCAACGCTGGTCGGCGGCACCGCGGGACAGCTTGGACAGAATCCGCTGAAGCTCAGCATGCCCAGGGCGGCGGATTGGCTGTTGCGGTCCTGCCCCAGCACCCAGCGTGCGCGGTTGTCGCCGTCGTAGAAGTACTGCACGACCAGGCGCACGTCGCCTTCGGTATAGATGCTCAGGCCCCATCCCGGTTCCTCGGTGTCGTACCAGGTGCCCGTGCGATCGGGAATCGTGTACGCGGCGCCCGACACCAGCACCTGCAAGGGTTCGCTGCCCGTGTTCGTGCCCAGGCGCCAGTCCAGGGTGCCGTGGCGCGCATCGGTGGCGGTGAACCGCAGTTCGCCGACATCCGCGCCGGTCGCCACGTGCGTCGCGGGATTCCAGGTGTAGCGGCGCAAGGTCGCCACGAACGGATTCGCGCGCGGACCAACCGCCTGGTACCAGGTGGGCGTGCCATCGTCGAGGTACGTGTACCAGGTCACGAACTGGTTCGCGCCCAGCGCCTGCACGTCGAATCCATGCCCGGGACGCGCGGGGTTGAACCACAGTCCCGCGCGCGCGCGGATCGCGGTCGAGGTGGCATCGGCGGGATTCGAGCCCTGGCGCAATTCGACCCGGTTCCCGATGCCATCGCCATCCCGATCGACACCCAGCCGCAACCCCAGGCCGCGTGGCACCACGGTCCAGGTCTGCGGCGCGGTCGCGGTCGCCAGCACCGTGAGCGCGGCGAACGCGAGGCTGGCGCTGCCGTCGTCGGGCAGGAAGCGATCGGCCTGGGCGTCGTAGGCGTAGCCCGCGCCCGAGGCGTGCACGACCACGTCGACCGACGCGCGTCGCGCCTGCACGAGCATCTCCTCGATGCGCGAGGGCAGGGCACCGCCCGCGTACCCTGACTGCGCGCCGACCGCCGCGGGCGAATCCTTGGAGGTCGGCGGCGGTGCGCTCAGGAGCGGATTGTTGTTGCCGAAATCGGAACCCGAGAACGCGAGCATGAGCGCGACCACGTCGGCGACTTCCTGGTCGTCCTTGACCGTGAAGTTACGCGCCGAGATGAAATCGGAGAGCGAATCCACCGAACCATCGTGCAGGAAGCCGAAGCCCGCGCGATTGTCCGGCGCCACCAGCTCGAAGCCCACCTTCTCGTACTGGTTGCGCAGATGGGGAACCTTGATCGAGACGTTGGTCGAGCCGTCCACGCTCACGATGCCCAGGTGGTTCTCGCCCATGGCGCCGGTCGCCACGATCGATCCGCCGGCCGAGAAGGTCGAGAGTCCCAGGAACAACGGGCCGTTGACGGCCATGCCGGTGGGCAGGGTATGGCAGCTTGCGCACTGGAACGGCGGATCGAGCAGGCCGCGAGAATAGAGTTCCAGTCCGCGTTGCGCATCGCCCGTGCCGAGCGGCAAGCCGCGCATGCTGAAGCGTCCGCTGGTGTAGTGGCCGGTGAGCGCAAGCTGCTTCGGCAGGGAATTGTCGAAGTTGCGGAACGGGTTCGGCGGGAACGCGATGGTGGCGAGGAAGGCCTCGAAGGCCTGCATGTCGAGGGACGACAGTTGCGCATCGTCGCCGAGCAGGGTCTCGAACGCGGGATTGAACGCCTCGATCCCGGCGCGATCGCCGCGCCAGTGGAACGGCTCGTTGCCGATGATGTCCTGCAGCGTCTGCGTGGTCATCGGCCCCTTCATGGCGTGGAAGTCCTGGCAGGGCTGCACGCCGAGCGTGGTCACGCAGTTCTGGTCGAAGCGCGCGGGCGGCGCGGAGGGATCGCCCAGGTCCCAGCCGAGCCGGTCGATGCGTGCATCGACATGGCACGACGCGCAGGACGACTGGCCCAGTCCCGAGGTCCGGTGCGTGTCGTACAGGAACGGCCGTCCGGCGCGGATCGCGGCGGGCAGCGGGTTGAAGGCGGCGCGGCGCGCGAGCTCGGCACCGGTTCCGGCATCGAGCACCGAGAGCGAGGCCTCGAAATGGTTCCACACGTAGAGCCGGTTCCGTGCTTCGTCCAGCGCGAGGCCCGCCGGTCCCTGGCCGACGGCGATCGGCGTGCCGACGCGTCGGCCCTGCGCGTCGATCGCGACCACGTTGTTCGACCCCAGTCCCGCCACCCAGCCGCGCTGTCCGTCCGCGCGCCAGGCCACCGCGCGCGGATCGCCGATGGCCTGGTTGCGCTCGGCCTGGGGGATGGTGGCTACGCGATAGTCGAGCTGCGGGTTGAGGTCCACGATCGTCTTCGCGCCGCCCGGCGCGGGATCGACGCGGGCGAGCTCCACGCGCACGAACCCGCTCTTCACCTTGGGTTCGAAGCGCACCTCGTTCAGCGCCTCGGTGCCGGCCAGGGTGACCTCGCCGCTGGCCGGGTTCACCGCCAGGGCCATGCCGATGTTCATCAGTCCGCTGACGTAGCGCACGGAAAGGCTCGCGCTGTCGATTATCGCCAGGTCGCGATCGGGCAGGTCCCAGCCCACGCGGCGTCCCGATGCGTTCGCCAGCGGACCGCTGACGAACGCGGTCCAGTCGCGCTGGTTGTCGTCGCGCCAGGTGCCGTCTGCACGCTTGCGCACGATGAGTCCCACGGCCGGCGGCGTCGCCGCACCGTTCAACGGCGGGTCGAAGCCCGTGCCCGCGTTCGGCGGCGGATTCCGGCCGCCATAGGGACCCCGGACGTCGCTGACCACGTTGGGGAGCCCCGCGGTGTTCGACATCAGCCCGCCGGCCAGGATGGTCGTGGCATTGCCCGACTCGAAGATGGCGGCATAGACGCTGCGCCCGTCGGCGCTCACCGCGAGCGCGCGCGGATCCTCGGCCTGGATGGGGACGACAACGGGTGCGCGCGCGAGGTCGGCCAGCTCGAAGACGAGCACCTGGTTCGCCTGCGAGCAGCTCACGAACGCGCGGCCGTTGGCGAACACCACGTCGAAGGGTTCGTCCGCGGTCGCGAGCGTGGCGCGCACCCGACGCGTGGACAGGTCGACCACGCTGACCGAATCCGAGACATGGTTGACCACCCACAGCTCGTTCTCGTCGCGGAAACGCACCGAGACCGGGTCGACGCCGACCACGACGCTGCCCACGGCGACGGCCGTTCCGGTGGTGACGTCGTACAGCTGCACGCGCTGGTCGGCGGTATGCGCAGCGGCGAGCAGGGTGCGACCCGGACTCAGGTCGAGCGCGTGGATCGGGTGGTTTTCCCAGTTGACGTAGGGAAGCTCGGCGCCCGCGGACGCGGCCGCGAAAAGTCCGAACGCGAGGGCCGTGAGCGAGCGACGCATGCACTTGCACCAGGTCGGGATGTCGATCCCGCCAGCATACGCGCGACACTGGACGGGTGCGAGGCGAAGGTGTCCCGTTCACCAGGGTTTGCGATGTCCGCCCCGCGTGTCCTTGCCGCAAATGCGAATGCGGGGGCGCCCGTACGGCGCCCGCGCAGCGAATCCTATTCCGGGGTCCAGACCACGTTCACGCCGAACGAACGCTCGGGGGAGAGGGCAGACAGCGCGTCCGCCGTCGCGAAGTAGTCCTCGTCGAACAGGTTCTGCGCGTAGAGCTTGAAGTTCCACGAACGCGACAGCCGCCAGCTCAGTTCCGCGTCGAGCACGTCGACCGCATCGCGTTCGACCTCCTCGAACCCGGGGTCGTCCATCTTCCAGCGGTGCGAATAGCGCGCGCCGAGGGTCCACGCCTCGCCGATGCGGTAGGTCGCTTCGATCCCGGCCGTGGCCGGCGGGCTGCCGAACAGCGGGTTGCCGGTGCGCTCGTCCTCGCTGTTCACCAGCGAGGCGCTGCCGGCGAGCGTGAGTTCGCCGGTCGGCTTCCACTCGACCATCGCCTCCGCACCCCACAGCTTCGCGTCGCTGATGTTCTCGAAGCCGTTGACACCCGGCGCGACCGAGGTCAGCTGGATGAGGTCGTCGACGTCGGTCCGCCACAGGTGGGCCTCGGTGCGCCAGTTGCCGCTGTTCCAGGCATGGCCCAGGTCGAGTGCCTGCGAATGCTCGGAACCGAGGTCGGGATTGCCGACCACGTCGTTCTGGGCGGTCACGCCCGAGAAGAAGCGCTCCTCGAGCGAGGCGAAGCGGTATCCGCTCGAGAGGTTCAGGCTCCAGCGGTGCGTGTCGTTCGGCTTCCACACGGCGCCGGCGGTGAATCCGTTGTCGGAGTCGTCGAGCTTCGCGCCGCCCTGCTCCTGGTCGATGCCGGAATGACGTCCGCCGAGTTCCAGCGCCAGCGAGGGCGAGACGTCCCAGTCGCTGATCGCAAACACCGACCAGCCGTCCTCGCGCGCGCCGCGCAGCGTGTAGCGGCGGTTCGCGATCGAGCCGCTGGCGTCGAACGCGTCGACGTTTCGGCGCCCCAGGTATTCCAGGCCGATGTCGTGCGACCAGTCGCCGGCCGCGAAGGTCTGCTGCACGGTCGCGCCGATGTCGCGGCTCTGCGCGTCGGCGAAGGTGTCGGCGAAGCCGGGGCGCCGGTTCCAGGTGCGCAGCTGCTGGTCGTGGCCGTGCACGCTCGCCTGGAACCCGTTTTCGTGGCGCAGGCGCACGCGTGCGACGGTGTGGTCGTCGTAGGGATAGATCGTGTCGCGCGCCGGGAAGCGGCTGTTGGATTTGCCGATGTCGTCGGTACGCGAGGGCGAGAGCATCGCGTCGAAGCCGAAATCGCCGATCTGCGCGCGGTACTGCATCACGGCGCTGACGCGATCGAACTGCGTGTGCAGCGGCGTGCCGTCGGGAGCCTCGGTGTCGTTCGAGCGGTGGCGCGCGGCGCCCAGGGAGAACGACTCGTTGCCGATGCCGGCCGCGAGCATGGATTCGTTGCCGCCGGTCGCGTAGTTGCCGGCCACGAGCGGCGCATCGAACCAGCGCGGCTCGACCGACACCGCACCGCCGAGCGCGCCCGGTCCGTAGTGCACGACCGCGGGGCCGCGCGTGACGGCGATGTCTCCGAGCAGCACCGGCTCCACGAACGAGACCGGTACGCCCGCGCGGCGCTGCGCCGTGAGCGGCATGCCGGCGAACAGGATCTGCACCTCGTTCGCGCCGCTGCCACGGATGGAGAACGTCTCGAAAATGCCGTTCTGGCCGGTGGCACCGACACCTGGCACGCGCGTGATCAGGTCCTGGAAATCGGACGGCGCGGCGACGGCGTCCTCGAAATGGATCACTTGGGTCGCGAGCGCATCGGGCGAGTCGGCCGCCGTGCCGCGGGCAGCCGTGACTTCCACGGCGGGCGTGCGGAACGGTTCGGCGGAATCGGCGTCGCGCGCCTTCTCGCGTGCCTGCGCCTCGTCGCCGGCGACATCCTCCTCGGCGCGCACCGGTGCCGCTGCGCAGAGCGCGATGGCCAGTGCCGCAGCCAGTGCGCTGCGCGGATGTGCATTCATGTGGGGCCCCGCCGCGTCGTCCCAGGTGGACGACCGAGCGCGGAGTCTACGCAAGCGGCCCGACCGCGGCATCCGCCAGCAGTCGCCTTCCCGTATCCGCCTCCAGACCTAGGACGTCTACAGTTTGGCCATCAGTACCTGACGGATATCGCCGTCGCTGAACATGCCCTCGGTGCGCAGCGCGTAGGCGCAGCGCATCTCGAGCACGCCCTGCTCGAACTGGATGTGCATCTCGTCCTTGCCCGCCGCGTTGGCGAGCCGGATGAGCCGCAAGCCCTCGCGCACGGCTTCCTTGCCCATCTCGTCGGTGCAGATCGTGCGCAATGCCATGTTCAGCCGATGGCAGGAGAGGTTGTCGAGGAAGTTCAGCCCCTCGGCGTCGTTCGCGAAGCCCTCCCAGTCCACCTCGTACGGGATCGCCTTGCCGCAGATCTCCTCGATCTCGCGCACGCGCGCTGGCAGCGTGGTTTCCTGCAGTTCCTTGATCTTGCGTCGTTCGGCAAGCCCCATGGTTGCGATCCTTCCTTCGCGTGGAGTGCGTAGTGTAGGGCGGAACCCCGGCAAGTTCGGCCCCGCGGGTCGGGATAGTCAACGGACGCTAGAAGCGATACCGAACCTTGACCAGGAACTGGTCGGAGTCCCGCAGCGAAGTGGCATCGGTCAACAGGTCGGCGATGCCGTCGTCGTCCTCGTCGCGCCGCTCGAAGCCACCGCGGCTGTAGACCACGTAGAGATCGGACTGCGGTGCGAAGGTCCAGCGGTAGCGCAACTGCAGGCCGAAGTTCTTGATCGCGAAATCCGGGATCGATTCGGGGGTGTGCGCGAGGGCGCCTCCGGCACCGATCCGGTAGGACTCCGCATCCTGCGCATCGAGTGCCAGCCACTGCAGCTTCGCCCGCAACTCGTGCCGATCGGCGGGAAGCCAGTCGATGTTGAGTCCGGTCTGAACGAGGTCGCGCCGGTAGCTCGCGAGCTGGGTGTCGTGGTGCCAGATCAGCCAGTCGTTGCTGCGGCGCGCGTTGAGGTACCCGTTCAGCGACAAGGAGTCGCCGGCGTAGTACGTGACGCTGGCCTGCGTCTCGAAGGCCCAACGCGTCAGCCCTTCCTGGAACAGCCAGCCCGCGACGTTGTAGCGCCAGTCCCCGAGCCTGGGCGTCTCCAGGCTCACGTACCCGCTGCCGCGTGGCGGACGCTGCACGCGGCCGTTGCCGCGCGAGATGAGGTCGTCGTAGCCGGCCGTGCGCTGGTTCCATTCCGAGAACAACACCATGCCGGAGCGGAAGGTGTCGCGCCGGTACAGCTCCATCACGAATCCGAGGCGGTCGCCGTCGTCGTTGTAGCGGGCCTGGGGTTCGACGTGCCACAGCGTGCTGGCGAGCCGGGAATCCGGCGCGTAGTCGCTCTGCGTGTACTCCGTCGTCCACTCGAGTTCGTTGTAGTTCGCCCGGGGCAGGAAGCCCAGGTCGTTGAAGTCCAGGGTGCGATCGAAGTGCGCGAGTTCCAGCTGGTGTCGCATCGGGCCCGGCGGCGCGAGGTCGAGGCGGAGCCACGCACCCGTGCCACGGGTATCGGCCCCACTGTCGCTGACGTCGCTGAAGATCACCTGGGCATCGAGATGCACGACTTCGGAGGGGCGGTACTCGAGATCCGCGGCCTGCACCAGGGCGTTGCGGTCCAGCAGCGGACGATCGGCCCAGGTCGCGACGTAGCCGAGTGTCCAGGGCCCGACCGGGTAGCTCAGGCGCTGCGCGTAGTAGGCGCGACCCAGGTCGTCCGCATGATCCGATTCCACTGCCCCGAGCGCGCCGTACGACAGTCCGCGCGCGGATCCGGTGACCTTGAGCGCGGCATCGATGTCCGCGACGCCGCGACCGTCGTCGCGCGGGCCGCCGATGCGCCGCGTGTAGATCAGCCGTCCCTCGTTCGGCGTGGTGAGCGCGAACATGCCCTGGTTCTCGGTGAAGAACGGGCGACGGTCGGAGAAGTAGGTCTCGATCGCGTCGAAGTTCACCACCAGCTGGTCCGATTCGACCTGCCCGAAATCCGGGTTCAGCGCCGCGACCAGCTGGAAGCTGCCCGAGGGCTTCCACTGCAGGTCGGCGCCGGTCTTCCACTCGAGGCTGTTGCCGACGAAGTCCTGGCGCGCCGACACGTAGGGGAACACGTGCAGGCTCGCGTCGCGATACTGCGCGATCTCCACGCGCGGAAAGTTCGAGACGTAGGGCGTGCGCTCGTGGCTGATCGGCGCGGTCGCGCTGCGCTCGCTGGTCTCGCCCAGTACGCGGTCGAACAGGATTCCGATGGTGCGCCGGTCGCCGTCGCTGCCGCCCATGCTCGCCACGCTCCAGGGGATCAGGATCTCGACCGACCAGCCGGCGTCGCGCTCCGAGACGGCGGACTGCCAGTCGCCGTCCCAGTCGTTCGAGAAGGCGGTCTCGTTCGTGACCGTGGCGTCCTGTTGCGATCCGTTGAGGCCGACGGTGAAGTCGTACGCGACCACGCCGTTCGCGTCGAAGTCCACGTACACGTTGACGCGGTCACCGGGTATGTCGGCATCGCGCGCCGTGCGCACCTTCTGGCGAGCGGTCCCGGCGGGCTGCTGCAGATCGAACGCCACCGCGATGCCCTCGGGCGTTCCGATCAGTCTCGCGACGGACGCGTGCCGCGGCGCGGCGAGCGTATACGGCTGGATGACCTGGAATCGATCGAACACCTGCGCCTGCTGCCATTCGGGCTCGTCGGCGATGCCGTCGATGACCAGGGCGGCGTGCGCAGCCGGCGCCATGAGCAGGGCCAGGATCAGCGGCGCGGCGTGCAGGACGAGGCGTGCGGACGGGTGCCCCGGCGGATGCGCCAGCGGCACGGATTCGTTGGACATCGGTCGACGCGGTCCTAGGTTTCAGGCGTGCGCAACCGACGCCGAACGGTGATCCCGGGCTGGGCGGTCAAGCTGACCCATGCGCGGCGTGCGCGCATGGGCCGAAAGGCACGCTTGCGTTGCGCAGGCGTGATGTTCCCGACTTTCGCGTCCCGACCGGCTCAGCGCACCGGCGAGTACGCGCGCGGCAGTACCGGCTTATCCGTCAGATAGCGATCGCGCAGGGCACCCTGTCGTGTACGCAGGTCCTGGGCACGGCCCGCGATCCAGACCGCCTCGGCAACGCTGGTGACCTCGAGCGGATCGCCGCTCCACAGCACCAGGTCCGCAGCCAGGCCCGTCGCGATGCGTCCGCGCTCGGCGCCCATGCCGAAGATCTCGGCCGGGGTCGCCGTCAAGGCCGCGAGTGCCGCGTCCCAGGGCAGGCCGTAGGCCACCGCGATGCCGGCACCCTGGCGATTCTTGCGCGCGTTGTGCGTTTCGCCATTCGAGAACGCGATGCGCACGCCAGCCTGGTGCAGCCGCTTTGCATTCTGCAGCGTCACGCCGAGCTGGTCGAAGCTGCCGGGCAGGTTCAGGAACGGATCGAGCACGACCGGCACCTTGCGCGCCGCAAGCTCCGCCGCGACCTCGGTGGCCTGCGCACCGCCGAGGATCACCGGCTGGATGCCCAGTCGCTTGCTGAGGGCGAGCAGCTCGCGGATGTCCTGCGCGCGGTCCACGTTGAACGCGACGCGGCCACCGGCCAGGAACTTCGCGAGCACGGTCCGGCCGGCCGCGGTGAGCACGCGCTCGTCGCCCTCGGCCTGGACGTGGCCCGGCTTCGCCTCGGCCAGGGCCTGGTCGAGCAGCATCCATTCCGCCGCGCGGCTCTTGCCCGCGAGCGCCGCAGCCTGCGCGCCGAGTTGCACGAACAGCGTCCGCGATCCCGCGAGTTCGGAGTCCACGGCGCCGGACAGCGTCACCGCGGCACCCTGGCCCGCCAGGAAGGTCCCGCCGGGCGCGCCCGAGGGCGTCACCACGGCATACGTGTATCCCTCGGCGCGCGTGACCGGGATCACGCCCGAGGCCGGATTGAAGGCGCGCATCACGTCGAACTCGGGACGCATGAGCACGGCGGCGGGCGGCGCCTGCGTGCCCGGTGCATACGCGTGGTCGACCGTGCTCTCCTCGAGCGACACCTCCTCGAGGCCGTGCACGTTCACCCCGGCGAACAGGCCCGGCGTGAGCGGCCGGCCCTTCGCGTCGACGCTCACCTCGCCGGCGGCGGCCGGGAGGTTGGGTCCGATCTCCGCGATGCGGCCCGCGCGCACGCGCACGTCGGTGCCGTCCAGCGTGCCGCGCGCGTCGGCCGTGTGCACCTTGGCGTTCCGGATCAGCACGTCCTGCGCCAGGGCGACGGGGGCGTTCGAGTACGCGGCGATCGCGACGGCGAGCGACGCGAGGCGCGCCACGAGGTGTCGCCCGTTGCCGCGGGCGGAACGACGGGATGGAATCTCGACGCTGCTCACGGCTGCACCTCCGACCCGGGCTGGCCGAGCATGAAATCGGACCTGGGCTGGCGGCCCGGATCCTTGCGGTCGAACGCCAGCGCACCGTCGATGTAGACCTGGTCGGCGAGCGCGTAGACGCTGAACGGATCGCGGTTCCAAAGCACCACGTCGGCCATCTTGCCCGGCTCCAGCGATCCCGTGCGGGCCGCGATGCCGAGCGACTTCGCCGGATTCAACGTGACCCACTGGATGGCTTGCTCGGGCGCGATCGACAGGCCCGCGCGGTTTCCGCGCGTCATCGCCTTCGCCGCCTCCTGGTTCAGGCGCTGGATGCCCTCGGCGGAATCCGAGTGCACGATCGCGCAGCCGTTGCGCGGACGGTCCACCAGCGCGATGTTCTCCTGGATGCCGTCGTAGGCTTCCATCTTGAAGCCCCACCAGTCGGCCCAGAGCGCACCGCACGCGCCCTTCTCGGCGAGCCGGTCGGCCAGCTTGTAGGCCTCCACACCGTGATGGAACGCGGCGACCTTGAAGCCGAACTCGTCGGCGAGATCGAGCATCAGCGCCATCTCGTCGGCGCGGTAGCAGTGGATGTGCACCTGGATCTCGCCCGCCATGGCGCCCGCGAGCGTCTCCATCTTCAGGTCGCGCTTGGGCGGCGACGGCGGCTCGGCGGCCTTGTCCTTCTTGCGCTTGGCCTCGTAGGCGGCGAGGTCGCGCTGGTACTTCTGCTGTCCGCGCACGTACTCCTGCGCGTCGGCGAAGGCCTGGCGATACCCTGCGACGTTGCCCATGCGCGTCATCGGCGCGCGCCGCTGTCCGCCGTAGTACCGCTTGGGATTCTCGCCGCAGGCCATCTTCAGGCCCTGCGGCGCATCGGGAAACTTCATCGCCTGGTAGGTGGTGGCGGGCACGTTCTTCAGCGTCACGCCGCGGCCGCCGATCAGGTTGCCCGACCCGGGCAGGATCTGCATCGAGGTCACGCCGCCGGCGAGTGCGGTGGCGAAGCCGGGATCCTGCGGCCATACCGCATGCTCGGCCCAGACGCCGGGCGTGACCGGGTCGGTCATCTCGTTGCCGTCCTGGTGCGCCGTCATGCCCGGGCTCGCGTAGACGCCGAGGTGCGAGTGCACGTCGATGATCCCGGGGGTGAGCCACCGGCCCTGCGCGTCGACGACCGTGGCGCCGCCGGCATCGAGAGCGGTGCCGAGCGCGACGACCTTGCCGTCGCGCATCAGCAGATCGGCCTGGTCGAGGCGACGGCCGGTGCCATCGAGGATGGTCGCATTGCGGATCAGCGTAGGCTGGCTGGGCAGCGCACGGTACGTGGACGGGTAAGGGGCGGACGCCGCATTCGCGGCACTCGCGAGCAGCATGGCGACGGCAACGGCAGGCAGGCGGCGTGGCGGCACGATCGGGACCCCGGATGGTCGGCGGAACGCGAAGGGTGGCGTGACACGTGCGGAAAGTCCATGCTCGCCGGGATGGGTGCATCGCGGTCGACACGGGCGTGTTGAACGCGCCCTGACGACCGTTCACCGCGCCACGGCCTCGTTCACGAACGGTTTCCGGAACGAGACCTACCGTACCGCAACCTTTTTCACACGGGATCGACTTCGCATGGGGATCTGGCCCTCGTGTCGCGCGGGCGCGATGCTGTGCTCCGCACTGGTGCTGGCCGCTTGCGCGACGATCCAGCCGGCGGGCAAGCGTGTCCATAGCAGCGCGCTGCCGCCCGCCACGGACACCCCCTCGGCGAGGTACATCGCTTCGGAACTCGCGCGCCAGCCGCGCGCCGTCTCGGGTTTCCGCCTGCTCACGCTCAGCACCAACGCGCTGCTCAGCCGCATCACGCTGGCCGATCACGCCAAGCACTCGATCGACCTGCAGTACTACCTGTTCGCCAACGATGCCACCGGTCGCATCGTCGCCCAGCGCCTGCTCGCGGCCGCCGACCGCGGCGTGCGCGTCCGGTTGCTGCTCGACCATGCGCAGCTCGGCCTGCCGATGGACATGCTGGACGCGCTCGACGCCCATCCGAGCATCGAGGTGCGCCTGTTCAATCCGTTCCGGACCCGCGATCCGTCCCCGCTCTCGAAGATCGCCCAGTTGCTCGTGGATGGCGCCCGCCTGAACCGGCGCATGCACAACAAGGCGTTCATCGTGGACAACCGCATCGCGGTGATCGGCGGACGCAACATCGGCGACGACTACTTCGACGCCAGTCCGGAGACGAACTTCCGCGACCTCGACCTGGTCGCGATCGGCCCGGTCGTGCCCGCCGCCTCGCGCAGCTTCGACGAGTACTGGAACGGGGAGGCCGCGATCCCGGTCGACGGCTTCCCGACGCCGCACCGGTCAACGGGCGACCTCGCGCAGCTGCGCACCCTGCTGTCGGCCGAAGCGCGCACGTTCGCCGACTCGGACTACGCGCAGGCCGCCTACGAGGAACTGCCCGACGGGCCGACGGCCGATCGACAGGGATACTGGTTCTGGGGCGAGGCCCTGCTGGTCGCCGACGCACCCGGGAAGACGACGCCGGGCGGGCGCCACGAAGGCTACCGCGTGGGGCCGACGCTGTCGTCCGCGCTCGCTTCCGCCCAACGCGAGGTGCTGCTCGTCTCGCCCTATTTCCTGCCCGACAAGCGCATCGACCTCGACCTGCAGGCGCTGACCGCGCGCGGGGTGTCGGTGAGCGTGCTGACGAACTCGCTCGCATCGACCGACACCAGTGCCGTGTATGCGCGCTATTCCAGACACCGGCGCGCACTGCTCGAGGCGGGCGTGAAGTTGTACGAACTCAAGGGCACGGGCAGGGTCAAGGCGCGGGGATGGAGCGGCGGAAGCGCTCGCCGGGGCAGCTCCGGAAGCAGCACCGAGGCCTCGGGGCAGGGCGCTGGCGGCGCCAGTGCGGGCGGATCGAGCGCGGTGAGCCTGCACGCGAAGGCGTTCGTGATCGATGGACAGGTCACCTACGTGGGATCGATGAATCTCGATCCGCGCTCGGCGCTGTTGAACAGCGAGGTCGCGCTGCTCGTGGACAGCCCCGGCCTGGCCAAGGCGGTGACGGACTACTTCCGATCGGCGTCCGCGCCGGAGGTTTCCTATCGGCTGGACCTTCGCGGAGACGCGGGCGAGGGGCGCGGGACGAGGCGGATGGAGTGGGTGTGGCGGGAGGGTGGAGTGGAGCGGAGGTCCTGGAAGGAGCCGCAGACGACGGTGTTGCAGCGGGCGACGATGCGGTTGTGGCGGATGGTGCCGATGGATGGGTTGTTGTGAGGGAGCCGGGAGGGAAAGCGGGGTTTCCAGGATTCTGACTCGCCGCTCGGGACGGTGGCGTCGCGGGCGCACGTCGTGGAGCCGGGCTCGCTCGGCTGAGACGCGGGGCAGTTCCGGGCGGGGCAGGGCAAAGCAAACGTGGTCGCGCTGAGGACACCGAGGGAGTTGCTCGGTCCATGCATGGCCCTCGCGCTTCGGGCACTTGGCGGCTTGGTTTGTAGAGCCGAGCTTGCTCGGCTGCGACGTGGCGCAGATTCGGGTGGGGTCTGGCGGAGCGAATGCATTCGCCCTGAGGACGCCGAGGGAATTACTCGGGCCATCCATGGCCCTCTCCCTTCGGGCACTTGGCGCGGCGCGCCAAGTGTTCGCGTCGGCATCCTGCCTTGCAGTCACTGTGTAGCCATGGATGGCGGAACGAACATCGGCCGC
>Ga0315912_10004143_pt1 | contig 13882 bp, 8 predicted proteins | sample VfabasoilMG_FD_204469 | JGI IMG/M metagenome (GOLD analysis project Ga0315912, IMG submission 204469) | Garden soil microbial communities collected in Santa Monica, California, United States - V. faba soil | ecosystem: Environmental > Terrestrial > Soil > Garden | place: USA: California... | reverse complement strand
CGCATCGTGATCGAGCTCGAGGGCGAGCTGTATCTGGTGTTGCACCTGATGATCGCAGGGCGGCTGCACTGGAAGCCGCTCGGCACACCGATCGCCGCCCGGCAGAATCTCGCGGCGTTCGACTTCACGAGCGGCAGCATGATCCTCACCGAGCAGAGCTCCAAGCGGCGCGCGAGCCTGTATGTGGTGGCGGGCAGCCAGGCTCTGCGGGAGCACGATCGAGGAGGCCTCGAGCCGCTCGAGTGTAGCTATCAGAAGTTCAAGCAGCGCCTGGGCTCGGAAAACCACACGCTCAAGCGGGCGCTGACGGCGCCGCACCTGTTCAGCGGTATCGGCAATGCCTATTCGGACGAGATCCTGCATGCGGCAGGGCTCTCGCCCGTGACCCTGAGCTCACGGCTGACGGCAGCGGAGATCCGCAAGCTCCATCGCGCCACGCTGGCAACCCTCAAACACTGGACGGCGATCCTGCGTGCCGAGGCCGGTGACGAGTTTCCCAAGAAGGTGACCGCGTTCCGGAACGGCATGGCCGTGCACGGCCGCTTCCGAGAGCCGTGCCCCCGCTGCTCCACCCTGGTGCAGCGCATCCGCTATGCCGAAAACGAGGTCAACTACTGCCCGCGCTGCCAGACGGGCGGTAGAATGCTCGCCGACCGCTCGCTGAGCCGTTTGCTCGGCAGCAACTGGCCTCGCACCGTCGACGCCTGGGAAGAGGAGCACCCCGGCCTGGCTGCGCCGCAAAGCGTTGCAACACCTCCGGGAGATCAGCCGGGAGATGACGCCACGGCAACCGGGGACGACGGCGAGGACTAAAAAGGCGGATCGCCAGGCCCCCTGGGGGATTTGCGGTGGCGCCCGCGTTCGCGTAGGCTCCTTTCCTCTTGGTCATGACGTCTTGGTACGAGCGCACCGGCGCCCAGCGAATCATTCCGGACCACTGCAAGAGCGAGACCATGCAGCGCGTGTGCGTGGCGGAGACGGACATGATGGGCATCGTGCATCACGCCAACTACGTCACGTATTTCGAGCGCGGCCGGCTCGAATACCTGCGGCGGCGCGGCACCCCATACAAGGAACTGGTGGGGCGCGGCTACCACATGCCCGTGGTCGAGCTGAACATCCGCTATCGCAAGCCCGCTCTGTTCGACGACCTGCTCTCGGTGGAGACGCGGCTCGGGGCCCTCACTCGGGTGACGGTCCGCTTCGATTACACCGTGCGCCGCCCCAAGCCTGATGCGAGCGAACCAGCGGAGCTCATGCTCGAGGGCCATATTCTGCTCGCCTGCGTGGACGAGAAGCATCGCCCGCGCCCACTGCCGGAAGATATCGTGCGCACGCTGTTCTTGCCGGAGCTCTCCGACAGCGATGAACTGCTCAGCCCAGGTAGTCGCGCGGGTCGAGCTGGTAACGCTTGAGCCAGCGCTGCACCTGAGTCCGCGCCTTGCCCAGCTGTCGTGCGACCGCGCTGACGTTGCCGTGGTGCTGACGAAAGAGCTGGATCAGCTCGTCCCGGTGCTCTCGCTCCGCCCCGCTCCAGTCGCGCGACGGCTCCGCGCCACGGCTCTCCGCAGCCGCCCGCAGCTGCTGCGGCAAGTGCTCCTCACCGATCGCACCACCGCGAGCCAGCACGGTCGCAGCCCGCAGGCAGTTGTCCAACTCGCGAATGTTGAGCGGCCACGGATAGCCGAACAGCCGCCGCGCCGCCTCCGGCTCGAACTGGAGCTCACTCTGCAGCTCGTTGCGCCGAGCGCCGAGCAAACGCGAGACGAGCAGTCCAATGTCTTCGCGGCGCTGCCAGAGCGGCGGTAGACGCAGGCGGAAGCCGGCCAGACGCGCCAGTAGGTCGGCGCGAAAGCTGCCCTTGGCGACCAGGGCATCGAGATCGCGGTGCGTGGCGGAGAGTACCCGCACATCCACCGGCAACGCGCGCGCAGAGCCGACCGGACGCACTTCCCGCTCCTGCAATGCTCGCAAGAGCGCAGCCTGCGCCCCCAGCTCCAGATCACCGATCTCATCGAGAAACAGCGTCCCGCGATGGGCGCTGCGAATCAGCCCCGCATGCGCCGAATCCGCCCCGGTGAAGGCGCCCTTCACGTGCCCGAACAGCTCACTTTCGACCAGGCTGGGCGGGATGGCGCCACAATTGACCCCGACGAACGGCCCGGGGCGGGCCGAGCGCGCGGAGAGGGCACGCGCCAAGACCTCCTTGCCGGTGCCGCTTTCCCCCTGGATCAACAGCGGCAGATCTGTGGCTGCCAGATCCCAGGCCCTGCCGAGCTCACTCGACAGCTCGGCGGACAGCGTCGGAAAGTCGGCGCCAGCCACCTGCGCGTCGGCGGGCATGAAGTCCGGACCACCCGTGTCCGCCGCTACGGCGCCCTGACGATAGTAGAGCAACGTATGACCGAGCTCGATCAGATCTCCGTCGGCCAGCACCTGGCTGGTCACGCTGCGACCGTTGATGCGGACCCCATTTCGTGAGCCGCGATCTTCGATCTGCCAGGTCGAACCCGAGCGGCTCAGCCGGGCGTGTTCCGTCGACGCCCAGGGATCGGGCAGCGTCAACTCCAGGCGCTGTGCGGCCAGGTCTCGCTGCACCAGGCGGCTCTTGCCGCGGCCGAGGGTGACCAGGCTCAGGCGATCGAGCTGATGCCGGCTCGGCACCTCGAGCGGCGTGTCGCAGAAGAACGCCACGAACAGCATCGCCGAGACCCGGCCGCTCGGAGCCGGCGAACCCGAGGCCCGGCGCGGCAGCGTCTCCTCGATGTCGTCGAGACTGCGATCCATGGTGGCGAGGTCCGAGCGTAACACGGCGTTGCCAGGTCGACCGACAACAGGATCTCGCCGGCCTTTCCGTTGCTACGGCAACCCCTGATCACCACCGGCCCCGCCGGTACGAGGCCGGAACTTAGCCCCGGTACTGGATATCGTCGACGTAGACCACGGCGCCGTCGGCGTTGTCCTCGCGATAGAGCAGCACGCAAAACGGGGTCATCACGCTCGAGAGGTCCGCGTCGATCACGTAGATCGAGTACTCGCGCCAGCCGGCGTTCAGCTTGATCTTGCCCGCGGACACATCCAGAGAATCCCGATGGCGGGTCTTGACGTTGCCCAGGCCTCCGGCGCGAAACTCGGCCACCTCCCCGCCCTTCTCGCCCTTGGCCCAGAAGGTGATGCGCCGATAACCGGCCGCCGACAGGTTGTCGCCCGCGGCGTCCCCCTCGTTTCCGGCGCGGTTCTTCCAGCAGAAGCCGCCGAAGCCGCCTCGACTCTCGAAGCTGATCTTCCAGGCGTCGGGCGCCGAGTGGGCGTCGGCCGCGCTGGTCTTGTCCAGCTTGAAGCGACGGTTGGCGCCGACGCTCTCCACGATCGGATAGGCCCGGCTCACGTCCAGCGCGGGCACCACGGGCTTCGGCTTCTCGCTGCGAGGCGACGGCGCGCTCAACGCCTGCGTTGCCTGCTCGGTGGCAGGCGCGCGCTCGCGTTCACAGTGCAAGAGGGCCAGGGGGAGGGTCAGCAAAAGCCCCGTGCGGACAGCATGAGCCATGCTCCACGTGTGACAGACTCGGCCACGGCTGGCCAGCCCCAATGCACTCGAGACGGCAGCGTCGGCCCGGCCCGGAACGGAACGGAACGGACTGCGACTCGGTCAGAAGCTACCGCTGAGCGTAGTGCCGAGCAGGCCTGCACGAAAACCAGGGGTCAGGCGCAGCCGCGCGGAGTTGGACCCTGAGTCACCCGAGGGAGCGGTCAAGAACACGATGGTCGAGGCCGCTAGACCGGCGACGCCGACGCCCCATCCGATGTAGCCGATGGTTTGTGCCTGGTCGGCGTTGTCGCGATGCTCCTCGAGTTCGCTGCGCTCTTGAACGCCGCCGTCGAAATTCGGCAGGTCACTATCTCGGTCGCAGACCGTGCCGCTGGCACCTCCCACACAGAGCTCTTCGGCTTTTGCCGTTTCGGATTGGAACTTGAGCCCGTACACGATCCCCGTCACCACGCCCGCGACCCCCACGGCCGCAAAGAGCGAGCCTGTCACGATTCGACCGGTACTCATGCCCTGACCTTCGTCGCGGCCCGGTGACGCGCCCGCCTTCCCGATCGGGGACGCGGGATCGCCTGACGATGTTGCTGAGGCGACCTCTTCCTGCTCGCGCTCGAGCGCCGGCACGGAAACGGACACGGTCTTCCCCGGCACTTGCACGACGACCTCCTTCGACCAAGGGCGTCTGCCAGGCGCGCTGGCCTCGATGCGGTAAGCCCCCGGATCGACCGGAATGGCGGTGCCCCAACCGGCGCGGCCAACCAGCTCGCCGCCTCTGTGGACCATCAGCTCTGGCAGGGGCTGCCGCACCTCGATCAACAAGCTCATGAGCTGCGGTTCGAGAGCGTTGGCTCGTTGGCGAGCGGCCACCTCTCGCTTGGCTTGACCCGCCACGCTGGCGGCCGAGGCCACGTCGAGAAAAAGCCCCCAGGCGCTCGCCGTGCGCCCCGTCTTCTCCCAGCAATGCGCGAGGTTGTACTGGGTACCCATGCCGTGATCGAGCCTCAAGCTCTCTTCCAGCTTGGGGCACGCTTCCTCGAAGCGGCCTAGGTCCATGAGCTTGCGAGCCTCTCGAAATAACACGCGCGCCGTCGCCGTCGCAGACTGCGCACATGCCGGACCGCTGGCGAGCACCGTTGCCAGCACCGCCAACAGCAGGCCCGTGCGCCACGGTGGCAGCCAGGAGAAGACCCTCCACCTCATCGTCGATTCGTTTACCACGATTTGACGAAGCCTACGTGCACCTACTCTGGTAACGTGGAAGCGTCTCACGACCTTGCCTCTCAGCCGTCGCGGCTGTCGCCGACCGGGCGCCCCGAGCACGGCCCCGAATCGAGGTGGGGGGGCAGCGAGGGAGTTCGATGAAACACAAATTCTGTGGTGTAGCCATCCTGGGCTTGGCCTGGGCTGCGAGCTGCACGCCCGACGAGCGCGAAGTTCAACTGGCATTTCCCGCACGCGGCACCGGAAATGGTGGGGCGTCGGGCTCTGCGCCACTGGACGGCGACCCAGGGCTGGCCGCCCAACTGGAAGTCGGGCCACGCTCGGTCGATCTCGGCTGGGTGACGGTGGGATTCCCCGCGCGCACCCGGGTCAGGCTCAGCAACGCCGGAGCGGCCCCCCTCGCCGCGCCCGCGCTGAGCTGGGTCTCGAGCAACAGTGATTTCCAGATCATTCAGAATCAATGTTTGAACGAGCTGGCGCCGGGTGAGAGCTGCGAGGTGCGGCTTCAGTTGACTCCATCTCGCCCGGGCGAAACCACCGCGGTGCTGCACGCGGAGAGCAGCGGCGGGGGCGCCGGAGACGTCGCGCTCAGCGGCCTCGGTCTGGAGGCGGGCGACCTGATCCTGGCTCCGGCAGCCGGCAGCTCCGAGGACTTCGGCGGCGTACGAGTGGGCTCGGCGGTACCGGGCGTGTTCCGCCTCACCAATCCGGGCGTGAATCCCTCCGGGCCGATCAGCTTTCAGGCAAACCGTTTGGAATTCAGCCTCTTGGCGGCAGGCGGGGCCCCCGATGACTGCGTGCACGGCATGACCTCGCTACTGGGCGGGCAGAGCTGCAACCTGCACATCGCTCTTACACCGGCGGAGCGAGGTCCGGTCGAGGCGACGCTCACGGGCAGGTCCGCCAGCATGGGCAGCGTCAGTTTGACGCTCGCCGGACGGGGGCTGCTGCCTGGCGCGCTCGAAAGTTCGTCGGCGCTGGTCGACTTCGAGGGCGTCGTGCTGGGCGGCGGAGCGCAGCGCAGCGCGACGTTCGAAAACGGGGGCGACGAGGTGTTGACACTCGCCGGCACTGCCCTCGCCCCGGTCGGCGCAGAGGGGTTCTCGATTCAAGACAGCGACTGCGGCGAGGGACGGGTGCTCGCTGGCGGCGAGGGTTGCAGCGTGCAAGTCGAATTCCGACCGCCCCGCTCGGGCGCGGAGATGACGGCGGAGCTGACCACCAATGCGGTGGAGGGGCAGCAACGTCAGACGATCGGTCTGCGCGGTATCGGTCTCGAGCCTGGAGCACTCGTGGTCGAGGCCGCCGCGGCAGGCGGAGAAGACTTCGGACCGGTGCTGCTCGAGGGGAATCTGGTTCGCGATTTCCAGGTGAGCAACCCGGGAGCACAAACCTCGGGAGTGCTCAGCCTGCGCGCGAGCGATGGCTTCGAAGTCGTGACCCCGCCCAACCCGGGCGAGTGCGTGGAGGGCTCCACGTCACTGGCAGCAGGGGAGCGCTGCTCCTTGCGAATCCGCTTCGCGCCGACCCGGCGCGAGGTCGCGCACGGATCGCTCACCGTCAGCTCCGCGCTGGCCGGTGCGAAAGCTCTAGCTCTGACTGGCCGTGGCATCATTCCCGCGGCCCTCGAGGTGGAGCCGGAGATCAATTTTGGTCGCGTCTTCACCGGAGTGCCGACCTCACGCACGCTGGTCGTCGGCAACGCCGGAGATGAACCGCTGCCGCCGCCGGCACTCGAGCTGACGAGCCCCTCCGACGCGCAGGCCATGGCCTTTTCCTACCAGAGCTCCTGCACGGGGCCGCTCGGCTTCGGCGAGGAGTGCGAGATTGCCGTGGGCTTCACGCCGGCCCAGGCCGTACCCCACTCGGCGAACCTGCGGCTCACCTCCGAACCTGGCGGAGCGGCGACGGTGCTATTGCTGGCCGAAGCGCTGGCGCCGGGCAGCCTCGTGCTGGCGATTGCGCAGGGCGGCTCGACCAACTTCGGAGACGTCCAGATCGGCAGCAACGTCAGCCGCTCGTTCACCTTGACCAACCCGGGCAGCGTTCCATCGGGACAGCTCGTGATCCGAACGGACAGCAATCGCTTCGAGGCGCAAGAGGGTGACTGCAATCAGGGCGACCCCGCAGGGCTGGTGAATGGCGCGAGCTGCAGCTTCAGCGTGTTATTTTCGCCGAATAGCTCGCTCGAGGTCGTGACCAATCTCTCGGTGCAGTCGTCCGGCGCCGGTCAGACCGGGCTCGAGCTGCGCGGGCGCGGGCGGACCGGAGCGACGTTGACGGCTACCGGCAACCGCAACCTGGGGCGCGCCAACATCGGACAGGACACGCTGACACAGCCGGAGAATCAGTTCACCTGGACGGTGAACAACGAAGGGGACCTCACCAGCGGCACGCTACAGCTCAGCATTGACAACCCGACCGAGTTCGAACGCAGCAACGACAGCTGTAGCAATGCTGCAATACCGGGCCGGAGCAGCTGTCAAATGACGTTTCGCTTCCGCCCGAGCGGCGTGGACACGCGAACCGCGCGCGTCGGGCTCACCGACCCAACGAGCGGCCGCGTCGTGACACTGGTGTTGACCGGAGTCGGGGTGCGCCTCGCTGCGCTCGGCCAGTCCTGCGTGAACGCCACCTGCGACACCGGGGGTACCTGCACGGGCGGCGTGTGCTGCGACCGCGCCTGTGACGGAACATGCCAGGTCTGCTCGGCCGCCGGTGTGTGCATCGATCAGACCAATCGGGAGGTGTGTGGCAACGGCAATGGCCGCTGCTTCGGTGTCAATCGTTGCCTCCTGCCCGAGGGGCAGGCCTGCGGCCAGGGCGGCGATTGTGGCGATGCCAACTGCGAGCGTCGGCTGAACGGGCAAGGGCCCAGCGATCGCATCTGCTGCCTGACGGACTGTGACCCCAGCGCGACGCAGTGCAACGCCCAAGGTCAGTGCGAGCAGCCGACGCTCGCGGCCGGTGCGGCCTGTGGGGGCGCGGGGAACTTGCCTTGCGCAGGCGGTCTGCAATGCAAGACCTGCCTCGACGGTGCGAGTCGCTGCACGCCCGCTGGCGCGTGTTGCGGCGACTGCGGAGCCAATCGCGCCTGCATCGGGGGCGTGTGCGGATGCGCGCCGACCGCCCGCACCTGCAATGACGGCCGCTGCATCGCGAACAACCAGTGCTGCGAGACCTGCAGCGGCGGGCGCAGCTGCAACGCGGCCAGCGGCAACTGCGAGTGCCCGAACGGCCAACAGTTCATCAACACTCAGTGCCGGCTCAACCTGGGCGCCGTGTGTACCGCCAATGGCACGCCGTGCGCCAACGAGTGCATCAACGGCCGGTGCTGTGAGGCGGGCTGCAGCGGCCTGTGCAGGCAATGTCAGACGAATGGGCGCTGCGCGATGCCTGCGGACGATAACAATTGTCCACAGATCACCTGTGCTGCTCCGACCGGACCTTGCCAGCAAGCTGCCGCCGGCAATGCGACGATCAATGCCAGTAGCTGTCAGAGCCTCGGTGTGTGCAAGACGGCGGCAAACTGCGCGGCGCCGGTGAATGCCGCCCTTCGTACGGCATGCGGTCCCAGTGCGCCCATCGAAAGTGGGGGCTGCGGCAACGGCCCATGCTCCGTCACCCCGATCTGCAACGCCACGGGCGCATGTCGGGCGCCCGTCGTCAGCTGCGGCGGGCAAACGCTCAGCAACGTCGAGGTCGACAACTGCTGCTCAGTCCCATTCCCGGATACCGCCTCAACCACCCCCCCAGGCCCCACCACGGAATTCTGCTTCGCCGGTGCCTCTGACAGCATCACCGCATGGTGTGATGGTCAAAACGACTGCCCAACGGGAACCTTCTGCTGCCTGGCCTATTTCGGGAACTTCAACACCATCGCGTGTCAGGCCAATTGTCAGCCAACGGGTGACTCGGTATCCGGCGTCGTCTGTCGCTCCCCCGGTGAGTCCAGCAACTGCCCAGGAGGAACGACTTGTACGGCGATCGACGGAACGTCGTTCGTCGACCTGCCGGGCTGGAGTACCTGCCAATGACCTGAGCCGCCCAGCAGCGCGGCCGCCCCCCCTGAAACGCGGCGGGGCGAACCGTCGAAGCGGGCGTCAGGGCGCTGCTGCGACGCGATACACGGCGCCCGGCGTGAAGGCCGCGATGTACATCTCGCCGGCGTTGTCCGTGCCGAAGGAGGCGATGTTGTCGATGTTTCCGGTGGCGGGCCGCATCTGATCCGTGATCTCGACGCGATCGGCGGCCTGACCGTTCTCGATACGGAAACGGAAGAACCGCGCACTGGCGTAGTCAGCGTAGATGTAGTTGCCGCGCAGCCCAGGCACGTTGCTTCCACGATAGACGTAGCCACCTGTCACCGATTGGCCAACAGTTCGGCCGTAAGAGTCTACGGGCTGTTTCAGCGCCAATTGCGCCTGCGTTTGAGCATTGCAGTTCGCGTCCTGGGGCCGGCAATTGGGACCCTCCATGAGCCGCCACCCGAAGTTGCTTCCGGCCGGAATCGTCCGATCCGCAGCCGCTGGCAGGAAGTCGATCTCCTCCAAGGTATCTTGGCCGACGTCGCCGACGTAGAGATCGCCGCTGCAAGCGTCGAAGCTGAAGCGCCATGGGTTGCGCACGCCGTAGGCCCAGATTTCCGGCAACGCCTGTTGTCCCATGACCTCCGACAAGTTGCCCGCTGGAACACTGTACGCGTTGTTCACCCCTCGCCCAAGGGGATCGATGCGCAGGATCTTGGCGAGCAGTGTGTTCAGAGACTGGCCATTGCCGGGATTGCCGTGCTGGTCGTTACGACCACCGCCGTCACCGAACCCGAGGTAGAGCATCTTGTCCGGACCAAAGGCGAGCTGGCCCCCGTTGTGGTTAGCCTCCGGTTGCACGATGCCCAGTACGGTCCGCTGGCTAGCGAGATCCGCGACGCTGCGGTCGTCCGTAACCTTAAACTCGGCCACCACCGTGTCCCGCGCCGTCCCCTGGCCGGTCAAACCCGAGAAATGCAGGTAGAAAAGCCCGTTCGTGGCGTAGTCCGGATGGAACGCCATCCCGAGAAGGCCTTGCTCGCCCTGTGCACCGCTGTCAGTGAGCAAACTCGAGACGTTGATGAATGGTGCCTGCTGCAGCTCGCCGTTGACGAGAACACGCACGGCGCCGCCCTTCTCCATGATGAAGAGCCGCGTGTCGTCCCCCGGCGCCTGGGTCACGTACAGCGGGCGCGTCAAGCCACCTGCCACGAGCTCCAGGCTCAAATTCGGCACCCCACCCTCAGGCGCGCTGCAGTTGGCCGTGATCGTGGCGGGTGGCTGCTCTGGCGCCACCGGCGGGTTGTTCCCCGTCTCGCCGGGAGTCTCCCCGGGGGTGGGCACGATGGGCAACTCACCGGTCTGGCCTTCGTTGGTACCGGGGCTGGTGCCTGGCGCTGGGGTCACGCCGGGGGTGGTGCCGTCGGTCGAATTGCCCGGGGTGGGCTGCGTACCGTTGCCGGTGGTGCCGGGGACGTCGTTGCCGCGGTCGTTACCCGCGCCCGGCGTGACTGCCGGATTGTCCGTGTTCGTGGCCTTGTCGGAACCGCACGCGCTGGCGATGAGCCCCGCGCTGGCAAACACCAAGCTCAAAGCGGCGAACGACCTGGAACGAAGCGAGTGACTCATGGAACGAAACCTCCGGGGCCTCCCAGCTTAGTCGCCGGACCGGAGAGCGAAAGAGGCATTAGTCACTCGCGGCCGGTCCGCATGGGGTACGCCTGCCTTCGGCTGTGGGCCTGACAGAATAATTCAAACGGGCCGCAATCCTGCGAGGACCGTCGGCCTCCGCCTGGATGCTTTCCCGGGGCAGCTGCAGCGCTCGCCTCGGCGCTCTGGTCCCGCAACGAGACCGAAGGCGTGCTTGCACTGCGAGAACCGGTGGCGCGGGTGGGCGGTGGTGGGACCCGCCACGGCTGGGCGCTCTACAGCCGCCGCGCACCTTCGAGGGCTGACTGTTTCTTCTCGAACGTCACCGTGATCCCTCCGCGGCTCCGATATCGCGAATGAATCAGGCGATCGACGAGGCCGGCGCCGCGAGCGGCTCGGAAGGCCAAGCTGGCTTCGGGAGGATCGACCACCACGGTGCCAGACTCGGCGAATCTCAGCAGCAGAGCTCGGGCTGCGGCCTTGGGCACGGCGTAGTGGTAGTGCAGCGCGAAATAGGCCTCCGCGAGGACCAAATCCGAGACGAGCACCGTCTCGTTCTCTTCGAGAGCGCGTTCGAGCCGTGCCCGAGCCCGCAAGGCCTGGGCTTCGGGCAGACCGACCAGCAAGCGGACGACCACCGATGTATCAAGACCGATCGTCATCGGACCACGCTCGTTCGATGCTGCCTTCAACGTCCAACCAGCGGTGTGACTTGTCCTGAGCATACGGGCGCGCCGCCCCAAACCAGGACCAATCCGGCTTCTTCCCGGTAATCACCCAGGCGGAGCCGCCAGCGATACGCCTTCGCTCGACGCTCAGCTGGTCCCCCGCCTGCACTCCGAGCTCTTCACACAGTTCGGCGGGCAGCGTGGCCTGGCGCTTGCTCGTGATGGTGACACGTGCCACTATGCATCAGTATAGTTCGGCACGCCTTACTCGTCAAGCCACGGGTAAGGCAGGTCACCGGCTTCACAGGCCTCGCGCAGGGCGTAGCTCTGCCTGGCCGCGGCGCCCCCCGTCGCCGTGCCGGACGCCGCGCGCTGCCTAGGTCCGGTCCCCGCGGATCTCCACCGCACGTGCGTGCGCGGTCAGGCCCTCGCGACGAGCAAACGCGGCAACGTCCGCCGCGTCCGTCGCCAGATCGCGCGCCGTGTACCGGATCAGGCTCGAGACCTTGAGAAAGTCGTTGCAGCTGAGCGGCGCAGAGAAGCGCGCCGTGCCACCCGTCGGTAACACGTGCGACGGCCCGGCATAGTAGTCGCCGAGCGGCACGGGCGTGTGCGCTCCCACGAAGATGGCGCCCGCGCTCTCGATGCGCGCCAGGCAATCGTCATCGGAGCGCGTGATGATCTGCAAGTGTTCGGTGGCCATCTCGTTGGCCAGAGCGCAGGCCGCGGCCAGGTCGGGCGTCACGATCGCCGCACCGTAGCGTTCGAGCGAACGGCGCGCCGCTTCGCTGCGCTCGAGTTGCGCGAGTTGCACCTCGACCTGGGCGACCACCTGCTCCGCGAGCGCCAGGGATGGCGTCGCGAGGATCGCCGAGCCGGGATCGTGCTCGGCCTGGGCCAGCAGATCCGCCGCCACCCAGCGCGGGTCTGCCGAATCGTCGGCCACGATCAGCACTTCGCTCGGCCCCGCGATGGAGTCGATGCCCACACGCCCGAACAGCTGGCGCTTGGCCTCCGCAACGAAGGCGTTGCCGGGGCCCACGATCTTGTCCACGGGCGCGATGCTCTCCGTGCCGAAGGCCGCTGCGGCCAGGCCCACGGCGCCGCCGAGCCGGTACACCTCCCGCACGCCGAGCTCCCAGGCCAGCGCCAGCGCCAGCGGCGTGATCTCTCCGCCGGACGGGGGAGAGAACATGGCGATCTCGCGCACGCCAGCGACCCGCGCCGGTACGACCGTCATGATCACGGTCGACGGATACAGGGCACGCCCGCCGGGCACGTACACCGCGACCCGGCCGAGCGGTGTATAGCGCACGCCCAGGCGCCGCCCGTCGCGCTCGAGCGGCGCGGGGGAGCGCCACAGGATGTGCTCCTGATACTGGCGCACGTTGTCCGCCGCGCGACGGATCAAGCCCAGAAAGGCCGGGTCGGCTTCACGGTGTGCGCGCTCCAGCACGTCCGGTTCCACCCGCAGCGTGGCTGGAGTCACGCGCGCGCGGTCCAGCTCCGAGGTCAGGCGGGCCGCCGCGGCGTCGCCGCCCGCTCGCACCTGCTCGATGATGCCACGCACCACGTCCGAGACAGAGCTGGCTTCCGCGGCCGCCGTCGACTGCAGCTCCCCGCCGTGGAGGACGGCCTTCAGGGCGGCAATCGCCTGACGGTAGTCGCTCTGATCGGAACGCAACAGCTTGAGGGCCGGCATAGCCGCGTCCTATAGCTCAGCCGTCCAGGCCAGACCAGGCCGGAACGCCCCTCCACCAGCTCGATTTGCCGCAAATGAGCGGCCAAATGGGCGGAAGGGAGCGAACGCCGCCCCTCAGGCCAGCACGACTCGATTGCGGCCCTGGTGCTTGGCTTCGTACAGCGCGGCATCCGCCGCCGCGATCAGCGCCGCCGGCTCCTCGACGTTCTTGGCGCTCGGGGCGTGCGCCACCCCCACGCTGACGGTGGTGCGGATCGCGGCCCCGTGCCAGTCGGTCTCCTGATCCTCCACGGCCACGCGCACCCGTTCCGCCATGACCTGCGCGCTGCGCTCCGAGACGCTCTTCAGGATCACGACAAACTCTTCGCCGCCGTAGCGAGCCAGCACGTCCTCGGGGCGCAGCGTGCGCTGCACGCATTCGGCGACCTGGCGCAACACCGCATCCCCCGCTTGATGGCCGTACGTGTCGTTCAGGTTCTTGAAGTGATCGATGTCGAGCAAGAGCAGCGCCAGCGGCGTGCCGGCGCTGCGACTGGAGGCGAACTCGCCGTGCAAGCGATCGTCGAATGCACCGCGGTTGTAGGCACCCGTCAGGCGATCGCGAAGCGCCGACTCGTGCACGCGCAGCACTGCTTCCTGTTCCAGCGCGTCTTGCAGGGAGAAGCGGAGCTCGGTACGGCGGCCGAGCGCGATGCGCGCGCCATCCGTCAGAGAGGTTGCCCCCGTGATGCGCTGGCCCGCCACGAAGGTGCCGTTCGTGCTGCCGCAATCCTCGATGTAAAACTCGGTGCGCGTCGGTGTCTCGCGGCGAAACAGTCGAGCATGAATGCGCGACAGGCTCGGGTCGGGGATCAGGATCATCGCCTGCTTGCTGCGCCCGAGCGTGATGTCTCCGCCACGGTCGAGCTGAATCACCGTGTCTTGCAGCGGCCCCGTCAGGAGCGTGAGCAGCGCCCGATCCTTCTTGGTGGGCGCACGCGGCACGAGCGACGGGCTGTCGACATTCTCGATCAGCGTCGATTGCTCGGGTCGATAGGAGATGCGCCCCATCAGCACCTCACTCGTA
>Ga0315912_10004142_pt1 | contig 13884 bp, 8 predicted proteins | sample VfabasoilMG_FD_204469 | JGI IMG/M metagenome (GOLD analysis project Ga0315912, IMG submission 204469) | Garden soil microbial communities collected in Santa Monica, California, United States - V. faba soil | ecosystem: Environmental > Terrestrial > Soil > Garden | place: USA: California... | reverse complement strand
AGGCCAACAACACTCCGCCGAGGCTGATCGCCAATTTTTCAGTGGTGGTAGCTGATTGAAAGACAAAGGCATAAGCCAAACCCGACAAGCCCAGTACAAGCCACCCCCGCGGCACGAGGGCCTCCAGTCGCACGCCATTCCAATCGAACTGCCGCGACTCGGCGAGATAATCGGCGAGCGCGTGGTCTTCTTCGGCGTGCCAAAGCTGGCGGCTTTCTTGGGCGAGGCGTGTGCGATGCCCACGCATCCGTTCCACCAAATCGTTCGTCATCGCACGGTAGAGCGCCATGCCAGCGTCACCATGCTGAAAGCGGCGCCAGCCCCAATAAGCAGCGAGCCCGATCCACAGCAACAAAAAGGTCACTTGCAACCAGCCAGCCACGCCCAAGGCCAACACCACCAGCGCCAAACTCAAATTGACGACGAAGGGTAGGGCGATCAACGCGCCCCCCAACAAAAAACTTTGCACAATATCCGACTCCAACACGCGCCCAAAAAACTGCCCACTTCCTTGGCTACGCACCGATTCAGAGTCGAGGTGCAACGCGCCGTATAAGAGTTGCTCTTTAAAGAAACGGAGCAAACCCATGGCAAACGGGCCTTGCACATTGTAGGTGATGGCTTGGAATAAAACCCCAGTGTAAAGCGTGAGCGCCCAGCCCAGCAACCACGCCCACTCAAAACGCCCCGTCAACGCGCTTTCACCGATGATCGCCCACGTACCAATCTGGGTCACCTGTTGCCCTAGGCTTGCGCCGAGCAACACGAGCGAGGGCGAGATGACCCGCCCCCGCCGAAACTGCTTCCATAAGCCTTGCGCGGGCGGGTGTTGAATGAGCCAACATCCGGCGACGGGCGTGCCACGCAAAGCGCGGGCGGCGATGGCTCGCCGGGCGGCGGCTTGGTGAGAGAGCGATACCCCTAAGCCGCTGAGAAATTGATCTAGCGGCGCAACGATGGTCTGAGCAACCGCATTTCCCCAAACTTCTTGCACTGCCTTCAGTGCAATGGGTTGTTGTTTTAAGTCAGGCGTTAGGAGTGTGAGGCGGCGTGCGTCGCTTTTTAATATGATGAGATAGGCAGGGGCCGCTGGGGAATGGTGCAGTGTAGCGAGGTGTAACAAGACCGGGCTGGCATGGCGCAACACATCGGACAGGTCTTCATACGCCGCCGTCACAGCCTCGATCTCAAGGCTCAAGAGTTCGGCGGCTTCTTGCAACCAGCGTTCGAAGGTATGCGGTTGGAAATGAGATGGGGGAGCAGGGAGGTTGAGTTTGGCGTGGCGGCTGACGGGACGGTGGGCAAAATGCACCAAAGCCTCACCCAGCCGCGCGGCGGGCCACGCGAGGGCGGGCCAATCGGTTGGAGGGGGAGTCATCGTCGCTAAACCTGACCGATTTTAAACCGGCGAGGTTTATTCTCTAGGCCGCCCCGGCCTTCATCCTCACCAATACCATGTTAAACGCCGCTGAGTTTTCGGTTTCGGCAGTTAAGATCGCTTCGGAGATATACGTTTGGGTTTCTTTGGAGGTGGCGAGCGCCAATTCGGGCGGCATGGCGATCACGCCGGCGCTGAGCAAATTGCTAAAGAGTTGGGCACCCCATGTGCGATGATCTTTCTTGTTCGGTGTGGCGCGCCACGCTTCAAAATCTTTCCGCGCTTCAATCTTCTTTCCGCGCCATAGCGATAACCCGTAGGCCAGCATCAACGCATCCACGGCTTGCCGGCGCATCAGCCCCGCGTTTTCATCCACCCACCAATAAAGGTCGAGTTGCGCGCTTTCGCACAGCGTTTCAATCGTATGCATGAAGTCTTGCGCGTCTTTTTCCGAGAAGCGCTCTAGCCACGCCGCGGCCTCGACGCCTTCCTCAGGTGTGCTACCACTGGCGGCGAGTCGTGTCGCCAAACTGTGCGTCGCCCACTGCCAATATAAGGCTTCGGGGCGAATGTTAGGCCGCCCGAGCCCCAAGATCCCTGTGGTGCGCTTTTTGGGACGGGAGGTTTTAGAAAGCCAACTGGGCTTGTAAAGCCAACTGAGAAGAAGGGTGAGCAGGCTACCGAAGAGAAAGAGGGCCATATAGGTGGTTTTCAGGTAGAGAAAGGGCGGGTGAGGGTGACTCGGTGGTCGTTTATTAATGAGTACGTGTCACAGGAGTTAATAATCTATTGTATACTTTGAACCACTCAGGATCAGGATGATGGCTATTATAGAACAAATTCTTTTATGGTAGAAAACCCCATAGACCTCTATGCGCTGGCGTGGCCGGTTTTGCGGCTAGGCGAGGCGCTAGAGTTGACCGCGCAAGAGGCCAAGTTGGCCTCACATTTAGCGAAAATTAACCTCCCAGCCCTTGACCCCACCAACCTGACCTCTCCTAACCTTGAACAATGGATCAATGTGGCTGTGGCCCAACTCGGCTTTGAAGCCGAAGCGGTTGAAACCACATTAGGGGATTTAGACCGCCTCATCCACACCGCCGCTCCGGCTATTCTGCGCCTACCGGCTACCGACGAACCGCGTTTTTTGTTTCTCATCCCTCATCAATGGGATGTTATTTGCCTCACCCCCGACGCACAGACCCGCTATTTGCGAGCCGCTGAGGTAAGCGAGGCGCTCCGCCAAGTGTTGGTGGGGCCGTGGCTGGCCACCACTGACCAGCTATTAGCGAGCGCCAATGTCGCCGTTGAGCGGCGCGCCCGCGCGCGATTATTGTTGATCGAAGAACAATTAGGTGCCGCCCCAGTGAGTAGCGGTTGGCTGTTACGGCTTCAACCGGGGGCAAGTGTGTGGCGGCAAGCGCGGCAAGCCCACCTCCTCCGCCCGCTCTTGAGCATGTTCACAGCGCAGGCGCTTCAACAAAACTTAACGCTCCTCACGTGGGGGATCATTGGCTGGGGGACGTTTCAGGGCCACTTTGATCGGGCGTGGTTATTCGCTTGGGCGCTCTTGTTGTTCACAGCCATCCCTTTCACTGGGTGGGCCACTTGGGCGGCCCATCGGTTTTCAATTGGACTCGGGGCGATTTTTAAACAGCGGCTCATTCATGGCGCACTCAAATTACAAGTCGCTGAGATCCGTCATCAAGGGGCTGGGCAGTTTTTAGGGCGCGTCTTGGAATCGGAAGCGGTGGAATTGCTAGCGCTCAATGGAAGTTGGGCGGCCCTGACCGCGTTTTCCCAGTTGGCACTGGCGAGTGGCGTCATTAGTTTTGGTGCCGGCGGTTGGTTGCCAGTAGTGCTGTTATGGTTATGGGTCGTTGGGCTACTCGCGGTACTCGGGGGCGTCTATCGCCGTAGCCGAACGTGGATCAAAACTTATCGCGATTTGACCAACGATCTCGTCGAAAACATGGTGGGGCATCGCACACGCTTGGCGCAAGCGACGCCCCACTACTGGCATTACGCTGAAGACACGCTTTTGGAACACTACCTAGAGTTATCTCAGCGTGTGGATCAAATCAGTGTATGGTTGAATGCCGTGCCACGCACTTGGTTGATCGCTGGCATGGTGGGCTTGGTCACGGCCTTCATCAGTGGGCCTACTTCGGTCACTACACTCGCGTTTGGGTTGGGTGGCCTCTTGCTCGCGTATCAGGCCTTAGACCGCATGGCACGCGGCGCGCAGAGTTTTATTCAGTTGGCACTGACCTGGGAACAAGTTGCGCCAATGTTTCACGCGGCCGGCCGTTCGGATGGCAGTCCGTCGGTGCCCCTAATGTCTGCGGCGAACCGCGACACGTCCGATAGTCCAATGATATTGGCAAAAGACCTATATTTTCGGTATCATGCTAAAGGCCGGACAGCACTGCGGGGCTGTCATTTTAAGATTTTCAACGGCGACCGCCTGTTATTGGAAGGCCCGTCCGGTGGGGGCAAGACGACTCTGGCGGCGTTATTAGCTGGGTTGCACCAACCCGAAGCCGGAACGCTGTTGTTGCATGGGTATGATTGGCGAAGTCTAGGCGGCGAAGCGTGGCGGCAAGTCGTTGTGTTAGCCCCTCAATTCCATGAAAACCATGTCTTCACTGAGACATTTGGATTTAATTTGCTGATGGGGCGAAACTGGCCGCCTACCGCCGAAGACCTCCAAGCCGCCGCAGACCTGTGTCATGAGTTGGGCTTAGATGACTTACTCAAAAAAATGCCATCAGGGATGCAACAAATTGTAGGGGAGGGCGGTTGGCAGTTGTCGCATGGCGAGCGGAGCCGTTTGTTTATCGCGCGCGCCTTGCTCCAAAAAGCCGACCTGATTATTTTGGATGAAAGCTTTGGGGCCTTAGACCCAGAAAACTTGCGCCAAGCGTTGCAGTGTACTTTAAAACGTGCGCCGACGTTGTTGGTCATCGCACATCCGTAGAAACCTAAACCTCGCTGGTTTAGCGAAATAGAGTGAGATAGCCCTATGTTATTAGATCAAACGCTTGAAGTCGTGACCATCGCCGCCTGGCTCATCTTAGCGGTCAGCGTCATCGTCTTCCTCGTTCGGACCACCCTCCGCGAAGGCTTTGGGGTCGCGGTGCGGCGTTTGTTTTCGCGCACGTTTATCAGCGTGGTAGTATTTGTGGTGATCCCCATCACCCTCCTCAGCGAAAGCCTTGTGTTTATCGAACCGCAAGAAGTTGGGGTGGTGGTCTCTCTCGCCACCTCCGAAGGCTACCGGGATCGCCCGTTTCGCTCTGGCCTGCATTGGGTGATCCCCCTCGCTGAGCAAGTTTTTCGCTACCCGATTTATTGGCAAACTTACACCATGTCGAGCAAACCTTTGGAAGGAGCAAAGCTCAGTGACGATGCGATTGTCGCACGCACCCGGGACGGACAGGAAGTCTCCATTGATTGCTCAATCATTTTTCAGATCGATTCTGAGCAAGCTATTCGCGTACATATCGAATGGCAGAAACGGTATATTGACGATTTTGTGCGCCCACTCTTACGTGGTTTAGTGCGTACTAAAGTCTCACAATACACCGTGAGCGAAGTCAACAGCGACAAACGCGGCGACCTTGAGCAAGACCTCAGCAAAGAGATTCAGCTCGACTTGGAAGACAAGGGGTTTATCATGGATCGCTTTTTGCTCCGTAACATCACTTTTTCACCCCAATACGCCAGCGCCGTCGAAGCGAAACAGGTCGCCGAACAAAATATCACCGAGAAAAAATATCAAGCCGCCCAAATGATCACCATCGCTGAGGCGGAAGCACGCGCCTCGCTTATTAAAGCCCAAGCCGAAGCCGATGCGCTCAAGCTCATCGCCGAAGCCTTAGAACGCAACCCAAACCTCGTCACCTATCGGTATGTCGAAAAACTGTCTCCCGGCGTCAAGGTGATGTTGGTGCCAAACAACGCGCCCTATTTTTTGCCAACACCGAGCCTAGAGGACACGCCGCTTATTGGCCCGTCCCCTGCGCCGACCAGTTCGGTGACGGCGGCGCTCACCACCACGCTCCCAATCACTGTCACCCCCTAAGCGATGCGTCAGCACTCTTTCGTTTCGAGCCTAAACGGGCTCGTCCTCCTCAGTATGCTCTTGACGGCCTGCGCGAGTAATTTGCCCGCCAATTGCCCACCGGCTTGCCAAGTTGCTGGGCTCGCCAACAAAGACCTGTCGAAGTTTGATTTTCAGGGCGCAGTGCTGGCTCAAGCTAATCTGCGCAAGGCGCGGTTGAGGAGCGCCAACTTGCAAGAGGCTGATCTGAGTGGCGCGATTTTAGTGGAAAGCGATTTAAGCGAAACGAATTTGAAAGGCGCAACTTTGATCGGCGCGAACTTAAGCGGCGCGAACCTAAACAACGCCAATTTAACGAATGCGAATCTGCGCGGGGCCACATTGACTGGGGCCGCGCTCACTGGCGCGACGCTCGACTCAACGGTGCTGTTTGGTGCCACATTGGACAATGTAGAAATGGCGGGCATGACCTTGTTTGGAATTTACCTGCCGGGGATCGAAATGACCAATGCCAAATTGAGTGGCAACAACTGGAGCGGCGCTGATCTGGCAGGAGCACACTTAAGCGGCTCAGATTTGAGTGCGGGCGTATTGGTGCAAACCAACCTACGCGGGGCGTGGCTCAATACAGCCAATCTGGCTGGGGCTAACTTACGCAATGCGTACCTTAACGGCGCGAGTCTCTACGGTGCGAAATTGGAAGTGGTTTCATTTCAGTCAGCGCAATTGCTCGGGGTTAACTTTGTGGGCGCGAACCTGAGTGGCAGTGATTTGCGCGACGCAGATTTAAACGGGGCGCTGTTTTTATGGAGTGACATGCAAGCCCAAGGCTTAGAAGTTCAAGATAATGTCATTCTGGAATTAAGCGCCAAAGAGCAACAAGCCTTCCAAAAAGATGCCATCCTCAATGGGGTGAAATACAATGACCAAACACGCTGGCCAGCAGGTTTTGTAATCCCCACCAATGCGATTTATGTTCCCTAGATGAGCTCTATGAGTCATTTTTTCAAAACTGTGCTCATACTAAAGTCCTCCGCTTGGTGGACCTTAACCATTGGCCTTGGGCTTTGGTTGGCGCTGGTAGGTTGTAGCTCGCTGCCGTTCCTCACCCCTACTGTTATCCCTGCCACACCCACAACTGTCGAAACGGGATGCGCTATTAAAGTTGGTGTGATCTATCCAGCCCAAACCTCTGGTGGGCAAAAACAATATCAAGGATATGAATTGGCCCAAGAGGAAATTAATGCGGCCGGTGGGATCGCCGGATGTCCCCTGCGCTTGGTCTATCAAGATGATCAAAATAGCGCGGCAGGCGCGCGGGCGGCGGCCCAAACCTTGATTGATACCGAGCAAGTCATGCTTGTGATCGGCACATACGACAACGACTTGTCGTTGATCGTCGCGGATGAAGCCAATAAGCGGAAAACGCCCCTGATCCTGCCCCAAGCCAATTCGGCCTTGCTCACGTCGCTTGGCTATGAGTGGATCTTTCGGTTACCCACCCCCTCCGAAACACTGGTGCGCGCTCCGATTATGAATTGGCTCGACATCGTCTTAGATGAAAACGCTCCACCCGCTCTCGCCGTATTGTATGAGGCTAGCAATTCCAGCACCCGCGCTGGCGTCGCGAACGCGATTCTGGATGAAGCCAAAAATGGCGGTCTCAGTGTCGTAGCGTTTGAAGCGTTGTCCGCCACCACGACCGACTTCTTACCCCTCATTGCACGCCTCCAAAAAGCGGGGGCACAAATCTTGATTATGTCGGTAAACTCAACTGAGCTGGCCCAGCGTTGGCTGAGGCAACTCCACGCGGCCCAATTCCAACCGCTGGCGATGATCGGGGTGGGGGGCGCTTTTGATGAACTGGAAGTTATCAGCGATCCAACCGCTAATCACATCATGGTCGCCACGCAGTGGGCCGAAGACGCCAAATGGCATGCGGCTGATGGCGAAACTGAAGCTGAGTTCGTTCAGATTTATACCAACCGCTTTTACGAGCCCCCCACCCGGGCTAGTGCGGCGACTTATAGTAGTGTCAAATTGGCGGCTCTGGCTTTAACCGAAGCCCTCGCGAGCGGCCCGATTAACGTTCGGGCCAAAACCGCCGACGCGCTGCGTCGCATCAATCTCCCCAACACTTTGTATGGCCCCATCTCGTTTGACGCGGCTGGTCAAAACCATCATCAGGGTTTGTTATTGCAAATTAAAGAGGGCCGGCTCGTCACAGTCTTCCCGGACGATGTTAAGGCAGACCAAGCTATTTATCCTATGGCCAGCCATCTGGTCGCCGCGTCAACCTGGCCCGTCACCGACACGACACAACCGTTGACGACTACGCTGTCCCTCTCAGCCACCGCCTCAGCGGTCTTCCACATCGGCATCACAGATCGGATTAATACCCTCAACCCTTTTCAATTTGTCCAAACCGTAGAATACAATCTAGGCGACTTGATCTATGATGCCTTGTATGAGGAATGGCCGGATGGCACCTATCACCTCGGGTTAGCCGAGGCGGTCACTCGCTCGGAGGATGGTTTGGTCTACACCTTCACCCTCCCAGCTGATGTCAAATTCAACAATGGGCAGCCTCTCACCACTGAGGATGTCGCTTTTAGCCTGCTTAAGCATCAAGTGTTTCTACCCGATCAACTCCAGGTGATCGATCCAACCACTATCGTCGCCACGTTGCCGCATGCGGTCAATAATTTTGCCAGCCTATTAGTGGCGAAATATATTCTCCCGAAATACATCTGGCAATCAATTAGCGTAGCGTCCGACTTTAAGAACGACGCACCGGTTGGCAGTGGGCCGTTTAGCGTGACCAGCGTCGAGCCGGGGCGCATCCGGCTCGTCGCCAACCCATATTATTGGCGCACCCCGCCTAAAGTGGGTGCGATTGAAATCACAACCTTCTCCAATAGTGACACGCTGATTCAGGCCTTGCAAAATGGGGAAGTGAACATGATCAACAATGTCGCCCCCTCCGCCATTAGCCTCTTGCGCCAAACGCCCTATGTCAAAGTCATTCGTGGGCCGGCGTTATTCGTCCCTGTGGATGACATCATCTTCAATGTCCTTGACCCCGCCCATTGCCCGCCAGGTGGCAAGTGTACGGGGCATCCGGCATTGCGGGATGTGCGCGTGCGGCGCGCCTTGGCGTATGCGACTAACAAACGCAAGATCATCGAAACGACCCGGTTTGGGTTAGCCTCGCCCGGGCTGACGTTAGTGCCGGATAGCGCGGGCGAGTGGTTTAATCGCGACTTGGTGGATTATCCTTTTGACATCGCGCACGCCAATCAAATTTTAGATGAGGCCGGCTATCTTGACTCTAATAATGACGGCCTCCGCGAAATGCCCGACGGTGAACAGCCGTTAATCTTTAAACTTAATTATCCAGCCCACTATCCAGCCTATCTCTATGTCCGCACCGCTGACCTGTTGAACGAAACTTGGTCACAACTTGGCGTGCATCTCGAAATTAAAGAGATGGAGACTGAGGCGCTGAACTCATTTGTCAGTTCCAACTTTGAACACGACATTGTGCTATGGCAGTGGGATGTGCAACTGCTCGAACCGGTCTCCGTCCTCGCGGTAGCGACAACCAACGCTATTGCCGGCGGTTATTCGGAAACTGGTTATGCCAACCCAGCCTACGACGCCTTGTATGCGCAACAAAAATCAGAATTGGATCCACAAAAGCGAGCGGAAATAGTGCGGGCGATGCAAGCGTTACTGTTAGAAGAAGTAGTTTATCTTATCCCAACCTACGATCAAAAGGCCTTTGCCGTTCGCACCGATATGTTTACTGGCTGGCCGTTTGATCAAAAATTGGTCGCGCCATTACACCCGTCGCTATTGACCACAGTAGAGCCCTTGAGGTGATATCAGCATGAGGTTTTATCTGCAAAGAGTGGGCATGGGCTTAATCATTCTAGGTTTAGCCAGTTGCGGTGTGGGCGTGCCCGATTGCTTGCCGACCTGTAGCGGTGCAAACTTAAGCTATCGCAACTTGGAAGGCTCAAACCTCAGCGGCGCGCATTTCACCAATGCCCGTTTGAACCAGTCTACGCTGGTAGACGTCAACTTTAACGGGGCGGATTTGCGCGGGGCGGATTTGCGCGGGGCCAATTTGGCCCGCGCTGATTTGACGAACGCGAACTTGGTGGGGGCCTTTTTACAAAAAGCGGTCTTGGTGGGCGCGAAACTCGAAGGCGCTGATTTGAGCGGCGCTGACCTCAGCGAAGCCTTGCTGACCCGCGCCCAACTGAGTAGCACTAAATTGGATGGCGCGATCTTTGTCGAAGCACAACTCGCTGGTGCCAACCTGTCGTCTATTATCATGGTCGGCGGGAAATTTGATGGCGCTGACATGCGCGGAGTCAACTTCACTGGCGCGCGCATTAGCGGCAATTCGTTCGTAGATGCTGACCTAGGTGGGGCGGTGTTATCTGAGGCTGATCTCAGCGGCTCGTTCCTGACCCGTGCCTATTTAGCGGGGGCCAAATTGGATCTGGCCCAACTCATTGGGGCTGATCTCACGGCCGCCACTTTAGATGGCGCTGACCTGCGTCTAGCAAACTTGCATGGGGCGCAACTCGCCCAAACCAGTTTGGCTGGCGCAAGTTTAGATCGCGCTGATTTGTCGAGTGCGTATTTAGTGGGGGCCAGTCTAGAGGGGAGTGCGTTGACTGAAGCAGATCTAAGTTATGCGATTTTGGCTGGGATTGAAATGACTGAATTGGGGCCAGTCTTTAGAACCGTGCGTTTAGGTGGGGCGAGCCTAAGCCGTGCCAATTTATTTAAGACTTATTTGGCTGGGGTCTCATTTCGCGGCACGACGCTAAATCATGTGGATTTGAGAGGCGCGGTGCTAAAAGACACTGTGCATATTGGTGAGCAAGTGGTGACGCTTCAAGCCAATTTAATCGGGGCGGAAGGGGTGGATTTCTTAACCGACCCTTCTCTCACCGATCTGAATGAGATCCACCCGGTTGCGCCACTGGCGACCGCTTCACCGATCCTCACCCCTACTCCTTCAGCGACACCGACTCTTAGCCTAACGGTTGAAGGCACACCTACCGCAACCAGCGCGGCAACTGCCACTGCCACGCCCACCCCCGTTGGGACGCCAACTCCCACCGCAACGAGTTTGCCTTCCCCGCAACCTTAATGACTCACGAGATGGTTCATTGATCATCGTATAAGGATTTCCTAATGTGGCTTTTTCTCTTCGGTATCGTGTTAGCGGTTTGGCTGTGGATTGTGGTTAAGCCAGCCCAACTACCGGCCCCGCCCGACCACCCATTGGCGCAGCAGATCGCGCGCGGGACGGAACGCGTGCGTCAAACGGCAACCAGCTGGATTGAAAAACGTGGGTGGCCGTTTCCAACCACTGCTACCGATTTGCCGGGGCGTTTTCAGGTTTGGGCGGTGGAACATCTGCCAGCCCAAGCCGCGCAACTCTCCCCAACTGAGTCAGCCGATTTTAGCGCGTGGCTTGCCAATCGCACCGACGAGTCACTCACCGCGTATGTCAAAGGCCTGACTGCTTTTTGCGAGGCGTTCGGTCTTAAATTAGAAGCGCTGTGGGATGAACACTTAGGGGAAGCTCAACACCAAGTTTTAGTTGAAGTGATTGGTTTATATAGCCTCGCCCAATGGCAAAGTGCGCAAGCCCGCGTGGCGGCCATGCTGACGACATGGGAAATGTCGCCCAGCCAAGTGCCTCTGCCGAACGTGGCCCAACAGTTGTTCGCCCAACTGGTCAGCCAACATCTAACGACGCTCCCTCCCGAACTTCTTTTAGCCTCTGAGGCGGAGCGCCAAATTTTTTTACGACGCTCCATTTTGCAAGCCGCGCATAAGAACCCGGCCGAAGTGCGGGCTGTGCTTAACTCGTTGTTGAGTCAATCAGTCTAAAACCTCACGAATTTTAAGACCATCAAGTTCCGTTCTAACGACTATGCTTTTGATTTTATCTGGACTGCTTTTAACTTGGGGCACCCTCTATGCCTTGGCGCGTCTCCAGACGACTTCGTTCCGCGTTTGGCCGGCGCAGGTTGTCCGCATTTTCAAAGCCATCCCGCGCCCGTTTTCGCGTCCGACCTCAGTGACTGTGGCGCAGTTCAATGCTTGGGTACAACGGATCAGCCTTGAACAGCGCGTGAACTCCTCGGATGTAGCAAGCTTCACCACTTGGCTCGTCCACTTGCCTCCCGAGCAAGCCGCCGCTTTCTTGCGCGCCCTCAGCGCATTTTGCCAAACCCAAGATGTGCAATTTGTGGCATTAGTGCAGGGTCAGAAATCTTTTCCAGGAGCAGTGTCACATTCGGTATTGTTCTATAGCTTAGCCATCTGGCGCGCGCAGGCCCGCCCCTTGCCCCGGCCAGCCCCGGTCACCGCCCGGACACTGCCGCAAACGCTTTATATGTCGCTGGCCGAGAGCCAGCTGATTGCCGCACCAGCGGAAGTGTGGCTATTGCAATTAAACCGCCACCTGGCGGCCGCCTCAACACCTTTCGCCAAGCTCTCGCCCGCCGCGGCCGCTAGTGAGATGGGTGTTGCCAATGTTTTACAAAAAGCCATAGGGTATTGGCGACCCTATTGGCCGTTAGCGACAGTGTTGGCGGGGCTGATGCTGATTGAAGGGCTATACTTCACAGGTTTTTCCCTCAGCCTGAAAGTGATCATTGATGCGGTGGTTGTGAGTCAGGGTGGGGGGCTTGTCCTCTTCACCCTCGGGGTTTTAGCCGTAGGGCTGTTAATCGTCTTTGTGTTGCGCGTCGTAGAAGAATACTTGGAAGCCAACGCGGCTTCGCTCATCCTGAACGATCTCCGGCTGGCCCTGTTCGCTCACTTACAGCGCCTCTCTCTAGGCTTCTATTCTCAAAACCAAATCGGCAATGTCTTAGCGCGGTTCACCACCGATTTGGCGGAGATCAAAAAAGGCTTTGTAGATGGCGCGCTCGATCTTGTTAAAAATGGTTTAAGCGTCGCCTTAGGTGTGGCGGCGCTTTTTTTGCTCGAGTGGCATTTGGCGCTCTTGTTGTTGGGTGCTTTCCTGCTCGCCTTTTGGTGGGTGGGGCGGTTTATCGCCCCCACGGCCTATGCCGCCGCGTATCGGCTTAAGCAGGGCGAAGGGCAACTCGCCAGCGTGGTGCAAGAAAATCTGCGCGGACAATCGGTCGTGCAGGCGTTTAATTTGCAAGACTTTATGCTAGCGCGCTTTCAGCGCCAATTAGCCGAATTTGAACAGCCACAAACGCGGGCGCTTTTTACGAAAAACTTGGTGGGGGTTACTGGGGCGCAAGCATTGTGGCTGACCCAATTGGTGGTTCTGGGGCTGGGCGCGTTATTTATTTTGCAAGGCGCGTTGACCATCGGCACGCTATCCGCCTTTGCGTTGCTCTTGGTGACGACGATCCGGAGCGCCCACAATATTGTGCGCTGGATCGTGCCAGACTTGATCGCGACTGGGAGTGGGCTACGGCGCATCGAAGAAGTCCTCCGCGAAATGCCGACCGTCGCCGACGACCCCGGCGCACTTCCCTTGCCGCGCCTAGCTCAGCAGATCGGTTTAGAAAACGTCTCGTTTAAATACGCGAGTGGTGAGGCGGTCTTACACCAAATCTCGTTGACGATCCCGGCGGGTCAATTTGTCGCTTTTGTTGGGCCGAGCGGGGCTGGCAAGACCACCCTGCTCAACTTGTTGATGCGCTTATACGACCCCACCACAGGCCGCATCACCTTTGATGGTCAAGACATTCGCGCCGTGACCTTAGCCTCTCTGCATGAACAAATCGGCGTAGTGTTGCAAGATACGTTTCTATTTGATTTCACCATCCGTGAGAATTTGCGATTGGCGCGCCTCGACGCGACGGAGGCTGAGATCGAAAGCGCCGCACGCGATGCGGAGATCCACGATACGCTCAGTGCTCTGCCACAGGGATATGACACGCCAGTCGGCGAGGCCGGCGCGTGGCTCTCGGCCGGCCAGCGCCAACGGCTGGCGATTGCGCGCGCCTTACTCCGCAACCCGGCCGTGCTGATCTTAGACGAGGCGACTTCCGCGCTTGACTCGATCACCGAGGCGGCCTTCTCCGCCACCTTGCAACGCCTGGCGCGTGAACGTACGATTATCTTTGTCACACATCGGTTGGCTTCAATCGCGCAGGCGGATTGTATTTATGTGCTGGAAAACGGGCGGCTGGTAGAACAAGGGCGGCACACCGCGTTGCTCGGCCAGCAGGGGCTCTATGCGCGCTTGTGGCAGGACCAAGGCCACAGGGAGGCTAAACCGTTGCCCCAACTTCCCGCCCCAACGGTTAAGAAACCGCCCAAGCGTAAAACCGCCCGTTAATACTGGGCATCCTCTAGGTTGTTGATTGTGGAGTCTGACTTCCCCTCATGTCGCTTTCTTTTCCTCGTTCCCTCCGTG
>Ga0315912_10004141_pt1 | contig 13891 bp, 9 predicted proteins | sample VfabasoilMG_FD_204469 | JGI IMG/M metagenome (GOLD analysis project Ga0315912, IMG submission 204469) | Garden soil microbial communities collected in Santa Monica, California, United States - V. faba soil | ecosystem: Environmental > Terrestrial > Soil > Garden | place: USA: California... | reverse complement strand
TGCCCGGTCACGTGGTCGGATGCCGGTGAGCAGAGATAGACCACCGTGCCGGCGATGTCGTCCGGGACGCCGTGCCGACCGCGCGGGATGCCGGCCAGCAGCTGTCGGTAGAAGGCGTCGTTGGTGAACACGCCGGCGGACATGTCGGTCTCGAACAAGCCCGGCGCGATGCAGTTCACCTGGATGCCGTGCGCACCCCACTCGACGGCGAGCGAGCGCGTGAAGCCCATGACGCCTGCCTTGGCCGCACAGTAGGCCGAGGCGTTGCCGACGCCGAAGGTGCCCAGCACGGAGGCGATGTTGACCACCTTGCCGGAGCGCTGGCGGAGCAGGTGCGGCGCGACGGCGCGCGTGAACAGGAAGCTGCCGACCAGGTTCACGTCGAGCACGCGTCGCCAGTCGGCTTCCGAGGTCTCCTCGATCGGCTGCATGTGGTAGGTGCCGGCGTTGTTCACGAGCAGGTCCACGCGGCCGAATCGCCGGATGCAGGCATCCACGGCGGCCTTCGCCGTCGCGGCCTCGATGACGTCACCGGCAACGGCCAGCGCGCGGCCCCCCAGGGCCTGCACCTCGGCGACCGTCTGGTCCAGGTCCTCGGATCGCCGCGCGACGACGACCACGTCGGCTCCCACGCCGGCCAGCCCGCGTGCCATCGCCCGGCCGAGCCCTCGGCCACCCCCGGTGACGATGGCAGCCTTGCCGTCCAGGCGGAAGTTCTCTGCGATGTCCATGGGCGCGGGGTCTCCGTCGTGGTTGTGGCGCGCAGCCGGCTCAGCCGCCCATCGAGGGCACACGGCGCGCGCGCGTGATGACATCGCCGATCTCGAGCTGCTGCACGACGTCCATGCCGCGCATGACGCGGCCGAAGATCGTGAAGTCGCCTTCGAGGTGGGGGGTGGGCACCTGCGTGATGAAGATCTGACAGCCGCCGGTGTGCGGGCTGCCGGCATGCGGCATGCCCACCACGCCCGTGACGCAGGGCAGCGGGGAGAACTCGTCGGGCACGCGTCGCCCGCCGACGCCCCATCCGTCATGGCGAGGGTCGAGGCCCTGCACGACGAAGTTGGGGACGAGTCGGTGCACGTCGAGTCCGTCGTAGTAGCCGCTCGAGCACAGCTCCAGGAACGATTCGACGTGGCGCGGCGCCGTGATCCGGTCGAGCGCCAGGCGGATGTCGCCGCGCGTGGTCTCGAGCAGCACCTCCGGCGCCGGGTCGGCTCCTGCCGCCGCCTGCTCGGCGAGGACGCGCTCGAGCAGCGGTCCCTCGGGCTTGTCGGTCGGTGGCATGGGGTCGAGCTGGGGCAGGCCGAGGGCCTTGGCCAGTTCGAGCCTGGCTTCCTCCATCTCGTAGTCGGCCGAGTCGTCCAGCGCATCGGCCAGCGCACTCACGAGCGGCGCCGGCGCACGGCCCGAGGCGACGAAGGGTGCGAGCACCTCGGCCGCACTGCCGCGCAGCGCCGGGTCGGGCTGCTGGAGCGCCTCGATCAGGCGGCGTTGCTCGCGGAGCAGCATCTCCGGCGGGCTCGAACGCCAGGCGCCCAGCGCGGCGGCGGCCACCTGCGGCTCCGGATCGTCGAGCAACTGCTGGAGCAGCGCGTCGTCGCGCAGTTCGTCGTCGGCCAGCAGGCGGGCGGCGCGCTCGCGGTCGCGCGGATCCGTCGAGCGGGCCAGGCGCTCGAGCGCCGAGCGACCGGCGAGCTGCATGGCGGCGGTGCCCTCGGGGGCAGCACCGTCCGCGACCGCGGGACCCGGGTCGATTGCGGTGGCGGGGCCGGACGCGTCGGCGTCGTGATCTCCGACCACGGCCAGGCAGGCCAACGACTCGCGCACGACCATCGGCGACGGGTCGCTGTCAGCCACGTCCTGCAGCGCGGCGCACACGAGTGAGCGCCACGCGAGGGTGGTGGCATCGCCAGGGGCCGTGCCGGCCCCGGTGTCGACACCGGCGAGCGCGCGGCGCCGCAACCCCTCGATCGCCACCAGCCGCACCACGGCACTGTCGTCGGCGGTGAGCTCGAGGGCCTCGGTGATCTCGCCGTGCCGGGCCAGGATGCGCGCGGCCTCCACCACCACCCGACCGTCGCTGTCGGCCAGCCTGCGCCGGGCCTCCGGCAGCGCCCCCGGCAGGCCCTCGTCCTGCAGGACGCCCAGCCCGCGCAGGGCGAACAGGCGGCTCAGCGGCGAGTCCTGGTCGCGGCTGCAATGGCCGAGCACGGTCGAGAGGCCGGGACGGTTCGGCAGGCTGGCCAGCGCGTAGGTCGCGCGCCAGCGCACCTCGACGTCGCTGTCCCGCAGGGCGGCCTGCGCCAGGGCGGCGTCGCGCTCCTTGAGCTGCTCTTCCGTGGCGTGACGGGGATGGTCGTAGCGGCGTCCGTCGAGACGGCCGAGGGCCAGGGCCGCGGCCTGCCGCACCGCGCTGTTCTCGTCGCCCAGGCCGCGCACGACGCACGGCGTGAAGGCGTCGTCGTGCAGGCGGCCGAGGGCGGTGAGGGCTGCCGCGCGCACGCTCGCATCGCGGTGCTCGCCCATCTCGGTGAGGAACGGCCACGCCTCGTGCGAACCCCACTGGCCGAAGGCGAAGCACATGGCGGCCAGGACCTGCGCATCGGCCTCGGTGTCCGAGGCTGCCAGCATGGTGGCGGCACTCTGTCCGGCAGCCAGCCGCCCGAGCGCGAGCGCCGCCAGCTGCCGCACGTGGGCGTCATCGTCGCTCAGGGCAGCTGCGAGCGATCCGTCGTCGGCCAGGTCGGTGAGCAGGTCGCGCGGCCTGTCCTGCCGATGGGCGCCCGACGGGGCGCCGCATGCGGTGAGGATGCACAGGCCCAGCCAACAGGATGCAGCACGAATCCCCACGCGTCCGGCTCCCGGGAGCGACAAGTCGGCGCGGAGTATACTCTTGCCCCCTCGCCATCGCCCGCGACCTGACGGAGAGCCGTTCGCCTTCCCATGACCACCCTCGAAGCGCGCATCAAGGAAGACATCAAGTCGGCGATGAAGGCCGGGCGCAAGGAACAGCTCGAGGTCCTGCGCATGCTGCTCTCCGACGTGAAGAACGTCGCGATCAACTCGGGTCTCGATCGCACCGGCATGAGCGACGAGCTGGTCATCGCGACCCTGCGCCGCGGCGTGAAGACGCGCAGCGAGGCGGCCGAGCTGTATGCCAAGGGCGGTCGCAAGGACCTCGAGGAGCGCGAGCTCATGCAGATCGAGATCCTGCGTCAGTACCTGCCGGCCGAGATCTCCGACGCCGAGCTGGAGGTGATCGTCGACACCGTCATCGTCGAGCTCGGCGCCAAGGGCAAGAACGACATGGGGCGCGTGATGAAGGAGGCCATGCAGCGCACCTCGGGTCGGGTGGACGGCAAGAAGGTCTCGGCCGTGGTCGGGGCCCGCCTCAAGTGAAGCCGGCGGGGTGAGCGCGGCGGCCTACGACGTCGCCGCGCTGCGGGCGCGTTTCCCGGCCCTGGCGGCCGGCGACCACGTGCCGCTCGACAACGCGGCCACGACCCATCGGCCGCAAGAGGTGCTCGACGCGCTCGAGCACCTCTACAAGCACTGCAACGCCAACGTGCATCGCAGCAACCACCGGCTCGGCATGGCGGCCACCGAGGCCTACGAGGGGGCGCGCCGGCGCGTGGCGCGCTTCCTGCGCGCGCGGCCGGACGAGGTGGTCTTCACGCGCAATGCGACCGAGGCCATCAACCTCGTGGCGCGCAGCTTCGTCGAGCCGCGCCTGCGCGCCGGTGACGTCGTCCTCGTCACGGCCCTCGAGCACCACAGCAACCTCGTCCCCTGGCAGCAGCTCTGCCGGCGCACGGGCGCGCGCCTCGAGGTGCTGGGAGTGGATGCCCACGGGCGGCTGCCGCTCCCGGACCGGCTGCCTGTCGGCACGCGCTTCGTCGCGGCCACGCGCGTGTCGAATGCCATCGGCACCCTCGTCGACACGTCGGCGCTCGTCGCGACGGCACGGGCCGGGGGGGCGTGGGTGCTGCTCGACATCACCCAGGCCGCGGGTCATCTGCCGCTCGACGAGGGCAGCCTGGCCGCCGACTTCCTCGCGCTGTCCGCCCACAAGATGTACGGGCCGACGGGAGTCGGCGTCCTGCGTGGCCAGGCCGGGCACCTGGCGGAGATGGAACCCTTGATGTTCGGCGGCGAGATGGTGGCCGCCGTCGAGCAGCACACGGCGCGCTGGCAGCCACCTCCGCTGCGCTTCGAGGCCGGCACCCCGGCCATCGCCTCGGCCGCGGCCTTCGCCCCGGCGCTCGACCTGCTCGAGTCCCTCGGGCTCGACGCCGTGCGCGCGCACGAGATCGATCTGCTCGCCCGGCTGCTCGACGGCCTCTCGGCCATCGACGGCGTCGAGGTGGTCGGACCGCAGTCGGCGAGCGAGCGCTCCGGTTCGGTCTCCCTGCGCATCCCGGGCGGGGACGTGCACGTGGCCGGCACGCTGCTCGACCTGGCCGGCATCGCCGTCCGGGCCGGCTTCCATTGCGCGGAGCCCCTGCTGGCCGGCCTCGCCGGCGGACCGACCCTGCGAGCCAGCGTGGCCGCCTACAGCACGCGCCGGGACGTCGAGCGCCTGCTCGAGGCCCTGCCCGAGGCCGTGGCGGCCTGTCGCGATCCGGCCCCGAATCACTAACCTGGACGGGTTCACCCCCGTATGGGGGCTCCTGTCGGAGGCTGACCCCCATGTTCGCCGCGCCGCTGCTCGTCGCCCTGCTCTTCGTCGCCCAGTCGGCGCCCGCGCCGGCGGCCCCCGCGGTGTCGGCCGAGCGCTTCCTGGAGCACGTGCGCTGGCTGGCCGACGACGAGCGCCTCGGGCGCGGCACGGGCAACTCGGGGTATCGCGCGGCGGCGGACTACATGGCCGAGCGCTTCGCGGAGGCCGGCCTCTTGCCGGGAGGCGACGACGGCAGCTACCTGCAGCGCTTCGACGCCCCCATGGCGCGCAAGCTGGGCGACGGCAACCGGCTCGCCCTCGGCGGGCACGAGCTGGAGCTGGAGACCGACTGGATCCCGTTCGCCTCCACCGCCAGCGGTTCGGCGAGCGGCACGCTCGTCTTCGCCGGTTACGGCATCCGCGACGAGGAGGGCGGGTACGACGACTACAGCGGGCTCGACGTGCGCGGCAAGATCGTGCTCGTCCTGCGGCGCGGTCCGGGCGCCTCGCTGCAGCGGGCGACGGTCGTGGCACCGGGCGACGTGGCTGTCGCGGCGGAGGCCGTGTCGGGTGAGCGCGCCGCCGACGACCTGCCGGGTTCGCGCTACCTCGACTCGGCCGGCCCGGCGCGACGGCTGATCGACTTCACGGCCAAGATCAACACGGCCTTCAAGCAGGGGGCAGCCGGCCTCATCGTGGTGAACGACCCCGCCACCTATCCACCCGGTTCGGCCGAGGACGTCACGCTCGCGTATGGTTCGTCGCACGCCGGCGGCGTGAGCGCTTCGCTGCCGGCGGTGCACATGCGCGCCGGCGCCGCACAATCGCTGCTCGAGCCGCTCGGCGTCGACCTGGCCGACCTGCAGCGGCACATCGACGCGCAGATGGCGCCGTCCTCCTTCGACCCGGCCACCCACGGCAGCGTGGGGCCCGAGTGGCAGGTGGAGCTGAAGATCGTGGCCGAGCGCGAGCAGGTCGAGACCTGGAACGTGGTCGGCATCCTGCGCGGCCAGGGCGACGACTCGGACCGCAGCGGGCACCTGCTCGTGGGCGCGCACCTCGATCACCTGGGGCTGGCGCACGGCAGCGGGTCGCTGGCGGGCGACGGCGGGCGGGGACAGGTGCACAACGGCGCCGACGACAACGCCTCGGGCAGCGCCGGGCTGCTCGAGATCGCGCGCGTGCTCGCCGCGGCGCCGGAGCCGCTCCCCAAGCCGGTGGTCTTCGTGGCCTTCGGCGCCGAGGAGCTGGGTCTGCTCGGTTCGCAGTACTACGTCGAGCATCCCGCGCTGGCGCTCGAGGACCTGTGGGCCATGGTGAACATGGACATGATCGGCCGGAGCGCCGAGGGCTTCCTGAGCGTGGAGGGCCTGGGCACCTCGCCGCACCTGCGCGACCTGGTGGGCGCGGCGCACACCGCGATCGGCGCGCCCTTCGCGCTGACGCTCTCCGACCCGGTGCCCGGAAATTCAGACCAGGCCTCGTTCGCCGCCGCGTCCGTCCCGGTCGTGTCCTTCTTCACCGGCCTGCACGACGACTACCACCGTCCCAGCGACGACACGGACAAGATCGCCGCCGAGGCGGGCGCCCAGGTGGCCGGCATGGCCGCGGCGCTGCTGGTCGGGCTGGCGGAGCTGCCCGAACGGCCCGAGTTCGTGGAGCCCGACGTCCCGCAGCACGAGACGCAGGTGAAGCCGGAGCCCGGCCGCGAGGTGAAGGGCTACGGCGTGTACTTCGGGTCGGTGCCCGACATGACCTACAGCCGCGACGACGGCGTGCGCGTCAGCGACGCGCGGGCCGGCTCGCCCGCCGAGGCCTGCGGCCTGAAGAAGGGCGACATCATCGTCGGCTTGGCCGGGCAGGCCATCCGCAACCTCGAGGACTACTCGGTGCTGCTCTTCTCGCGCCGGCCGGGGGAGACGATCGAGATCGAGGTGCTGCGCGACGGCGAGAGGCTCACGTTGCAGGCCACATTGCAAGCCAAGGGTGGAGACAGCTGACCATGGTGACCCGTCGCCCCACGATCGAGGTGCCCGTCGGCCGGCTGGTGCTGGGCAGCGGCCACCCGGTCCGCGTGCAGTCGATGACCAACACCGACAGCAAGGATGCCGCCGCCACGGCTGCGCAGATCGAGCGCATGGTGCAGGCCGGCTGCGAGCTGGTGCGCATCACCATCCCCGACGAGGAGAGCGCCGCGAACATCCCGTTCTGGCGGCGCGGCATGGACGTGCCGCTCATCGCGGACATCCACTTCAACCACCGCATGGCCCTGGCCGCGATCGAGGCCGGCGCCGACAAGGTGCGCATCAACCCGGGCAACATCGGCAAGGAATCGAAGGTACGCGAGGTGCTCCAGGCAGCGCGTCGCAAGGGCACGGCCGTGCGCATCGGGGTGAACAGCGGCTCGCTCGAGAAGGACCTGCTCGAGAAGCACGGCTGGCCGTCGCCCGAGGCGCTGGTGGCCTCGGCGCTGCGACACGTGGCCTTCGCGCGCGAGCAGGGCGTCGAGAAGATCGTCGTCTCGATCAAGTCCACCGACGTGCCGGCGGCGGTGGAGGCGAACACGCTCTTCGGCGAGATGTCGGACGTGCCCCTGCACGTGGGCATCACCGAGGCCGGCGACATGCAGTACGGCTCGATCAAGTCGGCGGCCGGCATCGGGGCCCTGCTGCTGAAAGGCATCGGGGACACGATCCGCGTGTCGCTCACCTCCGACCCCGAACTCGAGATGCCGGTGGCCTACGACATCCTCAAGTGCACCGGCGTGCGCGTGCTCTCGCCCGAGATCATCGCCTGCCCGACCTGCGGGCGCATCGACATCGACCTGGAGGCCATCGTGGCCGAGGTCAAGCAGCGCCTCGGCCGCTGCACCCTGCCGGTGAAGATCAGCGTGCTGGGTTGTGCGGTGAACGGGCCGGGTGAAGCGCGCGAGGCCGACATCGGCATCGCGGGCGGCGCCGGCGAGGGGCTGCTGTTCCGCAAGGGGCAGACGATCCGCAAGGTGAAGGAATCCGAGATCGTGGACGCGCTCATGGAGGAGATCGCGGCGCTGGAGGCCGAGCGCGCCGTCGCGGCCGCTGCCACTGCTGCCACCGCTGCCACCGCTGCGGCCGCTGCGACCGCTGCGACCGCTGCGACGGCTGCAACCGGGGAGCCGGCAGGCTGATGCCCGGGTGCACGATCCCCTCCATGCTGCGCCCGGCGCCTCGCGTCCGAGCCACACCCTGCCCGCCGGGCCACGAGACCGGGCGCCGCCCCATGACGTCGCCCGCTGGCATGCTGGTCCGGACCGCGCTGCTGCTGTTGCTGCTGCCGCTCCGCCTGGCGGCGCAGTTCGACGAGATGAAGGCCGATGCCACGCTGTTCACGCGCGTGGCGGGAGACCGCGTGCAGGCGGCCCTCCGGGTGGTGGTCGTGCCGGGCTGGCACCTGTTCCACGACACCAAGGACCCGCAAGCCTACGAGTACGAGACGCGCGTGACGCTGTCGGGCGAGGGCATCGTCTGGAGCCGCGTGCGCTTCCCCGTGCCGAAGGAGTTCCGGCAACCCGGGCTCGACTACGTCAGCCTGGTGCACGAGGGCACCGTCGTGCTCTACGCGCTCGGCCAGCTCGCACCGGGTGCCACGGGCGACGACATCGGCGCCACGCTCGACGGCCAGACCTGCGATGAGTCGTGCATCCTGTACGAGCAGTCGGTCACCAGCCAGGGTCGCGGACCGGACGAGCTGTTCGCCGCGTTCCCGGCCGATCTCGAGGCCGACCTCGCGGTAGCCGTGGCGGCCGGCGCCGGCGGGGCGGGTGGCGCCGCCGAGAGGGCCGCTGCGGGCGGGGGACGGGGCGCCAACGACGTGCCCGCGAGCGGCGAGGGGCCGCGGCTGAGCGACGCCGAGTACCAGGCGGTCGAGTTCCCGCCCTTCGCGAGCCGCGAGCAGCGCGCCGAGCACGGCCTCGGTGTCTGGCTGCTGCTCGCCTTCGTGGCCGGCATGCTGCTCAACGTGATGCCCTGCGTGCTGCCGGTCATCTCGATCAAGGTCCTGTCGTTCGTGCAGCAGGCCGGCGAGGACCGGCGGCGCGTGCTGCACCTCGGGCTGGCCTTCGGCGCCGGAATCCTGGTCGTGTTCCTGGCGCTCGCCGCCCTCGCCATCCAGGCGCAGCTGAGCTGGGGCGAGCAGTTCCAGAGCCAGACGTTCCTGGTGGTGATGATCGGCATCGTCTTCGCGCTCAGCCTGTCGATGTTCGGGCTGTTCGAGCTGGGGGTGCCGGCCGGCATCGGCGCGCTGGCAGGGGGGCGTCCACGGGAGGGCCTGGGCGACGCCTTCTTCAAGGGCATGCTGGCCACCGCGCTGGCCACGCCCTGCAGCGGCCCGTTCCTCGGCAGCACGCTCACCTGGACGCTCACGCAGCCCGTGTTCGTCGTGCTCGCGGTCTTCACCTCGCTCGGGCTGGGCATGGCGCTGCCGTACGTCGTGCTCACGGCCAATCCGGCGCTGCTCAAGCTGCTGCCGCGCCCGGGCGCCTGGATGGACACCTTCAAGCACGCCATGGGCTTCGTGCTCCTGCTCACGGTGCTGTACCTGATGGTCAGCCTGCACCAGGACGAACTGCTCTACACGGTGGCCTTCCTGGTGGGCGTGGGCTTCGCCTGCTGGTGGTGGGGGCGTTTCGCGCCGCGCGCGGCGAGCCGGCTGGCCCGCCTGCGCACGCTCGCCGTGACGCTGCTGCTCCTGGCCGGGTCGGCTCGTCTCGCATTCGTCGAGTTCCGCGGACTGTTCGAGACCGAGGGCCGGCCCTGGGAGAGTTTCGAGCCCGACACCTTCCTCGGCGCACTCGGCGAGCAGAACGTCTTCGTGGACTTCACCGCGAACTGGTGCCCGAACTGCAAGGTGAACGAGGGCTGGGTCTACGACAACGCCCAGGTGCGCCGGGAGCTCGAGGCCAAGGGCGTGCGCATGTTCAAGGCCGACATCACGCACCGGGACGCCCGCACGGCGCTCATCGGTCGGCTCATGGCGCAGCTCGGGTACCGTTCGATCCCCCTGGCCGCGCTCTTCCCGGCCGGTGAGGCCGAGCGGCCGCACGTGCTCCCGGAGTTCGTCGGCCGCAGCGAGTTCCTCGACCTCATCGCCACGCTGCCCGCCCCTGACGCTGCGACGGAGCCGAGATCCCCATGAGCCGAAACCAGCCTCCTTGCAGCACGGACGACGACGCGGGGGCGGGCGCACCGCTCGGGCACCACGCCGGCATCGACATGCCGCGCCTCACCGCCGCGGTGCGCGAGCTGCTGCTCGCCGTCGGGGAGTCGCCCGAGCGCGACGGCCTCGAGAGCACGCCGCAGCGGGTGGCGCGCATGTACGCCGAGGTCCTCTCGGGGCGACATCTCGATCCGGCACGGCACCTGGCAGTGACCTTCGCCGAGGACCACCACGAGATGGTCATCGTGCGCGACATCCCCTTCGAGAGCCTGTGCGAGCACCACCTGCTGCCGTTCTTCGGCAAGGCGCACGTGGCCTACGTGCCCAACGGGCGCATCGTCGGCCTGTCGAAGATCGCCCGCGTGGTCGAGGAGTACGCCCGTCGACTCCAGGTGCAGGAGCGGCTCTCGTCGCAGGTCGCCGACCTGCTGATGGACCGGCTCGAACCTCAGGGTGTCGGCGTCGTGCTCGCGGCCACGCACACCTGCATGACCATGCGCGGCATCCGCAAGCCGGGCTCGCAGATGATCACCTCGGCCGTCCGGGGCAGCTTCAAGACGCGCCGTGCGACGCGGGCCGAGTTCATGAGCTTCATCACCGGCCAGGACTGAGGCGCCGGCGCCCGTTCGCCCCGGGGGCCCCGCCGCCCCGGGGGCCCCGCCGCGCCGGGTGCAGGTCGGAGGGCGGATCCCCGCCTGCGCGGGCGCCGGTCGTCGGGCCCGGGCCTTCCGCCACGGCCCGGCCGGCTTCCCGAGCAAGCCGGGCGGCTGCGGTCCCCATCGGCGGGGCCGGATTCCCTCCGGCCCTGGCCGCTCCGCACCGGAGGGGCCGGCCGGCCTCGGGTAGCCCCCTGACATCACTGCCCGGGGCCTGCGCCGAGAAATCGCCATCAGATCGATATTTGCCCATGCGATCAGTTGCTTCCTGCGGACGCCGGGCGCCCCCGACGCGATCCTGGGGGGCCAGAGGGGTCTTCCGGCCCCCCGACCGTGTTTCGCCACTTGACGGCGCGGCGGCCGCCAGTCTGGACCCACCCTAGGCAAGCACCGGATGTCCTTTTATACTCCCGACGCATCCTCCTTCCTCTCCCGCCCGCGTCACCGCCCTCTCTCCCACCCCTGCCCGAATCAGGGATCTCCCGCGGCGGCGCGTGTCGGACGGCCACGAGGTCACTCTCCCATCCTCCGTTTGCCCCTTCCCGAATCCCAGGAGTCTCCCATGCGTGTCTCGAAGTGCGCCCTCGCATTCGCTGCGGCAGCGCTGCTCGCCCTCCCCGTGACCGCCGCGATCAAGGCGATGACGTTGTCGGAGCTGATGCAGGTCACCCAAGACGCGGTGGTCGGCACGATCGTGGCGCGCGACACGGTGCGCCTGGACCACCCGTGGCAGAACGCGCTGTACACGCGGCTGACGATCGAGGGTGAGTCGCTGCGTACCGGCACCAAGGGCACCTGGCAGGTGGTGTTCCACGGCAGCCACGAGGCGTCGGACGAATACGGCATCTCGACGATGCCGACGCTGCAGGACAGCCGCGTGGGCGGCCGGACGCTGGTGTTCACGATGGAGCACCCGATGCTCCCGGGCCAGCAGCTGGTGTCGAACTGGGGCGCGCTCTACCGGGTCGAGGACGGCTTCGGCGAGGCGGTGGTGGTGGGCAAGGGCGAGGGCCTGGCCTTCGCGGAGAACACACGTCTGTCGGACGCCCGGACGGCGATCCGCACGGTGCACGCTGAGTTGGCGCGTGCGCCGAAGGCCCCGGGTCTGAGCAAGTAACGAAAGGAAGGCATGACCATGAGACTCTTCAACAAGACCTTCCTGGCGCTCGCGGGCCTGGGCAGCACCTTCGGTCTGTTCGCCGCGCTCTCCAGCCCCGTCGACACCGCGGGCTTCTCCGTCATCGGCGGCTCGCTGGGCCTGTCCCAGCGCGACTTCCGCGTGTTCAACAACTTCACGGACGCCTCGGCGAACAACAACACGGCGGCGAACGCCGACTTCCCCAGCGCCACGGGCGCGGTGCAGGCCATCTGGAAGGGCCACATCGAGTGGGCCAGCGAGGCCTACAAGCTGGTGGGCAACCAGGACAGCACGCAGCCGGTGCTCGGCTCGGGCATCGCCGATTTCGACAACACCTACCAGGGCTCGGCCAGCGGCAGCGGCGGCACGAACGACAACGTGCACTCGGAGCTGCTGGACAACAACCCGGGAGGCACGCTGGCCTTCACCGAGACGCCGATCAGCGACGGCTGGCGCATCTTCTACCTGTCGGCCTGGTCGTGGCAGGACGGACCGGGCACGGTGTCGAGCGGCATCGACCTGCAGGGTGTGGCCTGCCACGAGATCGGGCACTCGCTCGGCCTCGGCCACAGCGGCGTGAACGGCGCCACCATGGAGCCGGCCATCAGCGGCACGGGGCAGGCGCAGCGCTCCATCGCCACCGACGACCAGAACGGTCTGCGGAGCATCTACGGCGACAAGAGCGCCGGCAAGGTGCGCATCACCGGCATCAGCGGCCAGACGGGCCCCGGCGGGACGCTCACGATCACCGGAAACAACTTCACCGCGACCGACAACGTGGTGTGGTTCACCGACCCCCAGAGCAACGGTGACGTGCTCAAGGTGTCGGGCGTGCCCTCGAGCGGCGGCGGGACGACGCTCAACGTCGTCATCCCGGCCGGCGCCGACGACGGCGGTGTGCTCGTGAAGGCCTTCTTCTCGGGTGGTGCGTCGCTGTCGAACGAGTGGCCGATCGACATCACGGCGCCGATCAACGACCCGCCGAACATCACCTCGCTGAACCCGACGAGCGGTCCTGCGGGCGGCTTCACGGACGTCGTCATCACGGGCACGGGCTTCAACGGCACGAGCTCGGTGACCTTCGGCGGCAACGCCGCGCTGTCGTTCACGGTGAACAACGCGACGCAGATCACGGCGACGACGCCCCCGGGCACCAACGGCTCCTCGGTGAACGTGGTCGTGACCGACCCGGACGGCAGCGACACGCAGGTGAACGGCTTCACCTACACGGCGAACCCGGTGCCGAACATCACGTCGGTGGTGCCGAACAGCGGTCCGGCGGCGGGCGGCACGGTGGTCACGGTGAACGGCACGAGCGTGCTGGGCGTGACGCAGGTGACGTTCAACGGCGTGCCGGGCACGGGCCTGACGCTGATCGACGACACCTCGCTGACGGTGACGACGCCGCCCGGCCTGGGCAGCGTGAACGTGGTGGCCACGAACAGCCAGGGCTCGGACACGATCGTGGGTGGCTACACCTACGTGGCGGGCGGCTCGTTCGTGAACATCGGTCCGTCGGGCATCGGCGGCTCGCTGGGCGAGCCGGTGTTCACGGGCAGCGGCGACCTGACGCCCGGCAGCCTGGCGGGCTTCACGCTGACGTGCACGAACGCGCAGCCGTTCTCGCTGGGCACGGTGTTCTTCGGGCTGTCGATCAACCCGACGCCGTTCTTCGGCGGGACCTTCTACCCGATCCCGTTCACGCAGTCGCTGAACTTCGGGTTCAACGGCGCAGGCAGCTTCTCCGCGACGACGACGATCCCGGGCAGCTTCCCGGGCGGCAACTTCATCGCGCTGCAGTTCTTCTTCGCCGACGGCTCGGCGCCCCAGGGCGTCTCCGGCAGCAACGGCCTGCGAGCCAACGTGCCGTGAGCTGAAGGCATCACCAGGGCCGGGAAGTCCCGGACCCGCCGGCCCCGGGGTGGGCAGCACCCGCCCCGGGGCCGCACGACCACACCACGATCGACACGCACTCTCCCGCTCCAAACTCTCCCGAATCCGTTCTCCTCTCCTCTCTCCCGAAGTCCTTACTGGAGATCGTCATGCGTCTGAAGTCTTCGTTCGCTGCGCTCGTTGCGGCAGCGCTGCTGGCCCTCCCCGTGACCGCCGCGATCAAGGCGATGACGTTGTCGGAGCTGATGCAGGTCACCCAGGATGCGGTGGTCGGCACGATCGTGGCGCGCGACACGGTGCGCCTGGACCACCCGTGGCAGAACGCGCTGTACACGCGGCTGACGATCG
>Ga0315912_10004140_pt1 | contig 13891 bp, 8 predicted proteins | sample VfabasoilMG_FD_204469 | JGI IMG/M metagenome (GOLD analysis project Ga0315912, IMG submission 204469) | Garden soil microbial communities collected in Santa Monica, California, United States - V. faba soil | ecosystem: Environmental > Terrestrial > Soil > Garden | place: USA: California... | reverse complement strand
GCTCCTGCGCGGCCTGGGTGCTGCCATTGGGCGGCAGGTTCAGCAGGTCGTTCAGCACCTCGATGGCGGCGGCGTGGTTGCCCTGGGCCATCGCGGACTGCGCGCTGGCCATCAGCGTCGATGCACGCGCTTCGAGCTGCGACGGCGCCAGTGCGGGCGGCTCGGGCGCGGCGGGCGCTGTGGCCGCCGGTGCCGTGCTCGGTGCCGGCGGGGGCGGCGGGGTGGGTGTCGGAACGGGCACTGGAACCGGAACCGGAACCGGGACCGGCTCGGGCGGCGGAACTGGCACAGGTGCCGGCTCGGGCGCCGGTGCAGGAGCCGGCGCGGGTGCAGGTGCAGGTGCGGGCGCAGGGACAGGTGCAGGTGTCTGCGCGGCGGCGACCGCGGGCGCCGCGACGGCGACGACGCTCGCCTGCGGAAACGCCGACAGCTGCCCCAGCACCGCTTCGGCCTGCGTGCGCGTCGTGAAGTGGCCGAGATGGACTTCGTAGCGCGTGACGCCATCGACCACGCGTTGCGCGGTGAACAGATCGTATTGCTGCAGCCCGCGCGGCAGCAGGCGATCGAACGGCACGCTCGGGTCGGTGGACGACTGCAACACGATCACGAACCGGCGCTCGGTTTCGGGCAACGTGGCCGGAATCACCGCGCTGGCGGCGGCGGTGCCCGGCACGGCCGCGGGCATCGGCGTGCGCCGCAGCGGGGTGGCCTGGCGCGCCGAGACCGCCGCGCCGCCCCCTTCGATCACGATCTCGATGCTGCGATTGCCCTGGCCGGCGCGCACCGTCATGCGGGTGGCATCGGCGGTTCGCACCTGGAGCTTGCGGGCGCGTTCGCCGCGCTCGGGTTCATCGAACAGGTTCATCTCGGGCAGGCCCTGCGCCGCGCCCAGGCGCAGCGCCTGGTTGCTGCGCAGCTCGCTGTTGGTGGTGGAGATCAGCGAGTAGAAGATCAGGGTCAGGTCGCCCGAGCGGGTGGAGAAGGCGCGCTGGAAGCGGATCTCGTTGGCGAAGCGCAGCTGCAGCACCGCGTCGCTGCCTTCGCGGCGCACGTCGAACTGGTCGATCGACTGCGCCTGCGCGGCGCCGCAGACCAGCGCGGCGGCGACGGCGACGATGCAGGGGTGGAAGCTCGAACGCATGGTTGTCATGGGGCCGGGCGCCGCGGCTCGAATCAAGCAAGTGCCCCGGCTCGTGCCGGGGCGTCGTGGAGGCAGGTCACCAACTTCTGTAGGGGCTGCCCCGATTGCCCAATGGCCGGTGGCAGCCCGCTTGCGAGCAGTCGGTGACGACCTGACCGGCCCTGGCCTCATGCAGCAGCGACTTCTTCTCCATGTCGCCGATGAACGCCTGTCCGCTCGTGTGACAGCCCTTGCACCAGCCCGCGCCGTTGCCCTGGCTGTTGTTGTGGTTCATCGTCATCGAGCCCCACGACGTGGTGCTCCGGTGACAGGCGTTGCAGTCCATCGCCGCGCCGTTGAGCAGCTGCACCTCGGGGATGTGGTTGGCCGGCTTGGCCAGCGCGCCCTGCGTGCCCTGCGAGACGTAGCTGCCGTTGTGGCAGAGCTTGCAGGCCTGCGTCGCCACCACCGTGTGGTTCATCGTCACCGAGGTCGCGAAGCTCGCCTGCGACCGGTGGCACGAGTCGCACTTCGCGACCCCGGAGGTGATCGGGACGTGCGTGGCCGGTTTGCCCTTGGCGGTGCTGCCGTTGTGGCAGGTGTCGCAGGTGCCGGTGCCCACGGCGTTGGCCGGCGAGTGCGCGAAGGTCACGGTCAACCACGAGGCGGTCGACTTGTGGCAGCCCTCGCAGCTGCCGGTCACGCCGTTGTGCGTCGCCGTCGCCGGCTTGCCCACTGCATTGAGGTAGCTGCCGCCCGGCGTCAGCGTGTGGCAGCTGACGCAGCCGGTGCTGATCGTGAAGTAGGTGTGGAGCCTGCCGTTGGCCCAGGTCGAGGTCGATCCCCGGTGGCAACCGTCGCAATTGGCCGCCGCGGTGACGGCCACCGTCTGGTACGGGATGTGCTTGGTCGGCCGACCCTCGGCGGGCGGGTAGCCGCCGCTGTGGCAACTGGCGCACGCGTTGGCCACCACGGTCTGCGTGTGGTTCCACTTGGTCGGCGTCCACAACGACGGGCTGACGTTGTGGCAGCCGAAGCAGTTGGCGGTGGTCGGGATGTGAGTTGCCGGCTTGCCGGTGGCCGCGCTGCCGTTGTGGCAGCTGGTGCAGTTGGTCGCCGCGGTGAACGTGCTGTGGTCGGTCCTGGCGCCGGCCCAGGTGGCGGTGCTCTTGTGGCAGCTTTCGCAGCTGCCGGTCACGCTGGCGTGCGCGGCGGTGGCAGGCTTGCCCACCGCGCCGAGGAAACTGCCGCCCGAGTTCAGCGTGTGGCACGCGACGCAACCGGAGCTCACGCTGACGTTGCTGTGCATGCGGCCGTTGGCCCAGGTGGTGAAGCTGCCCTTGTGGCAGCTGTCGCACTTGGCCGCCGCGGCGGCGGGCACCGACGCATAGGGCACGTGGTTGGCCGGCTTGCCGTCGGCGGGCGGATAGGCGCCGCTGTGGCAGCCGTCGCACGCCGCGGCCACGGCCACCTGCGTATGGTTCCACTTGGTCGGCTTCCAGGCGGCGGGGCTCACGTGGTGGCAGCTGAAGCATGACGTTGCGCCGGTGGGCATGTGGCTCGACGGCTTGCCGCTCGCCGCGCTGCCGTTGTGGCAGCTGGCGCAGTTGGTGGCTGCGCTGAAGGTGGCGTGGTCGACCCTGGCACCGCTCCAGGTGCTGGTGCCGGTGTGGCAACTCTCGCAGAGGGTCGCGCCGCTGTGCACGGGCGTGTTGGGCTTGCCCGTCGCGCTCATGAAGCCGCCGGTGTGGCAGCTGGCGCAGCCGCTGGTGACCGCGAAGTTGGCATGGAAGCGGCCGTTGCCCCAGGTGGCGAAGCTGCCCTTGTGGCAGCCGTCGCAGTTGGCCGTGGCCGCCGCCGCGACCGCCGTGTACGGCACGTGGTTCGACGGCCGGCCGTCGGCGGGTGGAAAGCCGCCGTTGTGACAGGTGGCGCACTGGCCGGTCACCACCGTCTGCGTGTGGTTCCACGCGGTGGGTCGCCAACCCGAGAAGGTCTTGTGGCAGTCGTCGCACGATTGGTTGGCGCCGGTGGGGATGTGGCTCGCGGTCTTGCCGGTCGCCTTGCCCACGCCATGGCAGCTGGTGCAGGTGCCGGCCACCACGCCGATGTGATCGAACTTGGCGGCCGGGACCCAGCCGCTCGTGCGGTGGCAGCCGTCGCACGCCGCGGCGGTCTGGATGTGGTTGGCCGGTTTGCCGTCGGCGGTGGCGCCGTTGTGGCAGCTTTGACAGGTGCCGGCCACCACGCCCTGGTGGCTGAAGGTGGCGCCGACGAAGGTCCTGCTGTTGTGGCAGGTGGCGCACGCCGGCGAGGAGGGCACGTGATTGGCCGGGCGCACCAGGTTGCCGCGCGAGTAGCCCATGCCGGCCACGTGGCACGACGCGCAGTCGCGCGGTGTCCCCTTGAAGATGCCGTTGAGGTGGCAGGCCTCGCAGCGGGCCTGCACGTGGGAGCCGGTGAGCGCGAAGCCGGTCTTCAGGTGATCGAAGTCCTTCAGCGCGCCGGTCTGCGCGAACGCCGGTGCGCCGATCAAGACGATTCCGGCCAGAGCCACGGCGAATCGCAGCGCGGCGCGGCGGCAGGCGGCACGCAGACGGCAGGCGAGGTTCATGGCTGTGGCGGCGTTGGCCCGCCATCAATCGGGTGGCTCGAACGCCCCAGCATCCAGATCGCGGCCCGAGGCGGCGCGTCGTGCCGGCCGACTCGCGTGCGAATCCGCTTCCAGTTGTCGGTGCCGTGGCACTGTTCGCAGCCCGGGCCGAAAGCGCCGTCGTGCGTGTCGTCGCGACGGTGGCAGCTCACACAGTTGGTGCCGACGTCGGCCGCCGCCTTGCCCACCGGGGCCGGCTGCGTGTGGCAGCGCTCGCAGGCGAGCCGGGTGTGGGCGCCGTCGAGGGCGTAACGCGTGCGGCGGCCGTGATCGAAGTTCCACAGCCCCCAGGCGCGTGGCGTGTGGCAGCCGTCACAGGCGGTGCCGAACTTCGCCTTGTGCGTGTCGTCGTTGCGGTGGCAACTGAAGCAGTCGCGCGGTGCGTCCTTGTAGCGCGCGCTCCGGTGGCAATCGGCGCATTTCACCGGCAGGTGCTTGCCCACCAACGCAAAGCGCGTTTGCGCATGGTCGAAGCGCGACACCTTCCAGTCGCGGTCCGAGTGGCAGCTGTCGCAGCGCGCACCGAGCTGCCCCTCGTGCTTGTCGTCCTTCTTGTGGCAGGAGGCGCACGCCATCGACGTGTCGCGGTAGTGCTTGAGGTCGACGTGGCAGTCCTTGCACTGCACTTTCGTCGCCGCGTGCGCGTTGCGCAGCTTGAAGCGCGTCTTGTCGTGGTCGAAGCGCTGCACGTTCCTCCAGTCGCGCTCGCTGTGGCACGACTCGCACTTCGTGCCCAACGTCGCCTCGTGCTGGTCGTCCTTCTTGTGGCAGCCGATGCAGTCTTTCGGTGCCTCCTTGTAGTTGCTGCTCCTGTGGCAGTCGGCGCACTTCGCGTCGGCGTGCCTGCCCAGCAACGGGAACTGCGTCCGCGCGTGGTCGAAGCGGGTCTTTTCCTTCCAGCCGGTCTCGGTGTGGCACGCCGCGCAGTCGCGCCCCAGGCTGCCCTTGTGGCCCCTGGGCCCGTCGTCGTCCTTCTTGTGGCAGTCGACACAGGTGGTGCCGAGCTGCTGCCTGTACAGCGGGCCGCTGTGGCAGTCGGCGCACTTGGCCGCGCGGTGCCTGCCGCGCAATGCGTACTTCGTGTCGGTGTCGTGGTTGAACAGCGAGGGTTTCCAGCCCTTGATGCCGTGGCAGGAATCGCAGCGCTCGCCGTACAGCCCCTTGTGCCCCCTGGCGCCGTCGTCGTCCTTCTTGTGGCAGCCGATGCAGCTGCGAGGGGCCTCCTTGTAGTCGGCGCCCGGCCTGTGGCAGTCGGCGCACTTGGCGCTCGCGTGTTTGTCCTTCAGCGCGAAGCGCGTCTTGTCGTGGTCGAACTTCGCCTTTTCCTTCCAGTCGTTCTCGGTGTGGCAGTCGGCACAGGTGGTGCCGAGCGAGCCCTTGTGCACGTCGTCCTTCCTGTGGCAGGTGTGGCAATCCGATGCGGCTTGCCGATACTTCCTGCCCGGCTCGTGGCACTTGTCGCACTCGGCGCGGGCATGCCTGCCGCGCAGCACGAAGTCGCTGTGCGTGTGGTCGAAGCGGGTCTTGTCGAACTCGACGATGCGTGCGTTGCGGCCCTTGTGGTCGGTGTGGCAGCTGCGGCAAGGCTGCGCCTTCTGCCGCCCGTGGAAACCGCTGCGTTCACGCATGTCCTGCCCCACGTCCTTGTGGCAGTCCGCGCACAGCCGGTCCTGCGCCGTGCGATCGAAGCGCACGTGGCACTTGGAGCAGTCTTCTTCCCATTTGGCATGGGACTGCACCAGATCGCCCGGGCGCAACACCGACTCCAGGGTCTGCGCCGGCGCCGCTGCGCAGCACCACAGCAGCAGGCTCGCCAGCAGCCAGCGGATCGGCGCGATGGAGCACGGGGCTTTGCACGGCGTCGATCCGGTGCCCAAGGTCAGTACGCGTGCACGGCGACCACGTGCACCACCGCACTGATCACCAACAGGTAGATGAACGGCAGATGGGCCAGATGCCACAACGCGAACACGCGCTCGTAGGCGCTGTACTGCGCCACGCGCACCACCGCATGCAGGTACTGGTCGACCAGCCGGCGCGCGCGGCGCTTGCGCCGACGCAGATCACTCGCGTCCCAGCCGTGCTCGAGCGCCAGCTCGTGCAGCGGTCGGCGCAGTTCGCCAACGCACTGCAGATAGGTGATCCACTGCTGAATCGGCAATACCGTGACCTGCCGCAGATGGGTGGTCCACTCGGGCTGCGCGTGCAACTCGCGTTGCTCGAACGCCAGCAGCCGGGCTTCCACCGGCGGGCAGAAGTGCAGCCGCGAGCGCGCGCTGTCCTCGACCAGACCTGCCCGCTGACGCAGTGCGCTCAGCGACGTGCGTTCGCCGTCCAGCCCGCGATGGATGCGCACGTAGATGAAGCGGCCGATGACGCCGCTGACCACCACGACGCACATGCTGACCAGCGCGACGCCGGCGTTCAGCGAGCCGATTCTGAATTGCGAGTGAACGAGGATCAGCCAGGGCCCGCCGATGCCCAACGCGAGATGCACCCAGAACCAGACCTTGACCTTGCCCCAGCCCTGCATGAAGCGCAGGTACTTGCGCATCGGGTACACGAACAGCGCCAGCATGCACGAGCCGCCCGCCACGCCGATCCAGTAGCCGGCATCGTCATTGGGCTTGAACAGGCCCATCCGGCAGATCTGCCACGCCGCCCCCACCAGCGCGAGCAGCAGCAGATACAGCAGCAGGTCGCCGCGGCTGGGTTCGCTGGCGGCGGCCTTGCGCGGGGGCACGGTCGCGTCCAACTGCGGCTCGGCGGCGCGAGCCGGATCGGCAGGCCGGGCGTGCACGCGCTCGAGTTTGGCGATCGGCGCTGCACCGGCAGGCACCGCTCGAGGTCGTGCGGCCGACCGCCGCCGCGGGTAGACCGTCTCGTCCAACGGCACGGGCTCGACGGGGGTTTCGGTCAAGGGGGCGGCGCTCATGTCTCCGAACATATTGTGCAATTTGCACAAATTCAATGTACCATCGACACCAACGCCGGGAGCGGATTTGTTTGTCCAGAGGTAACGAGACACGCGATCGAATGCGGTCCCACAATCGTCACGGGCCCGGCGGCGAGGCCGCCGACGGCTTGCATGGATCGGTGAACATGGCGCAAAAGCAATCGAGCACACGCAGCGGACTGGCGGATCCTGCGCTCGGGGATGCGCTGGATCTGCTGCTGGCGCCGATCGCCCGCCTGTGCCTGGCGCGGGGTCTGAACTTCGCCGCCGCCGTCGAGCTGCTCAAGCATTCGTATGTCGGCGCGGCGCGCGAGGCGCATGCAGGGCGGCACGGCCCGCGCGACATCGCGCGTGTCAGTGCCGCGACGGGCATCTCCCGCCGCGAGGTGACCCGCATCAGCAACGAACTCGTGGCGCCGTCGGTGGTGCGCGGTTCACCGGCGACCAAGGTGTTCACGCGCTGGGCCGGGAGTGCCAAGTTGCGCGACCGCGATGGCCAGCCCAAGCCGCTGCGGCGCCACGGCCGTGCGCCGAGCTTCGAAGCACTGTCTTACTCTGTCACACACGACATCCACCCGACGGTCATCCTCGACGAACTGTGCCGACTGGGCTTGACTCGTCACGACGCGGACACCGGGCTGGTGCATCTGCTGCGCGACGCATTCGCGCCGCACGAGGACCAGGGGCGTGCGCTCGCCTTCCTCGGCAGCAACGTGGGCGACCACCTCTCGGCGGCCGTCGACAACGTCCTGGCGGACAGGCCCGCGCACCTCGAACAGGCCATCTTCGCCGATGAACTGTCCGAACAGTCGGCCGCGCAAGTCCGCTCGCTGGTCAGCGCGCAGTGGCGCTCCATGCTGGCCGAATTCGTTCCGAAGCTCGAGGCGCTGATCGAAGCCGACCGGGTCGCCGGCAAGCGCGCTCGTCAGCGCGTGCGCATCGGCCTGTACAGCTTTCACACCGACATGGCCGAACAGACCGAGCCACTGAAGAAAGACTGACATGCTCCATTGGACCTTCCGCACGACGCACCGCTGGCTCCTGCTGAGGCTGCTGGTGCTGGCGCCACTGATGAGTTGCGGCGGCGTCGACAGCGGCGGCACCGGCTCGTCGATCGCCTATGGCCCGGTCGATGGGCTGGGCTCGATCATCGTCAATGGCGTGCGCTTCGATGAGAGCGCCGCAGCGATCAGCGACGAGGACGGCCGGGTGGTCGGGCGTGACCGGCTCCAACTCGGGGTGATGACCGGCGTCGAGGGCTCGGGCATCGTCGGCACTGCCAACGAGCGGCGTGCCACCGCCCACCGGGTTCGCATCTTCAGCGAACTGATCGGCCCGATCGGCGCCATCGATGCGCCGGCACAGGTCATTGAAGTGCTTGGGCAGACGGTGCGCATCACGCCCGAGACGGTGTTCGGGGACGGCTTGCCCGCGGGCTTGTCGAACTTGCAGGCCGGCATGGTCGTCGAGGTCTACGCGCGGCCGGACCCCGCCACGGGCAGGTTTGCCGCCACCCGCATCGAATTGCGGCCGGGCGCGGCGTCCTACGTGGTGCGCGGCAAGGTCGATGGCGTCGACACCACGGCTCGCACATTCGGCATCGGCGCGCTCGTCGTCGACTCCTCGCGGCTGACGGCGGCCGACGTCGCCAACGTCGTGGTGGGCAACACCGTTCGCGTGCGCCTGGAGACGTTGCCGTCAGGTGGCGTCTGGCGCGCTGTATCGGTGTCCGCGGGGCAGCGGTCGATCGCCGATGGCGAGGAGGCCACGATCGAGGGGCGCATCTCGGCCTTCGAGTCGCCGCACCGCTTCAGTGTCGACAGTGTGCCCGTCGACGCCTCGGCGGCCGCGTTCCCCGATGGCGTCGGCGCGATCACGCTGGGCGCGCGCGTCAGCGTCGAGGGGTCGGCACGGGGCGGCGTGGTCCATGCCAAGGAGGTTCACGTCGAGGATGACGAAGATGAGTCCGATTCATCGTTCGAGGTCCACGGAACCATCGACGCGCTGGATCCCGTCGGCAAGGTGCTGACCGTGCGCGGCGTCTCGGTCGACTTCTCGGGCACCGTCAAGTTCGAGAACGGGACCATCGGCGACCTGCGCGTCGGCAGGTCGATCGAAGTCGAGGGTGTGCTTCAGCCCGATGGCGTCGGACTGGTCGCGCGCAAGATCTCGTTCGAGGGCAACTGAAGCGGGCACGCGGCGGCATCGTCTGTCGCCGCGCCGCCCGACGCTGCGAAGCGACGCCCGATCAGCCGATCGGCGCGTCGTGGCCGCCGAACAGGCGCTGCAGGTCGGCCGAGCTGCGACGGCCGAACGATGCCCCGTCGCTCGACAACCAGGCCAGCGTGCGCTCGCGACCGGCGTCGCGCAGCCGCTCGAGCAACGGTTGATGGGCGATCAGCTTGCTGTCGCTCGGCAGCGTCGTCAGATGGTCGTTGCCGTCGATCACGTGCCAGTGCGTGCGCCGCACGCGGCGCTCGAGCGCGCCGCGCCGCCACGCCAGCTTGGGCGTCGCGGCAGCCCGCGCGATCCACTGCATCTCGCGCAGGTAGGTCGCGGTGAAGGCGATCTCCATCGTGCGCGCACGGATCTCGTCGACGCCGTGCGGGGTGGTGCCCAGGCTCCAGGGGCTCAGCATGACCAGCACCAGCTCGTCGAGCGCAGGCTCGTCCAACAGCGGCAACACCGGCGGGTTGGCGCTGAAGCCGCCATCCCAATACGGTTCGCCGTCGATCATCACGGCCGGCTGCAGATTGGGCAGACAGGCCGACGCCATCAGCACATCGATCGACAGTTCGCGGTTGCCGAACACGCGCAGGCGGCCCGTGTTGGCGTGGGTGGCAGCAATGTGCAACGAGAGCTCGCGCTGGCCGGCGAGACGCTCGAAGTCGACGCTGCGCGCGAGCAGATCGCGCAGCGGATCGAGCCGCAACGGGTTGGCATGCGCGGGCGACAACCATTGCGTGAAACGCATCATCCAGCGCGCGGAGGCCGACAGCGATTCGCCGTTGCCCGACAACAGCTTCATCGCGTCCCACGGCACGGCGCGGCCCAACGCCTGCCAGAAAGCCGCCAGCGTCGCTCGTGCGCCGTCACGGCCCCCTTCGAGCAGACCGTGCGCCAGCAGCACCGCGTTCATCGCGCCGGCACTGGCGCCGCTCGCGGCGACGATCGGATTGGGCGTGTGCTCCAGCAGCGCATCGAGCACGCCCCAGGTGAACGCGCCGTGCGCGCCGCCGCCTTGCAGCGCCAGCGCCACGCGGGCGCGCGAAGGATCAGGACGCCACGGCCACATGGAGGACGGCGCGCGTTCAGCGTGCGTCGCAACGCTCGCCGGCCATCGCGACGATGCGCCCGTCGCGCTGCTCGACCCACGCGTGGGCGCGCAGCCGCACCGGCTTGGCCGTCTCCGGCCAGCGCATCGCCTGCAGGCGGTGCCACGATTTGCCGCTGCGCAGCTCGACGGGCTCGAACGGCCCGGCCACCGTGCGCACCAGACGCCGCGGCAGCGGCGTGCCATCGGTACCCGCTTCGACCCATTCGACCAATCCGATCCATGCAGTGGCTCCGGCCGGCGCACGACCCGAGCCATCGAGCTGCACGGCGAGATAACCACTCCACGCCGGGCCCGTCTGCACGCGCAGCTGCAACGAGCTGTCGGCGCGCGCCGGCGCACGATGCGGCGTGGTGATCCCGGCCTGCGGTGGCTTGCCCAGTGCCCGCCGCGCACGCTGCAAGGCCTCTACCGGTGCTGCCGGCGACAGGGGTGCGGCGTCGCCGTTGGCGGTGGGGACGATCCAATCGAGCAGCCATTCGCTGGCATCGGGCTGCGGTGTCGCGGCGTCGGTCCAGCAGGCGGCGCACTCGGCATCGATGAATCGCTCGAGCACCGCGGCCGCCTGCCGCGGACAGGGCGCTGCCCCGCCGGGGGCCGAGGCCGGCGGGGCGGTCGCGCCGGCGGCCGCGCAGAGTGCGGCGATGACGACTCCTAGAATCCCTGCATGCATGAAGTCGATTCTGGCGGCAAACCGTTCATTCACGCCGACGCTGCGTCGTCACCGTTGTTAGCAAACCTGAATCCTGAGCAATTGGCCGCGGTGACGCTGCCCGCACAGCCGGCGTTGATCCTCGCCGGCGCCGGCTCTGGCAAGACGCGCGTGCTGACCACGCGCATCGCCTGGCTGCTGGCCACCGGCCAGGTGTCGCCCGGCGGCGTGCTGGCGGTGACCTTCACCAACAAGGCGGCCAAGGAGATGCTCACAAGGCTGACCACGATGCTGCCGATCAACGTGCGCGGCATGTGGATCGGCACCTTCCACGGCCTGTGCAACCGTTTCCTGCGCTCGCACTGGAAGCTGGCCGCGCTGCCGCAGTCGTTCCAGATCCTCGACAGCGCCGATCAGCAATCGGCGGTCAAGCGCGTGATCAAGGCGATGAATCTCGACGAAGAGCGCTTCGTGCCCAGGCAGGTGAGCTGGTTCATCGCCGGCAACAAGGAGGAGGGTCATCGCCCGCGCGACGTCGAGGCGCACGACCCGCAGGCGCACAAGATGGTCGAGATCTACCAGGCCTACGAAGACCAGTGCCAGCGCGAGGGCGTGGTCGACTTCGCCGAACTGATGCTGCGCAGCTACGAGCTGCTGCGCGACCACGGCCCGCTGCGCGAACACTACCAGCGGCGCTTCGCGCACGTGCTGGTCGACGAGTTCCAGGACACCAACCGCCTGCAGTACCGCTGGCTGCAGATGTTCGCGCCGCCCGGAGGTGGAGCCGACCCGCAGCGCCCGCAAGGCGTGTTCGCGGTCGGCGACGACGACCAGAGCATCTACGCGTTTCGCGGTGCGCAGGTCGGCAACATGGCGCTGTTCGAACGCGAGTACGGCGTGCGCGAGGTGATCAAGCTGGAGCGCAACTACCGCTCGTTCGGCAACATCCTCGACACCGCCAACGCGCTGATCGCGCACAACGCCCACCGGCTGGGCAAGAACCTGCGCACCGAGGCCGGCCCCGGCGAGCCGGTGCGCGTGGTCGAGGCCAACAGCGACTATGCCGAGGCACAGTGGCTGCTCGACGAGCTGCAGCAACTGCACCGCGCGGGCACGCCGCGCAGTGAGCTGGCCTTGCTCTACCGCAGCAATGCGCAGAGCCGGGTGCTGGAGAGCGCGCTGTTCAACGCCGGCGTTCCGTATCGCGTCTACGGCGGCTTGCGCTTCTTCGAGCGCGCCGAGGTGAAGCACGCGCTGGCCTACCTGCGGCTGATCGAGAACCCGAACGACGACACGTCGTACCTGCGGGTGGTCAACTTCCCGGCGCGCGGCATCGGCGCGCGCAGCATCGAGCAGTTGCAGGATGCGGCGCGCGTCAGTGCGCGCAGCCTCTACCAGAGCGCGGGGGCGCTCACCGGCAAGTCGGGTAGCAACGTGGGCGCCTTCAACGCCTTGGTCGATGCGATGCGCGAAGCCACGCGCGGCTCGACGCTGCGCCAGATCATCGAGCACGTGCTGCAGGCGACCGGGCTGGTCGACTTCTACCGCACCGAAAAGGAAGGTGCCGACCGCATCGAGAACCTGGAGGAGCTGGTCAACGCCGCCGAGGCCTTCGTCACGCAAGAGGGCTTCGGCAAGGATGCGGTGGCGCTGCCGGTGGACGAGACCGCCGGCGCCATCGCCGCGGGCATGCCGCAGGCGGTGGCGGCGGTCGACGTCACGCCCGATGCCGAGACCGGCGAGATCGTCTCGCCGCTGGCGGCGTTTCTCACCCACGCCGCGCTCGAGGCCGGCGACAACCAGGCGCAGGCCGGCCAGGACGCGGTGCAGCTGATGACGGTGCACTCGGCCAAGGGGTTGGAGTTCGACTGCGTGTTCATCACCGGCCTCGAGGAGGGCCTGTTCCCGCACGAGAACTCGATGTCCGATGTCGATGGGCTCGAGGAGGAGCGCCGTCTGATGTACGTGGCGATCACCCGTGCGCGAAAGCGGCTGTACCTGTCGTTCAGCCAGGCGCGCATGCTGCACGGCCAGACGCGCTACCACGTGAAGAGCCGCTTCCTCGACGAGCTGCCCGACGGCTCGCTGAAGTGGTTGACGCCGCGCAACCAGGGTTTCGGCTCGGGCTATGCGCGTCAGTACCAGGAGGCCTGGGCACGCGGCAGCGGCCTGGGCTCGGTGGTCGGCGTGGGTCGCGTGGCATCGAGCGCGCCGTCGTCGATCGATCTGCGGCGCAGCGTGACGGCCACGCCGTCGGGCCCCGCGTTGCGCATCGGCCAGAGCGTGTTCCACAACAAGTTCGGCGAGGGCGTGATCGTCACGCTCGAGGGCCAGGGCGACGACGCGCGCGCACAGATCAATTTCGGCCGCCACGGCGCCAAGTGGCTGGCGCTCGCGGTGGCGAAACTGACGCCGATCCCTTGACTCAGGGGCCCGGGAGGCTCGCCGGTTCGCTCGGGGGCAGCGGCGCGCCGGGCGCCTCTTCGTCGGGGCTGCCGAAGTTGTCGACGAAGCTGAACCACAGCGACACGTAGAACGCACTCGACAGCGCGAGCACGAGCGCGGGCACCAGCCAGGTGACCAGCGCCGGCGAGCCGACGCTGCCGGCCAGGACGCCCACCATCAGGCTCAGGGTGATCGAGGCCAGCAGCCAGGCCAGCGAGTACACCAGGTAGGCCGCTTTGGCACGCCAGACGCCGAGCGTGCTCGAGAACAGGGCCTGCCAGACGCCCTGACCGCCCCACCACACCAGCGCCGGCGCGTGCCAGAACGGAATCGACAGCAGCGTGGCCAGCAATCCGAAACTCAACGTGCCCTGCATCAGGCGCGGGTCGGCCGCCGCCGACGCGGCCTCGGGGCTCGAGGGCCCCTGCTTGGACATCGCCTCGCGCAAGGCGTCCATCGCGTCGCCGTAGACCCAGCCGACCCACCACACGACCGCCAGCGCGCCCGCACCGTACAACGCACACAGCAGCAGCAGGCTGCGGCGCCGCTGGGCGTCGCCGCGCAACGGCTCGACAAACTGCCCCGGATGCGCCAGGCCGCCGCGCAGCACCGATCGCGACGCGACCATGAACCCCAACGACAACAGCGGCAGGCTCGCCAGCGCGGCCAGACCGATCACCGGCAGCACCGACCACACGCCGGTGGCCACCAGGAACAACAACAGCATCGCG
>Ga0315912_10004139_pt1 | contig 13895 bp, 14 predicted proteins | sample VfabasoilMG_FD_204469 | JGI IMG/M metagenome (GOLD analysis project Ga0315912, IMG submission 204469) | Garden soil microbial communities collected in Santa Monica, California, United States - V. faba soil | ecosystem: Environmental > Terrestrial > Soil > Garden | place: USA: California... | reverse complement strand
GCCATCCACGAGCGCGCATGTCCGGTCATACACGCTGTATCGACCGTCACCCGCTGCCGCTTCGCCCAGTCTTGCCAGCACCAGAAAAGCCCATCCTGGCCTGCGTTCTGCATCCAGACACCAAAGTGCAACCGGTGCTCGAATCTGGCACGTGCAGGAACGGGTAGCCCGCGGTTTCCGGCCCAAAACAGAGCGGTACGCCGCTTGCCCCTGATCCGGGCATGGGTCCGCTGTTCGCCAGACTCTCGCTCGCCCTTGGCCTGGTCCTCTGGGGCTACACGTCCCCCATCGCGCCCGTTGCCGCGGGCGCCGCGGGCATCGGTGCGGCTGGGGGCGGAGGCGGCGCCGCGGCCGTCACGAACAGCATCGCGGACCTGACCAACGTCGAGCGGTCGCGCGCCGGCATCGCCCCGCTGCGCGTCGAGGGGCGGCTGATGAAGGCCGCGCAGATGCAGGCCGAGCAGATGGCGTCGCTCGGGCGGATGGATCACGTGCTGAGCGACGGGCCGTACCCCGCGCCGAAGGATCGTCTGGCGGCGGCGGGCTACAAGTGGCGTGCGTTCGCGGAGAACATCGCCTACGGCCAGCGCGGGCCGGAAGCGGTGACCGAGAGCTGGATGGGATCGGCCGGCCACCGCGCCAACATGCTGAACGGCTCGTACACCGAGATCGGCACCGGCTACGCCATCGACGCACGCGGCCGCACGTACTTCGTGCAGGTGTTTGGAAAGCCGATGTGAGCACGGGCTCTTCCTTGAGCCCTGAGCCGTGAGCCCCTGAGCCTTCCTAGTTCACCGTCGGACTCGTGCCGACGATGATCTCCCACAGCTTGTCCACGTCGAGCGGCTTCACCAGGTGGTGGTCGAAGCCCGCTTCGAAGCAGCGGCGGATGTCCTCCTGCTGCCCCCATCCCGTCACCGCGATGAGCGGCGTGGAGTTGCCGGCCGGCAGCGCGCGAATGCGGCGCGCCACTTCGTAGCCGTCCATTCCGGGCATCCCGATGTCGAGCAGCACGGCGTCGGGCGAGAAGTCCTCGAATCGGTTCAGCGCCTCGCGGCCGTTGCCGGCCGCGGCCACCGTGGCGCCCAGCGACTCGAGCAGCGTCTGCAGCGTTTCGGTGGCGTCGTGATTGTCGTCCACGACCAGCACGCGCAACCCCGCAAAACCTTTGTGCGGGTTCGGCGCGTGGTGTACCGGCGCCTCCACCACGACGAGCGGCAGCCGCACCTCGAACGTGGTGCCGCGCCCGTGCCCGTCGCTGCTCACCGTCACCGACCCGCCGTGCAGCGCGACGAGGCTGCGCACCAGCGTGAGACCAATGCCCAGGCCGCCCTGGGTGCGCCGATCGGAGCGCGACACCTGCGTGAACATGTCGAACACCGACGGCAGGTGCTCGCTCTCGATGCCGATGCCGTTGTCGCGCACGCTGACGAACGCGGTATGGCGCGTGTGCCGCAGGCTCAGCTCGATCGAGCCGCCCGGGTCGGTGTACTTCGCGGCGTTGTTCAGCAGGTTGGCGAACACCTGGGTGAGACGAACGCTGTCGCCGAGCACGGTGAGCGGCTCCTCTGGAACGTCCACGGTGAGACGGTGTTCAGACGCCTCGATGATCGGGCGGCTCGTCTCGACCGCGGCGGCGAGCACCTCCGCCAGCTCCACCGGCTCGCGCTGCACTTCAATCAGCCCTCGCGTGATGCGTGACACCTCGAGGAGGTCGTCCACCAGCCGCACCAGATGGCTGGCCTGCCGCTGCATTACACCGACGACGCGACCGACGGTCGGGTCGGCGGGAGCGGAGATGCGAAGCAGCTCGAGACTGGTCAGCAGCGGCGACAGCGGGTTACGAAGCTCGTGACCGAGCGTCGCGAGGAACTCGTCCTTGCGCTTGTCGGCCTGCCGCAAGTCGGCCAGGTGGCGCCGGATCTGATACTGCCGCTCCCGGGCCCTGAGCGCGGTGCGGACGGTGCTGACGAGCGTGGCCACGCGTACCGGCCGCTCGAGCAGGGTGACGTTGCCGAGGGCCGACACCGCCAGGCTGGCGTCGGCCGAATCGGCGCCCTGCCGCGCCAGCACCAGGACCGGCAGGTCCGACCATGGCGCCTGCTGCGCGATCACGAGCGCCAGCAGCTGCGACGCCGCCCCGATGGACTCCTCGGGCAGCATCACCGCGGCGGCGCCGCGCTGCGCCTCCGAGGCCACCACGCGCACGCTGTCGCACAGCTCGGTCTCGATGCCGGCGCGCCAGAGGACGTCGCGGGTCGTCGCCCCGTCCTTCGGCGTGGCCGGCAGCATCAGCAGCCGCCGATCGAGACGGGCCTGATCTTCAACGCTCATGCTCTTTGGTCAGCGGCGGGTCCGCGCCTTCGTAGGTCGGCACCCCGGTGAGTACGCCGCGGAACTGGCGCAGCGCTTCCCCCACTTTGATGGCGCCGTTTTCGAGCCCGAACTCCCGGATCGTCCGCTCGTGGCTGCCGCCGCGCTTCTTCACGACCGAGAGCGCCTGACGGATCTCCCCGCGCGCTTCGAAGAAGCGCAGGAGTACGACCGCGTCCGCCAGGTAGGTGGCATCTACGGTCACGGTCATCTGGCCGATCAGGCCCTGGTGCGCCGCGACCAGGATGGTGGCCACGTTGCGCTGGGACAGATACGCCAACATCTCGTGCAGCTGGATGGCGAGGTAGCGCTCGCCAGGCATGGCGTTGAGATACCCGTTGAGGCTGTCGATCACGACGAGCACGGCGTTGTCCTCTTCGACGGCGAGCCGCACCTGGTGCACGAGTTCACCCGGCGAGAGCTCGGCCGGATCCACCGGCCGTATCGTGACGAGCCCCTTCTCGACGCCCTCCGCGAGCGGAATCCCGAGCTGCGCCGTCCTCGTGAGGAGCGTCGCGGTGGACTCGTCGAAGATGAAGCACGCGACGTGCTCTCCGCGCGAGGCGGCCGCGGCGGCAAACTGCGCGGCGAGCGTGGACTTGCCCGTGCCGGCGGCGCCGACGAACAGCGTGCTGGTCCCCTGCTCGATCCCCCCGCCCATCAGCGCGTCGAGCTCGGAGATGCCGCTCTCCAGCTTCCCGCGCGACAGCTCCTGCCGGTGCTCTGCGGCCACCAGGCGTGGAAAGACCTGCAGCCCACCGCGCCTGATGCAGTAGTCGTGATAGCCGCCGCGGAAACTCTGCGCGCGGTACTTCACGACCCTCAACCGCCGGCGATCGCTGCCGTATTCGGGGTTCAGCTGCTCGAGCCGCAGGACCGCGTGCACGATGCTCTGCACCTGCACGTCGGGCTCATCGGCTCCCGTCATGTCGTCGAGCAGAATCACGATGCAGCCGCGCGAGGCGAAATACTGTTTGAGCGCGAGGATCTGGCGACGGTAGCGCAGGGGGCTGCCCGACAGCATGCGCAACTCTGACAACGAATCGATGACGACGCAGGTCGGGTTGTGGCGATCCACGTCGGCGAGAATCGAGCGGGTGGTCTGCGCCAGCTCAATCTCGGACGGGTGAAACATCGTGGACTGCTCGTCGGGGTCGAGCACACCCTCGCTGGGCATCATCTCGTGCACGAGGACGCCGTCGAGCGACCAGCCGTGTGAGGCCGCCACGGAGTTCAGCTCCTCGAGCGTCTCCGACAGCGTCACGTACAGGACCCCCTCGCCGCGAGCGACGGCGGTCCGCAGAAACTGCAGGGCCAGCGTGGTTTTGCCAGAACCCGGGACCCCTTCGACCAGGTAGAGCCGCCGCCGCTGCAGACCGCCGCCAAGGACGTCGTCGAGTCCGTCGATCCCCGTGGGAGCCATCGCGTTGTGGCCCTTGTTGATCGCCTCTCTAACCTCGTCCGGCATCCGTCGCTCCCCGGCGGCAGAGCGTTCGCCCGACGCGAACGTTACACGCGCTCAGGGTATCAAGAGCAAAGAATGATCCGTGACGATCCCGACGCGACTCTGCTGTTCTCAGAGCGGTCGAGCTGGCTAGACGCGCTCGAGCACCCGGCCAAATCCGCGCGCGCGACCCGAGAGCCCCGCGAGGCGTACGCTCGCCATCAGCGCATGCGGTGTGCTCGACACGACCGGCACCTTGCAGCGCGTCTCGAGCGGCACGATGAGGTCCAGCGTCTTCAGGCCGCCGCACGAAATCAACAACGTGTCGGCGCCCCTGGCGCTCTCGAACGTCTCGGCGCAGAACTCGCTCAAGCGGTTGTCGATGATGTCGCCGCCGGCGGGAATCTGCTCGTAGCCGAGCCCCTTCGCGTTGAGCACCTGGAAGCCGTACTCCTCGAGGAACGCCTTCAGCCGATCGGTCACCTCGACGTTGTAGGCGGTGGCGACGGCGATGCGGCGCGCCTTGGCGGCGCGCAGTCCGTCCACGATGCCGGTGCTCATCGTCGTCACCGGCACGCCGGTGGCCTTCTTCACCTGCGCGGTCAGGTTCTCGTTGAACGCGCGCCCCTTGTAGAACGTCAGCGACGTGCCCATCACCGAGATCGCGGTCGCGCCTTCGCGCACCAGCGATTCCGCGGCGGGAATGATCTTCGGGATGGCGGCGTCGTACCCCTCGGGCGTCAACCGCTCGAGGCCGATGCCGCGCGACAGGAATTTCACGCCGGTCGGATAGAGCCGCGTGGCTTCGGGCGGCACCGGATAATCCTTCGGCGGGAAGATCAGGCCGAGGACGGGGTCCGCGGCCGCCGCGCGCCGCGCCGTCAGGGCAACGGCGATCGACGCCGCAAGGAAGTCACGACGTGTGTGCGTCATATGGGCTCCAGGGCGGTCTGAAGACCGCCCTCTACATGGTCGGTTCGACCTTGAGCAGCGCTCCCGGATTTTCGTCGGTCAGAAGATACAGCAGCCCGTCGGGCCCCTGCCGGACGTCGCGGATACGCTGGCGCAGTTCCCAGAGCAGGCTTTCCCGCCGGATTTCCTCGGTCTTCTCGTTGAAGACGACCCGTTCGAGATGGCCGGTGTTCGGGATCTCGCCCACGCGCATGGCGCCGATGAACAGGTTGTTCTTCCAGGCCGGGAAACGATCGCCGGTGTAGATCGCCATCCCGGCCGCCGCCACGGCCGGCATCCAGTAGACCAGCGGCCCTTCCATGCCGTCCTTCTCGAAGCGCCCCTGCCACGGACCTTCGTACGAGCGGCCCATGCTCACGGCGGGCCAGCCGTAGTTCTTCCCGGCCTTGATGATGTTGACCTCGTCCCCGCCGTTGGGGCCGTTCTCGCTGTTCCACAGTTCGCCCGTGACCGGATGGACGATGAGCGCCAGCGAATTGCGGTGGCCCCACGTGTAGATCTCCGGCCTGAACGACGCGTCGCTGACGAACGGATTGTCCTTGGGCACGGTGCCGTCGTCGCGCAGGCGCAGGATCTTGCCCTTGTGGATGTTCTTCTCCTGCCCCTGCGCGAAGTTGGCGCCGCCGCCGGAGCCGGTGGTCATGTAGAGCATGCCGTCCCGGCCGAACACGATGCGCGATGCGGAGCCGCCGGCGCCGTCCCACCACGGCTCGGCCACGAACAGCTCCTTCACGTCCACGAGCGCCATGCCCTCGAGACGTCCGCGCGCCAGCGCGGTGGTCATCAGGCCGTCCGACGCGCGCCCCCGGTTGTAGGTAAGGTAGACGAGATGGTTCTCGGCGAAGCGCGGATGGAGCACCACGTCCATCAGGCCCGAAAGCCGCTGCGCCTTCACCATCGGCACGCCGCCGATCGGTGTGGGATCGAGCACGCCGTCCTTGTGCAGGAGGCGCAGACGTCCCGGCCGCTCCGTGATCAGGATGTCGCCGTTCGGGAGCCACGCCAGGCTCCACGGGTTCACCAGACCACCGGCGACGATCGAGACTTTGATCTTGTGCTGTTCGGCGGTGTCGAGTACCCAGGGGCCGGCTCCGAGCGCCGCACGCGGCACGCCGATTGGGGCAGGACCACCAGCGCGCTGCGTCCACACGTCGGAGACCGCGGTAAGCATCAGCGCCACGACGACGCCGGCTTGCACGAACGTTGCAACCAGGGCGCGCATGCGAGAGCTCCTTATCGGATGGCGATCGGATTGCCCGGCGAGCCCGTGGCGCCCTTCAGGCGCAGCGGGGCGAACACATACGCGAACTCGTAGACATTGTCGCGCGCCAGCACCTCGGTGGCGAGGTTCTCGTGGAGGTAGATGCCGTTCTTCGCCAGCAGCAGCTGGTGGACGGGCGCGGTCAGGTTCGGGTCGGCGTTGGGGAACGCCTCCACACCCCAGTTGTCGGAGCCGACGACCACCACTTCCTTGCTCGCCAGCCACTCGCCCGCCGCCACGGAGATACCCGGTGAGCTGGCGCCGAAGGTGTTGTTGTCCTTCATCCACAGCGAGCCCCACCCGGTGTGCACAAGCACCACGTCGCCGGACTTGATCTCCACCTTCTGACGCTGCAGCGCGCCAGTGAGGTCCGCAACGGTGATGGCGTAGGGCGCGTTCAGCCGCGGCACGTTCTTGTATTTCGCCACGTCGATCAGCACGCCACGCGTGACGATGGCGCCGACGTTCTCGATGCCGAGCTTCTTGAAGCCGTCGGGCGTGACGAAGTCGGACTTCTTGTTGCCGTTGTAGAACAGCTCGCCGATGCCCAGGTGGCCGAGGCCGTCGAACTGCGTGCCGATCTGCGCGAGCTCGCCGCTGATGATGTCGTCGTGGTAGTTCGCCTGGTTCTTCCCGGGCATCTGGAAGGCGTAGGGGATCTTCAGGCTGTAGTGCCGGGTGCCGTAGAGCGGCATCCCGGCTTCGTACACGCGACCGAGCTGATAGATGGTGCCCTTGGTGATCATCGCCTTCGCATCGAGCACCTTGGCGGGTGTGATGCGGTTGGCGGCGCCGCGCTGGTCGTTGGCGCCCCAGCGCGACGGATACCACTTGTCCTGCCCGAGCGTGACCGTGCCCGAGAACGCGCCGATCAGATAAGCCCCTGCCGCAATGACCGCGATCCGCGTTCTCGTCATGGACGCTCCTTTTACGCTTTGTCGATCTTCTCGAACACTTCCTTCGCCGCGCGGAAGGAGTCTACGCCAGCCGGGACGCCGGCATAGATCGCCACCTGCATGAAGACCTCGCGGATCTCGTCGCGGGTGACGCCGTTCTTCAGCGCGCCGGCGATGTGCAGGCGCAGTTCGTGCGGCCGGTTCAGGCAGCTGATCATCGCCAGGTTCAGCATGCTGCGCTGCTTCTTGTCGAGACCCGGGCGGCCCCACACCGCGCCCCAGCAGTACTCGGTGACGAGCTCCTGCATCGGCATGTTGAAGTCGTCGGCCGCCTTGAACGCGGCGTCCACGAACTCCTTGCCCAGCACCGAACTCCGAATCTCGCGTCCCAGCTCAAACGTTGCCTTGTCCATGATTCTCCTTATCTATCCTTTGATCTCGACGCCCGCCCATTCCTCGACCACCTTCGCGATCGAGGTGAAGTCGGAATCGGCGCCGAACTTCGCGTTGGTGATGGCGAGCATCTGCCGCACCGCCGCCCCCGCCACCATCGGTACGCCCAGCGCCTCGGACTCTTCGAGGCACAGCCGCACGTCCTTGTAGGACAGCCCGGTGGCGAAGCCGAAATCGAACGTGCGCGGCAGGATCGCCTTGGGGAACTTGTCCTGCGATGCGCTGTTGCGGCCGCTGCCCGCGTTGATGATGTCGATGAGCACCTTGGCGTCGAGGCCCGCCTTGACGCCCATCACCACGGCTTCCGACGTGAGGACGATCGCCGAGGCGGCCAGCAGGTTGTTGGCGAGCTTGGCAATCTGCGCCAGGCCCGGCTTCTCGCCGACGTGGAACGTCTTGCCGAACACCTTGAGCAGCGGGTCCACCTGCTCGAACACCGCCTTCGGGCACGACACCATCACCGCCAGCGTGCCCTTGGTCGCGCCCGTGATGCCGCCGCTCACCGGCGAATCCACCCACGCCACGCCCTTGTCGGCAGCAGCCGTCGCCACCACCTTCGCGACGCTCGGCCCCGTGGTCGAGAGGTCGATCATCGTCTTCACGGCCGTGCCCTTCAGCACGCCGTCGATCGCCACCGACTGCAACACGGGCGGCGTCGGCAGACTGAGGAACACGGTCTCCGCCTTCGACGCCACCTCCGCCGGCGACGACACGACGGTCGCCCCGCGGTCCGCCAGCGGCTTCATCACCGCGGCGTTCGTGTCGAAGATCACCAGCGTGTGGCCGGCGTCGAGCAGACGGGATGCCATCGGTCCGCCCATGCGGCCGACTCCAACGAAACCTAAAAGTGCCACGTAATCTCCTATCGCTGAATGAACGGATTCGGAACGTCGGTCGCCGTCGAGATCCAGACGCTCTTCACCTGCATGTATTCCTTGATCATCTCCTGGCCGCTCTCGCGGCCGAGGCCCGATCGCTTGTAGCCGCCGAACGGCGACAGGTAGCTCACGGCGCGGTACGTGTTGACCCACACCGTGCCGGCCTGCAGCTTTTCGGACATCACGAGCGCGCGGCGGATGTTCTGCGTCCACACGCCGGCGGCCAGCCCGTACACGACGTCGTTGCCGATCGCAATCGCCTCGTCGTCGTCCTTGAACGGGATCACCGACAGCACCGGACCGAACACCTCTTCCTGCGCGATGCGCATCGAGTTCTTCACGCCTGAGAAAATCGTGGGCTCCACGAACCAGCCGTTGCCGCATTCGGGGCGCGTGGCGCGGGCGCCGCCGAGCTCGGTGCGCGCGCCCTCGCCCTTCGCGATGTCGATGTAGCTCAGGATCTTCTCGAGCTGCGGAACGTTGGTGACCGGCCCGATCTGCGTGTCCCGGTCCATCGGGTTGCCCATGCGCGCCGTCCTGGCGAACGCCACGAGCTTCTCGAGGAACTGATCGTGCACGCTCTCCTGCACGAGCAGCCGCGAGCCGGCGATGCACGTCTGCCCCGTCGCCGCGAAGATGCCCGAGATGACGCCCTTCATCGCGTTGTCGAGGTCGGCGTCAGCAAACACGATGTTCGGCGACTTGCCACCGAGCTCCATCGACACGTGCTTCAGGCCGCGCGCGGCGGCCTCGTAGACGCGCGCGCCGGTGGCGTCGGATCCCGTGAACGCCACCTTCGCCACCAGCGGGTGCTCGACGAGCGGCGAACCCACGTCGGGCCCGAAGCCGGTGACCACGTTGACGACGCCGGGCGGAAAGCCGGCCTCTTCGACGAGCTTCATGAACTCGAGCGCCGACGCCGACGTGAACTCCGACGGCTTGATCACCACGGTGTTGCCGGCCGCGAGCGCGGGCGCCAGCTTCCACGTGGTGAGCATCAGCGGCGAGTTCCACGGCACGATGCACGCGATGACGCCGAGCGGTTCGTAGCGCGTGAAATTGAACGTGTCGGGCTTGTCGGTGGGCAGCACCGCGCCCTCGACCTTGTCCGCCAGCCCGCCGTAGTAGTGGTACCACTGCGCCATGTAGGCGCACTGCGCCGCCATTTCGGCAATCAGCTTGCCGTTGTCGCGCACTTCGATGGCGGCCAGGTGCGCCGATCGCTCGGTGATCAGATCGCCGAGGCGGCGGAGCAGCGCTCCGCGCTTCGATGCGGTGAGCTTCGGCCACTCCCCCGTCGTCAGCGCCCGGTGCGCGGCCTTGACGGCGCGGTCCACGTCGTCGGCGGTGCCGCGCGGGATGAGCGCCCAGGGCGTTCCGCGATAGGGGTCATAGGACTCGAACACGTCCCGGCGGGCAGCGTCGGTCCATTGCCCGTCGATGAACATCTGAAATGAGGTGAGGGATTCCGTGGCTGGCACGACCCACCTTTGTACGTTGTGCGTTCTGGGATGGTCAACGCCCCAAACGGGGGCAGGCGGGCTCTTGACAACATTTTAGTTTGATATAAAGTATCGAACGTGGCTCTGGATCCGGCCCTGATTTCGGCGATTGCGTCGCCGCGGCGGCGCGAAATCCTGCGGCTGCTCTGGAACGAGGAGCTGACGGCCGGCACCATCAACGCCGCTTTCCCCGACGTCACGTTCGGAGCGGTGTCGCTCCAGCTGCGGGCCCTGCAGAAGGCGGGGCTCGTGAGCGTGCGCCCCGAGGGGCGCCACCGCTACTACCGCGTGCACCGCGAGCGGCTGGGCCCGGTGGGCGAGCTGCTCGAACAGATGTGGGCCGACGCGCTGTGGCGCCTCAAGATCCAGGCTGAATTCGAAAGCACGCGCCGCGGCCCCCGTCCGCGCCGCCAACAGGAGAATTGACATGAGTGCCACGCTCGCGATGCCGCATCGGCTCGACCGCAGCATCACCATCAACGCCTCTCGCGACACCGTCTTCGCCTACTTCACGGACAGCGCGCGATGGGCGCGCTGGTGGGGCCAGGGCTCGACGATCGACGCGCGCGCCGGCGGCGCCGTGCAGATCTGCCATCCGGGCGGTGTGCAAGTGGCCGGCGAGATCCTGGAGATCAATCCGCCGGCACGCCTGGTCTTCACCTATGGCTACGTGGGCGGCACGCCGATGCCGGTGGGCGCGTCGGTGGTGACGATTCAGCTCGAGGACGACGTCGCGGGCACGCGGCTCAATCTCTCGCACGCGTTTGCCGACGAGAACGCGCGCAACGAGATGGCACAGGGCTGGCGCTTCCAGCTCTCGCTCTTCGGCAACCTGGTGACCGACGACCTCCACGCCGGCGCGGGCGCGACGGTGGACGGCTGGTTCGCGGCGTGGTCCGAGCCCGACACCGCAAAGCGGGAAGCGCTGCTCGATCGCCTGGCCACGGCGGAGATCAGGTTCCGCGACCGCTTCAGCCTGATCGACGGCATCTCCGACCTGCGGCCGCACCTGGCCGCCGTGCACAAGTTCATGCCCGGCATGCGCCTCGAACGCGAGGGCGATATCCGCCACTGCCAGGGCACCGTGCTGGCCGACTGGGTCGCGCGCGCTGCCGACGGGAGCGAACGCGGCCGCGGGACGAACGTCTTCGCGATGGATCACACCGGCCGCATCCAGTCGGTCACCGGTTTCTGGAATCAGCCGAAGGCGAACCCATAACATCCCGGGGCTAGTGAAGCTCACCTACGACGACTTCCTGCTCTTCCCGGACGACGGGAAGCGGCACGAGCTCATCGACGGGGGCACTATGTGACGGCGTCACCCAATCTGAAGCACCAGGGGATTTCGACGAACCTCACAGCCTTAATCTGGACGTACCTCCGTAAGCACCCTCTCGGGAAGGTCTACGCAGCGCCTTTGGAGGTCGTGTTCAGCCACTTTGACGTCGTGGACCCGGACCTTCTGTAGGTGTGCGCCGCACGCGCCGGCGCGACGAGAAGCTCAAGCATCACGTCCTCAACGACGCCGCTGCTGCCTGGCCTCGATCTGCCACGCTCCGAGATTTTCGCGGAGTAGGGCACTACACGTTCACGCCGTCGGCGGCGGTGCCCGCGAGATGGAAGCGGGCGAAGCGGAACATCTGCCGGATCACCTCGCGCGTCTCCAGCGTGTCGTGAAACATCTCGAAGCCGTGCGGCGCCGCCGCGAAGTTCACGCACGTCACCGGCCGGTTGGCCGCCAGCATCGCCGACACGAAGCGATCGAGCGCAACGTTCAGGCCGGGGTCCTGCTCCTGCCCCGCTCTCGCGATGAACACCGGCAGATCCGCGGGCATGCTCTCGACGCGAAACCCTTCGGGATACGTGAAGCGCCACTGCCGCGACGCGTCGGCCACATGCGTGGAGCCGTCCAGATCGGCGAGATAGGCGCAGCTGAACACCCCGCATTTGAAGCTGCCGGCCGGCGAGGCGGCCAGCGTCGCCAACGCCAACGGACCGTTGCCCGATAAACCCCAGAGCCCGAGCCGTTCGGCGTCGATGCCCCATTCGGGTCCGTGCGCGCGGATGTACTGCAACACCGCCTCGAGATCTTCCTTCGGGCGTGCGTTGCCATACGTCACCGCGGCCATGCCGAACGAGGCCACCAGCTTCGCCCACGACGTGGACATGGCCATGTCCTTGAAACGGCAGCCGGTCACGGTCTCGTAGCCGATGTCTGAATAGCCCGCCACCAACACGATGGCGGGCAACGCCACCGACGGCGAGCGGCGCGCCGGCGCGTAGACATCAATCGTCAGCGCCCCCGCGTCGGTCCGCACGTACTCGATGCCGGTCTGGACGGAAACCTGGTCGGCCTCTGGATGGGGGTACACCCACGGTATCTCGCTCAGATGACGGTAGGGCGGGTCTTGTGACATGCGACCTTCACGGAAAAAGGGCGGTCTGAAGACCGCCCTCTACATGTTCGCGAGGAGCTTCGCGACGGCGGCGTCGATCTGCTCGGGCGTCGTAGACGACCCGTAGCGCTCCACGACTTCCCCGCTCTTGTTCACGAGGAACTTCGTGAAGTTCCATTTGATCCCTTTGGTGCCCAGGGCCCCCGGCGCCTCGGCCTTCAGGTGCTCGTAGAGCGGGTGCGCGTGCGCGCCGTTGACATCGATCTTGGCGAACAGCGGGAACGTGACGTCGTACTTCGTGCTGCAGAACGTCGCGATCTCGTCGGCGGTTCCCGGTTCCTGGCCACCGAACTGGTTGCACGGGAAGCCGAGCACCTCGAAGCCGCGGTCCTGATACTTCCGGTAGAGCGCCTCGAGCCCCTTGTACTGCGGTGTGTAGCCGCACGCGCTCGCGACGTTGACAATCAACAGCACCTTGCCGCGGTAGTCCGCCATCGCCCGCGGCTCGCCGTCGAGCGCGGTCACGTCGAAGCCGTAGACGTTGCCAGCCATCAGAACCTCGATTCCGTCAGAACCCGACCCGGAGCCCGACACGGAGCGCGAGCGGCGGCTGCACGGCCGACACCCGCCGGAATTCACTTCCGGTCACGACGTACTCCTCGGCCTCGATGGTGGCGTTGGTCAGGTTGTAGGCCTCGAAGATCACGCCCGCCTGCCGCTTCCCGAACGACCAGTCCTTCTCGATCTTCGCATCGAGCGTGAACATGTAGGTGAACCGCTGCGCGCCGCGCGGAATCGCCATCACCAGGTCGCGTCCCTGATAGAACGCGTCTGTGAGCACCATGCGCGAGAACGGCAGGCCGTCCTGGTAGCGCGCCACCATGCCGATGCGCACGTCTCCGGGCGCGCGATACGAGCCCGACAGCTTGATCACGAACGCGCGGTCGAAGTACGAGCGCCCTTCGGCGGAGGTGAGCGCGTTGGGCCAGAGAAACGCTTCGCCCAGCAGCCCGTGGTCGTTCTCGCTCGAGAGGAAACCGCGGTTTGCTCCCGTGCTCTGGATACGGTAGGCCGACCCGCCGAAACGGAAGAACCAGCGGCGAAACAGGTCGCGATCCACCGAAATGTCCACGCCCTGGTAGAGGCCCGTCAGTCCGTCGGGATTCATCAGCGTATAGCGGTCGCGCCCGAACATCGCCGGCGTGCGGCCGTAGAGCCGCAGCGTCTGCGCGGTCGTGTTGCCGTCCACGTCGATGCCACTGTCGGGCACGTCGAGCGTCACGTACTCGCTGAGCGGCACGCCGGTGTTCACCAACGCGGCCAGGTTCCGCTCGCGCCGATCGACGCCGGTCATCCGCATCCGCCACGCGCCCATCCGATGCTCGGCGCCGATGAAGAACTCGGCCGTGTAGGGCGCTTTGAGATCCGGATCGATGACGCTCGGATTGGTGCTGGCGCAGCACGACCCCACGTAGGCGATCGGCGTCAGCTCGTTCGGCGAGAAAAACAGATCGTGGTTGGCGTCGTTCCAGCGGGACATCGTGCCCGTCGGCCCGTTCGGATCGCCCACACTGAGGTAGTTGAGCGGCAGCCGGTTGCGGTACCACGAGTAGCCGGCCGTCACCGCGAGCGGACTGTTGTCGCGCGGCGCCCAGCGCACCGAGAACCGCGGCAGCGCGGTGGTCCAGCTGATGCCGGTGGCGGCTCCGTCCGCCTAACC
>Ga0315912_10004138_pt1 | contig 13898 bp, 10 predicted proteins | sample VfabasoilMG_FD_204469 | JGI IMG/M metagenome (GOLD analysis project Ga0315912, IMG submission 204469) | Garden soil microbial communities collected in Santa Monica, California, United States - V. faba soil | ecosystem: Environmental > Terrestrial > Soil > Garden | place: USA: California... | reverse complement strand
CCGCCGCCCAGCGCTCTTCCGGGTCGGCGCTGGCGAGCGCCTGCAGAACCTCGACAGTCGTTGCAACCGGCGCGCGCGTATCGGTAATGGGCTTACGTATCAGAGGCATTGCTTGGTACCAGCTTGCGGAGTCGATCGGCGATCCTGGGCAACGGTAGCACCCAATCTGCACCACCCGCCTTCACCAGATCGCCCGGCATGCCCCACACCACGGCGGTTGATTCGGCTTCGGCGATGGTCTTGCCACCTTTGGCGCGTAGCTCGGTCATGGCTTGAACGCCGTCGTTGCCCATACCCGTCATCAGCACGCCGATCAGCTGAGGGGCGGGCAGATATTCCATCGCCGAGCGCACCAGGCGATCCGCGCTCGGGTGCCATGGGTATGTCGCTTTCGCCGGTGCGGCCATTGCCACCAACCCCGCCGCGCGACGCGATACGACGATATCCGCATCACCCCGACCGATATAGACGCAGCCGGGTCGCATCAGCATGGGCCGCGCGGCTTCGACCACATCGAGCGCGCAAAGGCCATCCAGACGCTTCGCGAACGTCGCCGTGAAACCCGCGGGCATGTGCTGGGCAACGAGAATTGGCCACGCAAAGGTCTGCGGCAGGGCGCTCAGCAGCATTTCCAACGCCGGTGGCCCGCCCGTAGAAATTCCTACCAGGACGAGGCCTGCACCGATAGCTGCAGGCGCCTCGGCGTCGACGTTGTCAGCCGCGAGCGCTGGAACGCGCGGCCGCAGGCCCGCGGAGCGCAATTGAACCCGCTCTTTCAACCGCTTGCTCGCGGGCAGGCGGGCGGCGGCCGCCGCGCGAATCTTTGCCAGGAACGTTGGCGCAAAGCTATCCATGTGGAGCGACACGGCGCCGGTGGGTTTGGCAACGAAATCCACCGCACCCAGGCTCAACGCCTGCAAGGCCGCGTCCGCACCTGCCGCTGTCACCGACGAAACCATCACCACCGGACAAGGCCGTTGCACCATGATGCGATCGAGACACTCCAGGCCGTTCATCTGCGGCATGTTGACGTCGAGCGTGATGACATCCGGCCGGTAAGCGTCCAGCTTGTCGAGCGCCTCGACGCCGTCCCGCGCGAAAGCAACTTCGAAACCCGGCTCCTCGGTCAGCACTTTGCCGAATAGTTTACGGACCAGCGGTGAGTCATCGACGACCAGAACCTTGATCACGCATTCGCCTTCTTACTCTCGGCCTGGAAGGAATCCAGCAGGCTTTGCTCGGCGCGCGTCAGCACTTCCGTCGTATCGAGCAATAGCACCATGCGCTTGGCTGCTCCGAGGTTGATCACGCCTCGGATCAGTCGCGTCATGCTATCGGTCAGGTCGGGTGGGGGCTCCACGGCGTCGGGCTGGGCGCGCAACACATCAGATACGCTGTCGACGATCAGACCGGCACGATGGCGGTCGGTCTTGATGACGATGAGTCTGCGGCCTTCCGCATGTGCCAGCGGCGGCATGTCGAAGCGACGGCGTTGATCCACGACCGGCAATACATCGCCGCGCAGATTCGCGACGCCCTCCAGGAACTTGGGCGCCTTCGGCACTTTGGTGATCTGCGACGGCAGCTGCGCCACTTCCACCACCGCGTCGATCGGCAGGCCGAACTCGGCGTCGCCTAGTTTGAACACCAGGAAAATCAGCTCGGCACGGTTGCCCGCGTCGGGCGACGAACTCTGTGACTTCTGGCCGTGATGGCCGGCGGCTAGTCTTTGCATGACGTCTTCCCGAAACAATTGCTCCGGTGAAAGGATGGAAATCAAACGACGTCCACCCTCGCCACGGTAGATCGCTCTGATCCTGGATTCCCCGCCGGCACGTGCTGCGAGGACCGGCGGAATCGCTTCCACGTTCTCCAAATCAGCTGCAACGATGGCGCGCGCGCGATCGGCGACCAGGCCGATCTGCGTACCCGCGATCGTCGTGACCACGACTTTCTGGCGCTCATCCGCCGCTGCGGCCGCGCCGAAGCCAAGCAAGCCGCGCAGCGACAGCAGCGGCAGCAGCGAGTCGCGCACGGCAATCACGCCGAGCACCAGGGTTTCGGTCTGCGCGACCGAAGCCAGCGTCGATGGCAACGGCAGAATCTCCTGGACCACTTCCAACGGCAGCGCGAACTCCTGTGAGGCGACATCGAATGTCACCAGCATGGCGCGCGGCTGTTCGGTACTGTTGGACGGCGCCGTGGTGACGCCGGTACTGACCACGCGCTCATTTCGCGCAGTGCGTGCGCGGTTGGCAAACGCCGATTCGAGCAGGGTCTTGACGTCCAGGATCTTGGCCACGTCCTTGTTTCGTGAGATGCGGAACGCACCCAGCAGTTTTTCAGCGCCCGCCGCGCTGACTTCCTTCTTACGAGTCTCGATCTGCTCCTCAGGTACGGTTTCCAACGTCTCCACCGAGTCGACGACGAGAGCGACTGGAGCGCCGAGATCGAGAACAATGGCACGCGCACTCTCGCTCTGCGTGACAGCCGGCTTCGCGAGCAGTTCGCGCGCGCCGGCCACCGGCAGGACGGAGCCCCGCAGGTTGGCGAGTCCCAGCAATGCCGATGGCGCCTGCGGAACACGTGCAACGTCGGGCACCCGAATCACTTCCGACACCTGATCGGAGCGCAGCGCATACAGCTGCGCGTCGACCCGAAACGTCAGGAAACGCGTCGCGGCGGTGTTGGCCAGCGTTGCCACCCCATCAACCCGATTGCTGTTGCTTGAGGACGTCGGCCAGCGATGCAATTTCTTCGATTGCAGCGGCCAAGTCTTCCACGCCACTCGACTGTTCGGTCGCGGCAATGGCAGCTTCACGCGCGGCTGCATTCGTCTCTTCGGCGGCAGTGGCGATTTGCCGCGCAGCCTGGGTCATTTCCGTGGTCGACGCGAGGATGCCCGCAGCGCCGTCCGAGACGGACTGGCTCGCGGCGCCCAGCGCCGCAACCTCCTTGGTGATTTTCTGCAATGACGCGGAGACGCTGCGATTGTTCTGAACCTCGACTTCCGCGGCGGCGGTGATCTGCTCCAGATCGTTCTTCAGCGTACCGATCTGATCCAGGATGCCGCGGACGGTGTCAGTGGCCCGCTCGACATTTTCAGCAGCTTCGCGCGCGAGGCTGCGAATGTCATTCGATACGACGGCAAACCCTCGGCCTGAATCTCCGGCCCGCGCCGCTTCGACGGCGCCACTCACTGCCAACATGCTGGTCTGCACGGCAATCAGCGCGATCGCTTCGACGATTTTCTCTATGCGGCGACCCACCGTTTCCAGGCGCTTGATCGTCGCGACGCTGGACCGGGTGCTCTGCAGAGAGTCGCTGACGCCCGCCACCAGCGACGCCATCGACTTGCTGCCCGAGATGATCGCGGCCTCGATGTTTTGAACGCGCTCATCAGCAAGGTTGCTGTTCTTCTGCGCCAGCCGCGCACTGTTCTCGATCTGATTGAGCGCCGCGGATGTTTGCTGGGTAGCCGCGGACTGCAACTGTGAAGCGCGATTGACCTGCTCGACGGAGGCCATGATCTGCGTCGCCGCACTCGACAGTTCCTGTACTGCGGCCGACAACTCTTCGGCACTGGCGCTGACTTGCTCGGCCGCGGCTGCCCCTGCCTTGCCGCTGCGGAGGTTCTGCGCCAACACTGCCAGGTTTTGCGATGCCTGTTGCCCCTGACTGAGCGATTTGGCTTGCTGCTGTACTGCGACCTGCGCTTCGTTGACTCCGGAGGACTGCTCTTCGGCTGCGCGCGCAACTTGCTCGGCACCGCGCTGCGCCTCGAGCGCCGCGCGCTCAGCTTCGAGCGCTGCAGTCATGATGCCGCGGTTCCCGGCGGAGATCTGCACCATGTCTTCGCGCCTTGCCTCGAATGCGTCGATGACGCTGGTTGCTGCTTTGGCTTCCTTGGCAGCCGCGGTCGCTGCAGCCTTCAGGGCGCTACCAACATCAGCGACCTCTTTCTGTATCGTTTCGGTAAGCGCCTGCACCTCGCGCGCGCTCTTGTCGGACGTCGCCGCCAAGTTGCGGACTTCATCTGCCACCACGGCGAAACCACGTCCATGGTCGCCAGCTCGCGCCGCTTCAATGGCAGCATTCAATGCCAGCAAATTCGTCTGATCGGAGATCCGACTCACCACCCTGGTGATTTCACCGATGTCCTTGGCGCGCCGATCGAGCTCGGCAATCAGGACCACCGACTCACTTTGACGTTGAGCATCTCGATCGATGGCGCGCACCGACGAGGAAATCTGCGCGGTCGCTTCAGCCAGCGAGAGTGAGACCGACTCGGCACGCCGACTCGATGTCTCGGCCTCGCCTCTCGCCGCCGCCAGGGTAGCGACGATGCGTTTGATTGCGACGAACTGCTCCTGCGTCGCACCCGCCGTTTCCTCGGCCCCGGCGGCGATCTGTTCCATCGCGCTGCCGAGCTCTTTGGTCGCGGCCGCGGCCTGCGTCAGCCCACTCGCCAACTCCTCTGTCGCCGCGGCGATCCGTTCGGTCACGGCTTCGACTCTGGTGCCTTTTGTGGTGCCTTTTGCCGCCAGCGGCAGCGGCTTGATGCCGCGTTCGGGCATCGCAGCTGCTGGCACCTTGGTCGGTACGGCAAGCTTGGCGGCGCCGGCACGAATCTTCGATTTCTTGACTAAAGCCATTTTCGCTCTCGTGCACGGACCGGGTTGAACAGCGAGACGGATTGAACAGCGGGATGGGGGCCGAAGCGTACCAGATCTGCGGCCCCCGACGGCCGCCCAATGTCCTACTCGCCTTCGCGGCGAAACCACCACCCGCCGGCTGACTAGACGCACCTCTCTGGGCCGTTGGGTGCTGCTTCACCGGCACCCGGCTCATGTGCGAGCTGCATCGAGATGGAGACCCTTGCAGTGCAGTGCGGTCGAGCTGCTGCAAAGTGGATTCACACCTCGGCAGCCCGCGCCGGGTAGTCATCGACCAGCAGGATGTCGACCTTCTCCGCATCGACGCTCATCGACGACCCATGCACGCTTGCAGTGGTGCCTGCAGTTCTTGGACGGTGCCGCCGGTCAGCCGGAACCTGGTCACGCCGAATGCGCCCTCGGATGCATACTCACGACACGAGTAACCTAACCGCCGCCCACGTCCAGGTGTTCCATGCACGCGCGCAGTTGCCGGCGAAGAGCACTGCAAAGCTGGCAAAGCGCCGATGAGCTGCTCGCCACGCCTTGCTTACGGTGACTTGCTCACCGAGGCGGCCGTGTACTCACGCTGAGGGCGCTGACGTAACAGTTCACGGACTGGCTGTTCACTCCACGACATTGCTCGATAACACAGATGGGCCAGCAGTTCTCTGAATGAATGCCTGGAGGAGTTGTTTCAATATCACTAGAGAAGGCATGTCCAGCAGCATCGAGATGTAACCTTGGATGTCACGTTTCTTGATGGCGAAATTGATATAGATGAACAACACTCGGTCGCTGCTGCTGGATTGAGCGGTCAAAGTGAAGAACTCTATGCCTCGTCCATATATGACCTCAGGGAGGGAGATCTTGAGGTTGCGTTGCAACTGGTTGGCAATGGTGGCGAGGCAACCGTTCAGGAGCACATTGCCAGTCTCTGCCAGCGCTTCCTGTTCCAACTCGAGCATGTCCTCGAAGTCGAGGTTGCCACCGACGACGGCGCGCACCAGTTCCATGCTCCTCGCCTCAGGGAAGATCAGGAGGGCACGACCCTTGATGTCACCTTCGAAATCCTGATGGACACCAACCAGGCGCGTTCCTTCCGACTCGCCCAAATTCGCGAGCGCTTCTTCACGTGTGACTATCGATACTTTCGGCACGGAGAGGATCACCTCTTCCTGGACCATCTCGCGCAGGCTCGACGCGGCATTGCTGACTCCCAGGTTCACGAGCTCAGTCAGGGCATCCGACTCGAGCTCGGACAGAATCGGCGATGATTCGATCATCTGGTGCCGCCTCGAGAAGCGCTTGCACCGCCCAAGAAGTCACCCAACGCATGTTCCGTGAGGGGTTTGGGAATGAAGGTCGCACCGGCCGCCTGCACGCGATGCACGACCTCCAGCTGATGGTTGGCCGATATCACGGCAACGGGGATTTCTGCGCCGAGACCGCGCAACTCGATGACCAGCGCCAGACCGTCCTTCCCGGGCATGTTGTAGTCGAGCAGCACGAAATCCGGAGAATCTTCTCGTATGGATGCGAGCGCCTCATCGGCGCTGGCGGCTTCCTTGCTGACCCAGCTCGGATGAAGGCCGGTGAGAACTCTGCGTACGGCCATGCGGGCGAGCTTACTATCATCGACGATCAGCACTTTTTGAACCACCGTTTGCCCTCATTCGAGATAGACGCTAAATACAATACGCGTGTGTAAGATCCGTTGAATCAGCGCATCAGGATCCATCGATATGGCCGATGCGCACAAATGCCAACCAATCGCCAAGCTTGGTGCCGCTAATAGCACAGTTTCGCTCTGGCGCGACGCACGCAGGTGATATGACGACGGCTGGTCGGCAATGCGTGGCGAGCTTGGAGTCCACCGCGTTCGGAAAAACCCTGTCCTCTGCAGCGTGGGATTGCAGACGCGCTGGCTCTTCGGTCGCCAGTTCCTGGTTGCTTGCTCGCGTCTCCTACTCCCGAGTTTGCTTTTGCAATTCCCGACTATCGAGCACACGCTGGAACACGACCGCATCACCCACGCGGATGACCCCCGACTCGATCACCTGTGCGGTGATGCCCCCATGGCCACGCAGGGCGTTGTAGCCACCGGGACCGAGGCTCGCCTCCATCCGTGAGCACGGATGGCAAGCGCCGGTGCCGAGCAGCATGGCCTCACCGATGCGGAAATAGGCGCGATTCAACGCCAGCAAGTTGATACCGCTCACCACCAGATTGCGCCGCAGCAGCGCCGGGTCGATGGCAGCGCGTTCCAACAAGCCAGCGACGACACTCAGATGCTCGTGCTGAATCAACGTCACTTGACGCTTGCTGTGCTCGCCGCCGGCGAAGCGGTCGCCTTCGAGACCGCGGTGCGCACGTGCCAGCACCTGCTCGACGCTGATCTGCGATGTTTGCCGCGCCGGGCGCAGCCCGATCCAACGGACCCTGCCTTGCTGCGGCAGGCTGGACAGCAGCTCATGGAGTGAGCCTGCGGTCTTCGCGCCGCCGCTCGTCACGACAATGCTTGTGCCAGGTCGGCAATCAAATCGTCGACGTGCTCCAAGCCGATCGAGAGCCGCAGCAGACTGGGTGGTGTCACGGTGTGGGGTCCTTCGATCGAGGCGCGATGCTCGATCAGCGACTCGACACCGCCGAGGCTGGTGGCGCGCTTGAACAGTTGTACGGCATTGACCACGGCGAAGGCTTGGTTCTGGCCGCCGTGCACGCAGAAGGAAAGTACTGCACCGAACCCGCCCTGCATCTGGCGCGCTGCCAGTTCGTGCCCGGGATGGGAGGGCAGGCTCGGATAGAGCACTTGTGCGACGGCCGCATGCTGGCTCAAGAATTGCGCGATGCGCTGTGCGGTGTCGCTCTGTGCGCGCACGCGACATGACAGCGTGGTGAGACTGCGGCGTAGCAGCCAGCAATCGAAGGGCGAGGGGACGCTGCCAGCGGTGGCCTGGTAGTCGCGCAGGCGGGCCGCCAGCTCACCCTTCTCGCGGGCGATGACCACGCCACCCATGACATCGCTGTGGCCGCCGAAGTACTTGGTGGAAGAATGCATCACCAGGTCGGCACCGAGTTGCAGCGGCCGTTGCCAAACCGGCGTTGCGAAGGTGTTGTCACAACACACCCAGGCCCCGTGGCGATGCGCGCGAGCCAGGATGGCAGCGATGTCGCTGAGCTTGAGCATGGGATTGGAGGGCGTCTCGATCCACACCAGTTGTGCCGGTTCTTCGAGCGCCGTGGCCACCTTGGCGGCATCCGTCATATCGATGAAATCGCAGCGCACGCCCATGGGTGCAATCAGGTCGCGCAGTTGCTTGTGGGTACCGTGGTAGGCCTCGATCGGTGCCACAATGCGCTGGCCCGGACGCATCAGGCTGAACACTGCGAGCGACGCGGCGACGCCGGAGGCATAGCAGGTGGCATCGGCGCCGCCTTCGAGTGCCGCGAGGCAGTGCTCCAACGCACGACGCGTGGGATTGTCGGGGCGAACGTAGGAATAGCCGCGCGCATAGCCGCCATCCGCATCGCGCTCGAAGGTGGTGCTCAGGTGCAGCGGTGGCGTCACGGCGCCACTGTTGGCATCGATGTCGCGGCCCACGTGCACCGACAGAGTTTCGAATTTCACGACCAGTCCTCATGCTATGCCGACACGGCAGTCTACGGCACGTGCTGCTGGCCGTACGTGACAGTTGCAGGAGGCCTGAATATGAATCTGGAGCTTGCGAACAAATTGGCCCTGGTGAGCGGCAGCACGGCCGGCATCGGCTTTGGCAGCGCTTCTTCGACGTCGTTGTGCTGAGCGGCGTGCGTTTGGCGCGGCTCTATCTGGAAGGCATGCGGCAACGTAACTGGGGACGCATCGTGTTCATCGCGAGCGAGAGCGGCGTGCACATTCCGGGCGCGACCGACTTCGCAGATCAAGCGTCTGGCCACGCCCGAGGAGGTTGCGTCCCTGGTGGCCTACATCGTCAGCCCGCTGGCTTCAGCCACCACCGGGGCGGCATTGCGAGTCGACGCAGGGACGGTCAAGAGCGCGTTCTAGCCGGCACTTCCAGGATGGGTGCCACGACGCAGCGCAGGCCGGATTGCATGCGCCGCGTCGAGCGGCCGGGCATCACAGATCACTGACCTGATCGGTGATGCCGGCACGCGGCTGGGTGTTGCTGGTCGGGTGGAGCAAGGCGGTGGCGAAGGTGAGGGTCCAGGCCATCGCCAACGCGAGAAGGACGCCATCGAGGACATTGAGGAAACGATCTTTGGTGTTCATGCGAGCTAGTCGTGAATTTGGAGCAGTGGGTGACTTTGGATCAGTGGGTTATCAGGTGCTTATTCGTTAGACACTTGTCAATTTCAGGTCCACACGAATCGCGGCTTTCGTCGCTTCCCGAGGTTAGTACCCCCGAGGAATGAACTCTTGTCGCGTGGGTCGGCACCTTACTGAGGCGTTGACACTGTGTCAATGACTAAATGACTGTTCTGTCATTCGTCGGCTGCGGCCAGTGACTTATGGCAAGTGTCAGCACGCCTCTTGCGCGGTACATTGGCTGCGTTCGGGGGGGTGCCGCGCGGGCTGCGAGAGTTTCCGCAGCGCAGCAGCCAGCTCGGATCGGGGCCACAACCAATTTCTCAAAATCTGCCCTGTCTCGAAGTCTGTGAACGAATCGAGACCTCCGAGGACAACACAACACCTATGGAAGAAGTCGTTGCGCACAACGGCGCCGCACTGGTACGCAGCTTGCCGCTGTTCCAGGAATTGGATGCCACCACGCTCGATGCCATCGGTGCCGAGATCGAGCTGTTCGCGATTCCTGGCGGGACCATTCTGTTCGAGGTTGGCGAGTTGCCCGACGCCTTGTATTTCGTGATCAGCGGTGCGCTCGGCGCCTATGCCCCGACGCCCGACGGTCACCGCCGCCTGGTCGGCCGCATCATGGCGGGCGAAACGGTGGGCGAAATGGCCTTGATTTCCGGCAAGCCGCGCAATGCCACCGTGGTGGCACTGCGCGACACCGATCTCGGTCGCCTGTCGCGCGAGGCCTTCGAGAAGCTCATGCTGCTGCATCCGCAGGGGTTGTTGTGCATCGCGCGTTTGATGGTGCAGCGACTCGACTCGGCGCAGCGCCAGGTGCGCGGCCGGCGTGCGATTCCCAGGACCTTTGCAGTGCTGCCGCACGACGCGGGCGTGAGCTGCGCGCAATTCGCGACGACCTTGGTGCGTCACTTGCAGCTCGCGGGTCGCAGTGAGCTGGTGCGCACGCAGTCCGGGCTCGAACACACCACCGAGTGGTTCCATGGAGTCGAGCGTTCCAACGAATTCGTGGTGTATCTGTGCGATCCCGCGCTCAGCAACTGGACCAAGCTGTGTCTGCGCCAGGCCGACGTGGTGTTGCTGGTCGGTCATGTGGAGGGATGCAAGGACGTCGCGGTGCTGCCGGATTGGCCGATGCCCGCGGCCGCGGATTCGGGAATTCAAATTCAGCGCACCGAGTTGGTGTTGCTGCACGATCAATCCATCACGGCTGGCTCGACCGCGCGCTGGTTGGACCTGCGTCCTGGCGTGCCCCACCATCACGTGCGCACCGACGCCGATGTGGCCCGCACCGCACGTCTGCTCACCGGCAGCGGCCTGGGAATCGTGTTGTCGGGTGGCGGTGCGCGCGGCTTTGCGCACATCGGTGTGCTACGGGCGCTGCGGGAGGCCGGCGTCGTGGTCGACGCGGTCGGTGGCACCAGCATCGGTGCCATCATCGCCGCAGGCTTCGCGATGGAATGGAGCGATGCGGAGCTGACCTCGCGCGTGCGGCGCAGCTTCGTGGAGACCAATCCGCTCAACGACTACACCTTGCCGCTGGTCTCGTTGGTCTCGGGCCGCAAAGTGAGCCGCCTGCTGCAGCGAGAGTTTGCTGCGACGGCCATCGAAGACGTACCGCTGCCGTTCTTCTGCGTGTCGTCCAATCTCACCACCGGGCAGATGGGCGTGCACCGCCGCGGCGAGCTGTGGCGCTGGCTGCGGGCCTCGGTCGCGATTCCCGGCATCCTGCCCCCAGTGGTGCACAACGGTGAGCTGTTCGTCGATGGTGCCTCCATCAACAATTTGCCGGTGGATGTCATGCGCGATGCTGGCCTCGGTCGCATCATCGGTGTGGATGTGGGCAGTGATCGGGTCTTCACCACCGACAGCGTCGACTCCGATGCACCGCCGCTGTGGAAGATCGTGCAGTGGTTCAGCCGCCGCCGCCAGCGCGTCAACATCCTGCAGATCCTGTGGCGCGCCGGCATGATCAACACCGCCAGCCACCGTGCTGCGCGACATGAAATCTCGGACCTGTTGCTGCAGCCGCCGCTCGAGACCATCGACATGTTGAACTGGAAAGGCTTCGATCGGGCGATCGACGCGGGGTATCGCTATACGGTGCAACGCTTGGCGAGCTGGCTTGGAGCGGAACGTCGGGAGTAGGGAGTTGGCAGCCCACAGAGTGGAGAGTCAGTCGTCCGCATCGTAACGACCGCAATGTTCGCTGGCGTGATCATTTTCGACGCTGCTCGACCAGATCCCGACTCTACTCCCGTCTCCCAACCTCGTCCGACGGCCACTCGTGGATTCCAACGACCAGCGTCCCCGGTCCCGAGTGCGCCGCGAGCGTGCTGCCGATGGGCATCACGAACGAGGACTCGACGCGCGGCCGCAGCTGCCGCAGTTTCTCGAGCAACTCCTGGGCTTGAGTCTCGGCGGCGGCGTGACCGATACCAATCCGATAGGTCAGCTGCGGATCCATGCGCTTGGCCACCCAGGCGGCGAACTTGGCTTGCAGATTGCGCCGCCCGAACAATGCCGCGGCAGGCGTGACGCGGCCGTCGGGCTGGGTCGCAAGGATGGGCGTGACTGCGAGATTCTGGGCCAGGGTCTTCGCCAACGGCGGGATGCGTCCGCCGCGCACCGCGTATTCCAACGAGCCGGCAAGCGCGAAGGCGCGCACCTTGGGAATCGCCGCACGCACGCGCGCCACGATGGCGTCGCGATCCATGCCGCGCGCCGCGCACTGGGCTGCATCCAGGACCAGCAGTCCCTGACCGATGGAGACATTCAACGTATCGACCACCGTGACCCGGTCGGCGGGCTGCACGCGTTGGGCCGCGGTGACGGCCGAGCCATGCGTGCCGCTCAGGCGTGCACTGACATTGATGGACACCACGGCATCGAAGTGCGTGGCCAGAAAATCGAAATTGCGGCGAAACTCGCCGTTGGGTGGCTGCGAGGTGGTTGGATGAACGGGGTTGCTCACCAGCTCTTGCAGAAAGTCGACCGACGATAAGCCGGCCTTGTCGAGGTAGCTGCGCGTGCCGAAGTGGATGCGCAGCGGCACCATGTGGATCCCGAGCTCTTCCACCGCGCTGTCGGGAAGATCGGCCACCGAGTCGGTGAGGATGGCGACGCGCCGCACAGCTTCGTGGGCCGCGTGCTGTTGGCGCTCCATGTCATCGGCCTTGAGTCCCGACACAGCGCCGTAGCGCGCAGCGAGCTCGAACACCTCGCTGGGCTGATTGACGTGGATGTGGATGCGTACTTTGCGCTGGGTGCCTGCGAGCACCAACGACGCGCCCAGCGGTGCGAGCTCCTCACGCAGCTTGCGCAGCTCGACGCTGGCGCCGAGCAGCGTGCATTCCACGCAATAGCGATGCTCGAGCTCCGCGCTGGTGCCAGCAGTTCGCGTGTCCTCGTGGGCTGGCAGCTCCTCCGAGATCTCTGTGGGTGGCTCGGGTTGCTGGCCTGTGAGCTGTAGCAGCATGCCTTCCAGCAAGTCGACGAACCCTTTGGCGCCAGCATCCACCACGTTGGCATCGCGCAGCGCTTCGAGCTCGGTGCGTGTGGCTTGCAGCGCACGGTGCACCACCGGCAGCGCGCGTGCGAACAGTTGCGGAAACTCGACCACACCTTGCTGCGCGAGCTGAGTGAGCTCCACGGCAAACACGCTGATGACCGTCAACAGCGTGCCTTGCTGGGGCTCGCTCACGCTATCGCGCGCATAGTTGGATCCGGCCGTCACGGCTGCGGCGAACTGCGCGGTGGTCAACGTCGAACATTGGGCAGCGCTGTCTCCCAGCCCCAACAGGAACTGCGCGAGGATGGCGCCCGAATTGCCGCGTGCTGCGTCGAGCGCGGCATCCGCGACGCGCGTCAGCGTGTTGCCGATGTGCAGGTCCGGCCGCTGTTGCAGCTGATGCAACACCGCGCGCAAGGTGAGCGCCATGTTGGTGCCGGTGTCGCCGTCGGCGACGGGAAACACGTTGATCTTGTTGAGATGCTCTTGATCGTCCAGCAATTGGCGAATACCGGCTCGCAACAATCTAGCGAGGCCAGTGCCATCCAGTTCCATGAGCGGCGCCAGCGCTGGGGAAGCAACCATAGTCCAACCTTGGAAGTCAGTCGTGCAGTAGACCGCACTCAGCTTGCTGCGCGTTACGCGCGAAAGACATCCGCAATTTCGGCGTACATCGCCGAACCATGACTTCGGCGCCATCGCCGAATGATGAAAATTTCGGCGCGTATCGCCGAATCATCAAAGTCACGGCCGAGGCAGCAGGAAGCGCAGGCCTTGTTGATTGAGGATGACGCCCTCCTCGGTGATCCGCTCGACAGCCGGGCCTTCTTGCAGCGTTTGCCCTTCGCCGTACTTGCGCATGTTCACGAAGATGAAGCGGTCGGCCGGCTTGTCGGCGAAAGAGTGGATGTCCAGCTTCATTGCCGGAAAGGTCCGGCCACTGGCACTCAATTCTTCGATCGACGGTAAGACTTCGCCGGGCGCACCGGTGTTGGATTGCGAGACGTTGCGTGTCGATGCGCCGGCACTGCCCAGCGGTGCCACGGCGGGGGCCTGAATCGGGCGCACCTCGCCTGTTGCTTGCTCCTGTGCAATCGCAGCCTGTGCCGCTGCCACTGCTTGTGCCAGGCCGCCGTCCCCGTCCAGCTCATTCGGCATGCCGGACTCTTGTGCCAGCGAGCTGGTCATTGCGCTATTGCCGCTGCGAGGATCTTGCGTGGGCAGCTGCTCGGGCTGCAACTGGATGGGCTGACGCATCGGCAGTGCGGTGGGCGTATCCAGCTGAAGTTGCTGCATTGCGGCCATCCCCTCCGTGGGCGCTGCGCCGGCCGCGGCTACGGGTTGCACATCGCCACCATCCTTCTTGCGCGCCAGCACAAAGCCCAGCACGCCGATGTTCACCAGCAGCAGACCGACT
>Ga0315912_10004137_pt1 | contig 13900 bp, 11 predicted proteins | sample VfabasoilMG_FD_204469 | JGI IMG/M metagenome (GOLD analysis project Ga0315912, IMG submission 204469) | Garden soil microbial communities collected in Santa Monica, California, United States - V. faba soil | ecosystem: Environmental > Terrestrial > Soil > Garden | place: USA: California... | reverse complement strand
ATCTCTGCATACACCCAGGGAATGGGGCCGAACTTGCCGGGCCAGTCCGGCTCGTGATGTGGCCAGGCGATCCACGTGGCGCGATGCGGCTCCCACTCCGCCGGAAGACGGAATTGCGCGCGAGGGCTGCTCACGCGCCGAGATACCGGTTCAAGATGGGGCCGTACGCGTCCACTCGCCTGTCACGCAGGAACGGCCAGTTCCGGCGAACGGTTTCGATGAGTGCAGGCTCGCACTTCGCGACGAGCACTTCTTCACCTTCGCCTGCTTCGGCGAGGTAGCGCCCGAACGGATCGGCAATGAACGAGTGGCCGAAGAATGTGAGCCCGTTCGTGCCTGGTTCATCTTCGTGCCCGATACGATTGGGCGCCGCCACGTATACGCCATTCGCAATCGCATGCGATCGTTGAATCGTGCGCCATGCATCGACCTGCGCCTGCCCCCATTCGGCGCGCTCGGCGGGATGCCAACCGATGGCGGTGGGGTAGAACAACACCTGCGCGCCCATCAGCGACGTGATTCGCGCGGCTTCCGGGTACCACTGGTCCCAGCAGATCAGCACACCGATCGTGGCATACCGCGTCTTCCACACCTTGAAGCCGCCGCGCTGCGCAGACGCATCGGCGGCGCTGCCGGCATCTCCGGGCGTGAAGTAGTACTTCTCGTTGAAGAGCGGATCGTCCGGGATGTGCATCTTTCGATAGACGCCGAGCAGCGACCCGTCTGCATCGATGATCGCGGCTGAATTGCGGTAGACACCCGCCGCTTGCCGCTCGAAGAGCGGAACGATCAACACGATGCTCAGTTCCTTCGCCAGCCGCTGCATGGCATCGGTCGTACGGCCCGGGATCGATTCCGCCAGATCGAAGCGCTCACTCTGTTGCGACTTGCAGAAGTACGGCGACTGAAAGAGCTCCTTCAGGCACACGATCTGCGCGCCCTTGCGGGCGGCCTCGCGGACGAGCCGTTCGGTGCGCAGCAGGTTCGCAGCGGCATCTGACGTCGCATGGTCCTGAATGATGCCGATGGTAAAAGGGGCTTTTGGCTCTAGGCTCTGGGCTCTCGGCTGCTGTTCCATGTTCTGCGTTCAGTCTAAGGTATACGCAACCTGTAAACTGTAGAGGCATGCCCCAAGCCCAAAGTTCTGAACCTGAGGCCCAGAGCCGAGAGCCGAGAGCCGAGAGCCCGCTTCGCGTTGCACTTCTCGGGTTCGGCACCGTCGGCGCGTCAGTCGCGCGGATTCTCGTCGAGCGCCCTGAGCTGGCCAGCCGGCTGAATCTGACGCACGTCTTCAATCGTGGTGTGACGCGGAAGCGCGCCGACTGGGTTCCCTCGTCAGTTGTCTGGACCGACAGCTTTGACGACGTGCTCAACGGACGTCCCGACGTGGTCGTCGAAGTTGTTGGCGGCGTGACACCGGCGCACGAGTGGGTGAGAAAGGCGATCGAGCAGGGCGTATCGGTTGTGACCGCCAACAAGATGCTGCTCGCCGCGCACGGCCCGGAATTGTTGAAGGCCGCATCGCGCAGGGGAGTACGGCTTCGTTTCGAGGCGGCGGTGGGCGGCGGCGTGCCACTCATTCATGGAGTCAGAGAGGGCCTCGCCGGCGATTCGTTGACCGGCGTCGCAGGCATTCTCAACGGCACCTGCAATTACATCCTCAGCCGTATGTCTACAACGGGCGAGGCAATGGATATCGTCCTCGCAGAAGCGCAACGATTGGGATACGCCGAGGCCGATCCGACAGCGGACGTCGATGGCTTCGACGCGGCAGCGAAGCTCGTTGTGCTCGCGGGCATTGCGTTTCATCGGCACCTCCGTATGCCCGATGTCCCGAGGCGTTCGATCCGTCCGCTGGCCAGCTCCGATTTCCGTTACGCCGCTCGACTTGGTTGCACTATCCGTCAGATCTCGACAGTCCAAGCCACTGACGACGGTTTCTACGGCTCGGTCGGGCCGGCGCTCGTTCCGCAGGGGTCGAGCTTCGGGCGAAATGAAGGTGCCAACAACGTCGTCACGATCTACGGGAAGTACGGCGGTGAGAGCAACTTCAGTGGTGCGGGAGCGGGTGGACCGGCCACTGCCGTTGCGGTCGTCTCGGATCTGCTGGCCCTTACTCAGGGCGGACGACAGAGCGAGGCTGAGGAGTGGTTGCCGGCCAGCTTCGTCGCCCCCCCGGCGCTTCCGTATTACCTCCGCTTCATCGTGAAGGATCGCCCCGGCATTCTGGCGGCCATTTCGACCGCCATGGCGAACTACGACGTCAACCTCGACGCGGTGCTGCAGGAGCCCGGCTATCCCAAAGACCGGCTTCCGTTTGTCATCACCGTCGAGCCCTGCGAAGAGGCCGCGTTGCTCTCGGCTCTGGGCGAGTTGGGCGACGCAGACTGGCACGCCGAACCACCCCTCGCACTCCCCAGACTTCTGGGGCAGGATTCGTGATATCGTTTTTATTTCGTGTCACTTAAGACGGTTGAGACTGTTCGCCCCGACGCTGCGTTGGGGGCAGAGATCGTGGTCCCGGGATCGGTGGCGAACCTGGGTGGCGGCTTCGATACGCTTGGAGTTGCCGTCGAGTTGTACTTGCGGGCACGGATCGTCGAAGTCCGCGACGACGGCGGGTCGAGGTTGACGGTCGCGCGAAGCGTGCCCGCGGTATCCGGCGGGAACGCAGTCGAACGCGCATTCGAGTTGGCTGCCGAACGCACCGGCCGGCGGGCGCCCAGCGTCACTGTTGATGTGACCAGTGACATCCCGATGGCAGCTGGCCTCGGGAGCAGTGCCGCCGCAACAGTTGCGGGCCTCAGAGTGTTCGAGCGTGTAACCGGGCCGCTCGAGGATGCTGAATTGCTCGGCGCGGCGACGAAAGCCGAAGGGCATGCAGACAACGCTGCCCCTGCGCTTTTCGGCGGGCTGAACTCGGTCATCGAAGTTGAGGGTGCCGCGCCGTACTCGCTCCGATGGGCATGGCCGCGAGACCTGACGCTGGTGGTTGCGACGCCGGTCGTCGGTCTTGCCACGGCGAAGGCTCGTGCCGCGTTGCCACGCGAAGTGCCCCGCGCCGACGCTATTTTCAACATGCAACGGGTGCTCGCACTCGTGCACGCGTTGCAGCAAGGCGAGTACGACCGGTTGCGTGAGGCGGTGAAGGATCGCCTGCATCAGTCGGCACGATCCTCGCTGGTGCCGCTGCTTTCAGAAGCATTGGCGCTCGAGGATCCCGACGTGCTGGGCGCGTTCCTTTCGGGGGCCGGGCCGTCTGTTGCGTTGCTCGCGAGAGCCGGCGACGAAAAAGTCGCGACGCGACTGTCATCGATGTACGAGCGAGCCGGAGTGGAAGCCACAGTCCGGACGCTCAGTGTGGACGATCAGGGCTCGCGGGTCCTCGAGTCGGGAGCAGTGAGGAGATCAGTATGAAGTTCGTGGCCGGGTTGACCTGTCACCTCTGTGGTGCAACGTACCCGCCGAAGGCCAGTTGGGTATGCAGCGACTGCCTCGGTCCGCTCGAAGTCACGTACGACTACGACGCGGTGCGTAAGGTCCTCAGCCGCGAGCTCATTGAGTCACGACCCCGTTCGATCTGGCGCTACCTCGAGCTGTTGCCGGTCAATGAACCACTGACTGGCTTCCATTCCGGGTTCACACCACTCGTGCGGGCGACGCGTCTGGCAGAAGCGCTTGGCGTCTCCGAGCTCTACATCAAAGACGACTCGGTGAATCATCCGACGTTCTCCTACAAGGATCGCGTGGTGTCGGTCGCAGCGACGAAGGCCGTGGAGTTGGGCTTCCCCGTCTTTGGCTGCGCGTCCACTGGCAATCTTGCAGGCAGTGTCGCCGCGCACGCCGCGCGTCTCGGCCTCCAGTGCTACGTCTTCATTCCTCACGATCTCGAGCCGGCCAAGATTCTTGGCGCGGCCATCTATCGTCCGCACGTCGTCGCCGTCGAAGGCAACTACGACGATGTCAATCGGCTGTGCACGCAGGTGGCGGATCGCTATGGGTGGGGATTCGCGAACATCAACCTGCGCAGCTACTACGCTGAAGGCGCGAAGTCGATGGGCTTCGAGATCGCGGAGCAGCTTGGATGGCGCTATCCGGATCATGTGGTGTCGCCGGTTGCCGGAGGCACGCTGCTTCCGCGCATCTACAAGGGCCTGCGCGAGTTCAAGGAAGTCGGTCTCGTCGATGGGCGCCTGCCGAAGATTCACGCGGCGCAGCCGGCCGGATCGGCTCCAGTCATTCGCGCGCTCGAAGCTGGTCTCGAGTTCCCCGATCCCGTGAAGCCCGACACGATCGCGAAGTCGCTTGCGATTGGCAATCCCGCAGATGGCTTCCAGGTTGTGAAGGTCGTGAAGGAAACCGGCGGCAGTGGTGCGATGGTCACGGACGCCGAGATCCTCGACGCGATCGATCTGCTCGCACAAACGGAAGGCATCTTCACCGAGCCGGCCGGCGGAACGACGCTGGCGGCGACGCGCGCGCTCGTGCGCCGCGGTGTGATCAAGCCGAACGAGTCCGTCGTGGTGTGCATCACCGGCAATGGTTACAAGACTGCCGAGATCATGGGCGATCGCGTGGAGCGGCCCATGAGGATCGGCCGCGCATTGGCTGACTTCGAGCGCGTCGTTGCACCGCAAGGAGTCACTGCGTAGAGAGCGATGTATCCGGTTTTCTTGAAGTTGACGGATCGGCGCGTGCTGCTCGTTGGTGGCGGACGAGTCGCTGCTGCGAAGCTCGTCGCCCTTCTGGCAGACGGTGCCCGCGTGACCGTCGTCGCGCCGGAGATCCGGCCGGAGCTTCATCAGCCGGGTGTGACGATCGCGAAGCGCGCGTTCCAGCCTGCAGATCTCGAGGGTGCCTGGTATGTGGTTGCAGCGGCGCCACCGGAGATCAACAAGCAGGTGCTCGATGCAGCGGAGCAGCGGCAGGTGTTCGTGAACGCTGTCGATGATCCCGCGCATGCAACTGCCTATGCGGGCAGCGTCGTGCGTCGAGCGGGCGTGACCATCGCGTTCTCAACCGATGGTCGTGCACCCGCGCTGGCTGGCTTGCTGCGCGAAGCCCTCGATGCGTGGCTGCCTGCGGATCTCGATACGTGGATGGTGGCTTCCGACGCGGCGCGCCGCGAGTGGAAGCGAAGTCATGTGCCAATGGAAGAGCGGCGACCCATGTTGCTCGAGACGCTCAACCGACTGTACGAGGTGAAATCGTGCCAGTAGGTCGAGTCTCATTAGTGGGTGCCGGTCCTGGTGATCCGGAGTTGTGGACGGTCCGCGCGCTGCGGCGCGTGGAGGAAGCCGATCTCGTGCTCTACGACGCGCTGGTCGATGCCGAAGCACTCCGGAGTCTGACGCATGCGCAGTGTTTCTGCGTCGGCAAGCGCGCAGGCCGCGCGAGCGTGAAGCAGGACACCATCAATCGGCTGATGGTTCGCGCGGCTCGCCAGGGCAAGCGAGTGGTCCGCTTGAAAGGCGGAGACCCGTTCGTGTTTGGCCGAGGGGCGGAAGAGATGCTCGTGCTCGCACGAGCGGGAATCCCCGTCGAGGTCGTGCCTGGCGTGACCACAGCGGTGGCGGCACCCGAGGCCGCAGGAATTCCGGTGACGCATCGAAGCATGGCAACAGGCTTCCTGGTCCTCACCGGACAGACAGGCGAGGGACTGAACAGCGCGCTTGCCGCCGTGCGGCCGGCGAGCGTAACGGTCGTCGTCATGATGGGGCTGGGTGGACGTGACGACATTGCGCGAGAGTTCATCGCACACGGCTGGTCGCCAGATACACGAGCGGCCATCGTTTGCGGGGCGTCCACTCGCGACGAGTGGATCTGGACAGGAAGGCTTGCCGAGCTCGGAGCGCCTGCACCCCCGGACGGGGTAGCCGGCGTCCTAGTGGTCGGTGAAGTCGTGTCGATCGGGGAAGCACTGGCGGCGGCGAATGCACGACCCGCTGAAGCCGACGAGGTGAGTTATGGCCGTAGCTGACGACTCGAAAACTCTGGGGCGCGCGCGCCTGGACTTTGCGGAAGAGCGCGATATCGACGAGTTCGTCGAGGTATTGGGAAAGTACGAACGGGGCGAGATCACGCCCGAAGTGTGGCGGCGTTTCAGGCTCGTCCGCGGCACGTACGGGCAGCGTCAGGACAATGTCCAGATGCTCCGGATCAAGATCCCGCAGGGCATCGTCACGGCGTCGCAGATGCGCGCGATGGCGGGTGTGGCGTCGCGGTATTCGCGCGGCTTCTGTCACGTCACCACGCGTCAGAACATCCAGTACCACTTCGTGCTGCTCAGCGTGGTCGAAGAGGTGATGCGCGAGCTCGCGAATGAGGGATTGACGACGCGCGAGGCGTGCGGCAACTCGGTGCGAAATATCACCGGATGTCCGTACGCAGGAACATCAGAGAGCGAGATCTTCGACGTCACGCCGTACGCCGAGGCAATGACGCGCTACTTCCTGCGTCATCCGCTGTCGGGCGTTCTGCCGCGCAAGTTCAAGATCGCGTTCGAGGGATGCACTGAAGATCACGCGCTCGCGTCGATTCACGACATTGGCTGGCGTGCGCGTATCGTCGATGGCAAGAAGGGTTTTCGCGTTACCGTCGCCGGCGGCACGTCGATTCTTCCGGTGTCGGGGTACGTGCTGTACGACTTCCTCCCCGTTGAGGAGATGTTCAACGTTGCAGAGGCGGTCATCCGTGTGTTCCACCGCTTCGGCGACTACAAGCATCCGCAGCGGAACCGGATGAAGTTCGTCGTGAAGGCGCTGACCTGGGAAGGCTATCGCGCGCGTTTCGAGGAGTGCCTCGACGAGTTCACGAAGGCGGGAGGCGCACGTCTCCCGTTCGATCCTGCGACGACGCGAGCTGAGACTGCGCCCGACTGGGCGCCTGCCGAAGCGCCGACACTCCAGTCCGTTGCCGCCACCGCAAGCACGCCGGTCAACGGCCCGGGCATCATGCCGGGCACCGTTCGTTTGCAGCCGCTGGCTGACTCGTTCGTGCGCTGGATGCGCAGCAACGTGAGCAAGCAGCGGCAACCTGGTTACCACCACGTGACCGTTCGTCTGCCGCTGGGTGACTTCACCTCGGGTCAGATGCGTGTGCTCGCGGATCTGTCCGAAGCGTACGGCGACGGATCGATGCGCCTGACCGTCGAGCAGAACGTGCTCTTCAGATGGGTGACTCGCGAATCGATCGAGCCGTTTTATCAGCGGCTTGCCGCTGCGGGACTCGCCGCGCCTGACGCGAACACGCTGAGCGACGTGGTGAGTTGCCCGGGTGCGGAGAGCTGCCGGCTTGCCGTCACGCAGTCGCGCGGGCTGGGGCGTGAGTTGACCGAACATCTCAGCGCCCATCCGGAACTGGTGGACCTGGTGCCGTCAGGCGACATCAAGATCAGCGGATGCCCGAACGGGTGCGGACAGCATCACATCGCGTCGATCGGTTTCCAGGGAAGCGTTCGCAAACTCGGTCCGCGCGCAGTGCCGCAGTACTTCGTCCTCGTTGGCGGCGGCTGCGCCGATGAGGGGACCGCGCACTTCGGCAAAGTCGTGTCGAAGGTCCCGGTCCACCGGCTGACGGACGCGCTCGATCGCCTTCTGGGTCTCTATCGCGATCAGCGTCAAGGCGAGGAGGATCTGGGCGCGTTCTTCAGACGCGTGCCACCGTCGCTGGCGACCGACGCGCTCAAGGACCTGGCGATGCTGCTTCCCAACGAAGCGACCGATCAGGACTTCATCGACCTCGCCGAGACACGGGCGTTTACGCCCGAGGTGATGGACGGAGAGTGCTCGGCTTAACCGGTTGGTGGTTGGTGGATAGTGGTTGGTGGTAAGAACGTTGAATGCCTTTACCACTAACCACCGACCACCATCCACTATCCAGATAATGGCTCCCAGGCAAGTGCAACGATTCGAACGTCGACGTTGCCGCGCTTTGGCTTGATCTCGATGACATCCAGCGGCGCGTTTGAGTTTACGGCTCCCTCGAGTGCAGCGATCTCGCGCTCGAGATCGCCGTTGAGCGCTGCGATCTCTGCCTCCACTTCCTGAGCCTTCACCTGCGCGCGCTCGACGTCCTGCCCTTCTTTCATCGAGCGGCTGACCCCGCGTGCGGCTGTCGTCGCCCGTCCGAGCGTCGAGAGCGTGACCGCGCGACGCCCCATGAGTGCGCCGAGCATCGTTGCGCCCAGTGATACCGCTGTCTGCAACTTCTGCTGGCTGACCTGCTGCTGCTCTCGCTCGACCTGCTCCTGGGCCTTGCGTCGCTTTTCTTCCAGGCGCGCGACCTTTGGCGCAAAGCGGGCGCGCAGTGTTTCCACCGCACCGTCGCGCAACTCCCGCGATGCCTGCTGTGTGCGGATGCGAAAGTCGCGCTCGTTCTCGCCCGGCTCTGACATCAGCTTGAGTGCGGGTGCGGAGAACAGCTTCAGCGGCTGCGACTGAACGATCCAGTCTGCGAAGTCCTTGCTCCAGTCAACGTACTGCTTCGGGTTGAGCGCGGCCTTCGGCAGCGTGGCGTAGGTTGCAGGCGGTGCGGCCTTCGGCTCGATCAACGAATCAGGTGGTTCGACAGAGTCGTCTGCGTTCTGCCAGTCGATCGGGATCGCGCCTTCTGCGAACGGCACGGCCGCCTGAAAACTACGAACAAGATCTACACCGCGCCGCGTGTCCGTGTAGTGAATCCGCGCGGCGCCGTAGAGCACCGGCCGATAGCTCGCCGCCTCAGCGCCCTTCAGAAAGTACTCTCTGACACCTGCTGGGACTGTGGGCTTTGCCGAGGGCATCGTCGTGGACGCGGCCGCCTGCGTTTGCGGCGCCGTTGCCGTCTGCGGCGATGCGAACCGCTGCAGTTCCTCGCGTCCCATCGGGCCACGCAGGTACGACAATGCCCAGCGCGTCTCGATCGCCAGGGGGCCTTGTTCGTGCACGTTGTGCATCAGGAACACCCGGCCGCGCAGCGTCGACAGCGCCTTGTCCATCGTCTGTCGATCGAGCCCGCCGGCGAGCCCCTCGAGGCCATCGAGTACGCGCGCCTTGTCGCGCTCCGTCTGCAGCTTGCCGAGGAACCAGGTCCCGATGTTCGAGAGCGCCTTGTAGTCGAGATCGACTGGGTTCTGCGTCGCGAGTGTGATGCCCACGCCATAGGCACGTGCCTGTTTGAGCAGCGTGAGGATCGGCGCTTTCGATGGCGGGTTGGCGACGGGAGGAAGATAACCGGCGACCTCGTCCATGTAGATCAGCGCGCGCAGCGAGCTCGTACCCGTTTGCCGTCGCGTCCACTGGAGCACCGCATTCAAGACCAGCGATACGACGAGCATGCGTTGCGGCTCGTCGAGATGGGCGATCGAGATGATTGCGATGCGAGGGCGTCCATCTGGGGTGAACAGCAGCGAGCCTGCCTGAAGTGGTTCCCCCGTGCTCCAGAGCTCGAAGCCTGGTGCAGCGAGGACGCTGTTGAATTTCAGCGCAAGCTCCTGGCGATCGCGAGCCGGGTAGAACGTGTCGAGGTCGAGGACGCCGATCTTCTCGAAGGATGGCCTTTGAATCTGTTGGACCAGCCACGCGAGATCGGTATCGCCGTCACCCTGGCGGCTCTGAAGGATCGCGGAGACCAACGCCAGCTCACGGCTGTGTGGCTGCACGTCGGTCATGCCCACCAGGCCAAGCAGCCCGGCCGCAGTTGCGGCAATGCGGCCTTGCGCATCTTCCGCGCTTTCGTGACGCGACTGACCGGCCTGCCCTCCCAGGATCGCGAGCGGAGTGCCGGCCCGACTTCCTGGAGTGTAGACGCGGACTTCAGCGGCCGCACGCAACCGCGCAATGCGGCTTCCGTCCTGATCCCACTCGGCCAGGCCCGCTTTCCAGCGCTTCGCGATGTCGGCGGCATACGCGTCCACCGTCATCTGCTTGCGTGACGCTTCGCCCTCGTCCACCCATGGCGCGAAATCGGACGGAGCGAGATCGGGAAAGGTCAGAAGCAGGTTTGTGAGGTCGCCCTTGGGATCGATCGCGAGAACCGGGACACCGTCGATCGCAGCCTCTTCGAGGAGCGTGATGCCGAGGCCCGTCTTGCCGCTGCCCGTCATGCCGAGGATGACGGCGTGCGTGAGGAGATCTCTCGAGTCGTAGAGGATCAAGTCCTCCTGCCGCGTGCCGGCCGCGAGGTCGTACCGCTTGCCCAGATAGAAGAGGCCGAGTTTTTCGTAGTCAGCCGCCATGGTGCTCCATTATGCAAGCTGCTCGAGCAAATCGCAGGTCTCTTCGATCGCATTGCGCGATCGAATCCGAGCCGACCACTGCCGGCAGTTTGCGGCCGTCGGGCCATCGTCAAGCAGGCTGCGCAGGGCGTCTGCCACGCGATCACCATCGAATTTCGACGGGACGACCCACCGTCCTACGCCGAGGCGTTCGAGCCGAGTCGCGTTGTCCGGCTGATCGAAGCCCATCGGCATCGTCAATTGCGGGACGCCCGCTGCCAATCCTTGCGCCAACGTGCCGATACCGCCGTGGCTGACGAGACCAGCGCAGAGCGGGAGTACATCAGAAAGCGGTACGAACGGCTCATGGTGCGCCGTCGGTGGAAGCGTCGGAAGATGCCCCGTGTATCGCGTGAGTAACAGTGCCCGGCGCCCGAGGCTCTCTGTGGCGTCCACTGCGGCTTTGAAGAATCGCGTGGCCGCCTGATTTGCGGTGCCAGGCGTGAAGAGCACAGGCGGTGGTCCATCATCAAGGAACTTCCTCAACGAAGGCGCCAGGACGGTAGGGCCGTGGTCATCGAACAGCGGGAAACCAGTGAGGCGCAACGAGGCGGGCCAGTCGGATTGCGGAACGCCGAACCAGTCCGGAAAGAGACCGATCACTCTCTGCGGCGAGTGGATCCAGTCGCGAAAGACACGCGTGACCGGTGGAAGTCCAAGTTCACGTCGCCACTCGTTCAGGCCCGGCACGACGTTGGGGTCCAGCATGAAGCGATCGATAGACCACCAGATGCCCCGTTTGAGCCATCGAGGCCAGCCCGACCCGTCAACGCCAGGCGCATACGCCGGCTGTGCGAAGTCGGATCGGAAGATCGACGGCGCAAGGTGGATTGTCGCCGCGGGGACTCGATGCACTTCCTCGAAGACACGCGTGGAGAAACTGAGCGAGTGTCCAACGAAGACGGTGCGGCCCGGTTGATGGAGTTTCTCGAGGCGCTGGTATGCCACGCGCAATTTGGAGATGACCGAGTCGAGCACCAGCTGCAGCCCACGCCGTGGGTGCCAGATGTCCGGGTGTCTCGACACCGCGTCGTACTCTTCAGCCGTCGCAGTCTCGTCAAACTCCAGCCCGGCCTTCCGGACGATGTCAGCGAACGGGCCTGCACTGGAGACGATCACCTCGTGGCCGCGAGCCTTGAGCGCGCGGCCGATACCGACGAACGGGTGGACGTCGCCGCTCGAACCGACAGGAGTCAGGACGAAACGCATCAGTGTAAAGTGAACCACATGACGCAGCTGAGCACGATCGGTCAGATTGCCACCGCCGTGAAAGACCTGGATCGGGCCGTCGGTTTCTACCGGGACAAGCTTGGAATGCGCTTCCTGTTTCAGGTGCCGCCAGGTCTCGCATTCTTCGACTGCGACGGAGTTCGTCTGATGATCGAAGTGCCTCCGGACAAGGAGTTCGATCACCCGGGCTCGATCCTCTACTTCAAAGTCGCGGATATCGATGCGGCGTACGCCGACCTGAAGGCGCGCGGCGTCGAGTTTGGCGATGGGCCGCACCTCATAGCCAAGATGCCGGATCATGAGCTGTGGATGGCGTTCTTTCGTGACGGAGAGGGAAACACACTCGCCCTCATGCACGAAAAGCGGGGATAATTCCTGAGTGACGCGATTCGAAGCCCTGGACCCGGAGATCCGCGGGGTCCTCGGCAAGAAGGTCAGCGAGCTCGGGTTACGCGTTGAAGGATCTCCGGTCGAAGGCTACGTTCGGCAGCTATACAAGGAGCTCGATCGACGAGGGTTCAAGAAGTTTCGCCCGGTCTGCTATCTGACGGACGAGTGGGGATGCCCCGACCAGCAGCCAGTGCTCGGCATCCCGTTCTACCTGGCCGATCCGAAGCTGCAGACGATCGAAAAGGCGGCGCATGCGCTCGAGACCGATCGCCAGATCATGATGTATATGCGTCACGAGGCTGGGCACGTCTTCAACTACGCCTACCGCCTGTATACGACGCCGCAGTGGCGCGACCTGTTCGGCCCTTTCTTTCGTTCCTATCGCGAGGAGTACCGGCCCATTCCGTTCAGCAAGCACTTCGTCCGTCACATCGAGGGCTGGTATGCCCAGAAGCACCCGGACGAGGACTTTGCCGAGACCTTTGCGGTGTGGCTGACGCCACGGAGCCCCTGGCGCCGCCAGTACAGGGGATGGCCGGCGATGCGAAAGCTGCGGTATGTCGATCGCACCGCCAAGGCGCTTGCCGATACGGAACCGATCGTCAAAACGGGGGAGGTCGATATCACGCCTGACGACATCAGTGTGACTGTCGAGCAGTTCTACGAGCAGGCCGCCCAGGAGCAGCAGGCGCGCATCGACATCGCCCTCGACGCGCACCTCGGACAGATCTTCCTGAGCCGCCGGCGCAAGGAATCGCGCCCTGCAGCCGATATTGTGAGCAGGCACAGGCCAGAGTTGGTCGAAAAGATCACGTACTGGACCGGAGTCCGGCGGCCGATTGTCAGCGGGTTGATCGATTCCATCTGCGCCACCTGCACGCGGATGAAGCTGTGGGGAGAGGTAGGGGAGGAAGCCCACTACCTCGTCGAAGTGACCGCACTGGCCACGACGCTGGCAATGAATTTCCTGACGCGAGGGCAGTTCGAGCAGCGATGAGCAAACTGAAGATCGTCGTTCTGTACGACCGGGTCCTTGTGGACGAAGCCGAGGAGACGGCGACGCCCGACAAGTCGCCCGTTGTGCGCACGCTCGACAAGAAAGAGGTCGAGGAGGAAGTCGCCGAAGCCCTCACCAAGCTCGGTCACGAACCGACGATGCACGAGCTCGATGGCACGCCGAAGAGCCTGCTGGCTCTCGCGCGCATCGAGTGCGATCTGATCTTCAACCTCACAGAGTCGTTTGCCGACGACGACACCGCCGATTTCAAGATCGCCGGCTTCCTGGAGTTGGTCGGAAAGCGGTACACAGGCTCAGGAACTCACGGCTTGATGCTCGCGCAGGACAAGGCGATCGCGAAGAAGATTTTCTCGTTCCACGGTATCCACACGCCGGTGTTTGCGAAGTCGTTCCGCGGGCGTCTCGACTTCTCGCACGACCTGCAGTTCCCGGTGATCGTGAAGCCGGCGCGCGAAGACGGCTCGATCGGTATCGAGTTCAGCGCTGTCGTCAATTCGATCCGCGAGCTGATGGAGCGCATGGACTGGCTCCATGCCAACTTCAACTCACCCGTGCTGATCGAGGAGTACATCGAAGGCCGCGAGATGTACGTCGGGGTCATCGGCAACGACAAGCCCGAAGCGCTGCCGGTCGTGGAGCTCGATCTCTCGAAGTTGCCTGATGGCACTCCGCGCATCGCGGCTGCGGAAGTGAAGTGGGGCAAAGGCACGAAGGCCTATCGCGACACGAAGTCGGCTGTGGCCACCGATCTTCCCGAAGAAACGGTGATGGCGCTGCAGCAGACGGCTGTAGCCGCCTATCAGGCCCTCGAATTACGCGACTATGGCCGCGTGGACATGCGACTCCAGCCCGATGGCCGCGTGCATGTGATCGAGGTGAACCCGAACCCCTGGCTCAGCTCGAAAGCTGAATTCGCGATGGCCGCCCGCAAGTCTGGACGCAACTACCCGCAGCTTGTCGAAGAGATCGTCGAGCTCGCAATGGCGCGCGCCTGACGGAACTCCCAA
>Ga0315912_10004135_pt1 | contig 13903 bp, 6 predicted proteins | sample VfabasoilMG_FD_204469 | JGI IMG/M metagenome (GOLD analysis project Ga0315912, IMG submission 204469) | Garden soil microbial communities collected in Santa Monica, California, United States - V. faba soil | ecosystem: Environmental > Terrestrial > Soil > Garden | place: USA: California... | reverse complement strand
TTGCCGAAAGCCATCTTGTTCTGGAGGGCGTAGACGAGTTCGACGTAGCCAATGGAATTCGGAGTTTGTTGAACGAGTCCGGAGACGCCTTCGTTGCCCTTACCACCAACACCTACGGGCCACTTCGGAGCATTGTTGGCACCAGGACCGGCTTTCCATTCAGAACTCACTTTGGACAAAAAGTCTGTGAAGACGAATGTTGTTCCGCTACCGTCGGAACGGTGAACCACTACGATGTCTTCGTTGGGAAGATTGACGCCGGGGTTATCTTTCTTAATAGCTGCGTCGTTCCATTTGGCGATCTTGCCCAGGAAGATTCCTGCTAGTGCTTCGGCGCTGAAGTTGAGCTCCTGTTTGACGGTCGGCAGATTGTAGGTGGCGACCACGGCACCGAGTACGGTGGGGAAATGCAGCACCTTCGTCTTGGAAGCCTTGATCTGCTCATCTGTCATTGGGCTGTCGGTTGCGCCAAAGTCGACGGTGCCAGCTTGCAACTGGCGAATGCCCGCGCCTGAACCGAGGGGTTGATAGTTAATCTTGACGGTGGGATTTGCGGCGTTGTAAGCACTGAACCACTTGCCGTAGATCGGTTCGGGGAAGGTAGCACCTGCTCCGTTGAGCAGGATGTCGGCCGCGCTGGCCAATCCAGCGGTTGCCAGCAAAGTCATGCATGCGATGGAAAGTTTATTCATTTTCATAGTTTCAATTGCAATGCTACAGGCGGATTGTTACGACGGGTTTGCGCTAATGTTACAATTCGGTTAACTCTCTGTCACGGGAAGTAAAACTTTGAAAACAGAGCCTTTACCGACCTGACTTTCGGCGGACACTTTGCCTCCCATGCCTTCTACGGCGTTTTTTACGATGGACAGGCCGAGTCCTGTGCCGCCGACGGCGCGTGATCTGGCTCTATCGACGCGGTAAAAGCGCTCAAAGACGCGTGGGAGTTCCTGGGACGGGATGCCGATTCCGGTATCGCTGACCCGGATCTCTATCCAGCCCGGTTCAGGTTCTGAGCCGGAGATTTCTACAGAGCCTCCTTCGTGGTTGAACTTGATCGCGTTGACTAGAAGGTTGATGAAGGTCTGTTCCAGACGGAGCCTGATTCCGAGAGTGTATTTTTCGGGGATGTCGCCGCAGGTCAGGTGAACCTGGCGCATGGCCGCTTCGGGAGCGGCGGTACGAAGCGCGGTTTCTACGGCTGCCTTGATGGAGACCGGCGAGCCTTCCTGCGGGCCGGATTGGAGTTCGGAAAGGGTAAGCAAGTCGGCTGCGATGTCGTTGAGGCGAGCGGTGTTGGAGCGGATAGTTTCCAGAAAGCGGCGGCTATTTTCTTTGTCTTCAAGACCACCGTCAAGAAGGGTTTCGGCGTAGCCCTGGATGGCAGCCAGCGGGGTGCGGAGTTCATGAGAAACGTTGGCAACGAAATCTCTTCGTACGCGTTCGAGACGCTCCAATTCGGTGATGTCGTGTAGGATCGCAAGTGCTCCAGGGGTGGATGGGTCACCAAAGGGTACGGCGTGAACCATGTAGGCACGGGGTTCGGGGAGACTCATGGTTACGCGGCTGTGTCTAGGGGCCTTGGCGCTAACCACGGCGACCAGGATCTCGACAAGGGCTGGTTCGCGAACGAGGGAAAGCACGAGAGGCGCACCTTCCACTGGATAACCGGCTCCAATCATTTGGGCAAAGGATCGGTTATGGAAGGTGACACGCAGGCCGGAATCGACCGCAAGCACGCCTTCCACCATGCTGGAGAGAATCGTTTCCCGTTGGAGAACCTCGCTGTCCCGTTTGTTGAGAGCGTCGGTGAGCTGGTCCGACAATTGGTTGAGGGAGCGTCCGAGGGAGCCGAGTTCGTCGAGCGAATCGGTTGCGATAGGCTCACTGGAGCGGCGATCAAGGATGGTGCTGGCGAAGAACTGTAGTTTCTCCACTCGTTCGGCAAAGCGTTTGGACAGAAGAAACGAGAGGGCGAGGACGATGGCAAAAACAACCAGGGAAATTCGCAGCATTTCCAGGCGAAGCTCCAGGGTGAGTCGGTTCACCTCTTCGACGGGAACCGAGAGGCGGAGAACAGCGGCGGATTGACTTGCCAGCGGAACGGCTACGTAAACGGAATCGACGTTGATAGTAGCGCTACGCCGCATGGCCGTGCCGATGTTGCCTGCGAGGGCGGCCTTCATTTCTTCGCGGGCGGCGTGGTTTTCCATGGTGGAGGCGTCGCGCTCGGAGTCGGCTAACACGCGGCCCTGGCGGTCCATGAGTGTGATTCTGGCCTCGGCGAGTTTGGAAGTGTTGGCTGTCCAATCCGTCAGTCTTGATGGGGTACCGCGATTGAATTCGAGTCCGAGCAGCTTGGCTTCGATGAGGAGCCGTTCCTGCACCTGAGACTGGTGCTGCCTGGCCAGATAAGTGGTAATGGAATAATCGAACGCGACAATTGTGATTGCTACGAGCGCGAATGCGCTGAGGAGGAGTTTACGGAAGAGAGAACTGGAGAGGCTCACTGAGCCTCTCCAGTTTTATGTGCCCGGAGGCGGTACACTAGCTTGCCATTTTCTTTTCGAGAACGTCGACCAGTTCCTGGACGGCGGCCGTGCTCTTGGCGAGCATGGCTTTCTCGTCGGCAGTGAGTGCGATTTCGTAGATCTTTTCGACACCACCCGCGCCGAGTTTAGCGGGGACGCCGACATAAAGACCGTTTGCACCATACTCGCCTTCCAGCAGGCAGGCGCATGGGAGAACCTTTTTCTTGTCCTTGAGAATGGACGCGACCATTTCGACGGTTGCAGCTGAGGGTGCGTAGTAGGCACTGCCGGTTTTGAGGTACTTGACGATCTCGGCACCACCGTCTCTGGTGCGCTGTACCAGAGCGTCGATCTTGTCTTGTGGCAGGAGTTCGGTTAGCGGGATGCCGCTCACGTTGGTCAACCGGACCAGCGGCACCATGGTGTCGCCGTGTCCACCGAGCACCATTGCGGTGATGCTTTCCACAGACACGTTGAGTTCCTGTGCGATGAAGGTGCGGTAGCGCGCTGTGTCGAGCACGCCAGCCATTCCGAATACGCGATGTTTCGGGAAGCCGGAGATTTTCTGCGCGGTCCAGCACATGGCGTCCAGCGGATTGGTTACCAGAATGAGAATGCAGTTTGGAGAATACTTCACTGCCTGCTCGGTGGCTGCTTTTACAATTTCATAGTTGGCGATCAGAAGATCGTCGCGGGTCATGCCAGGCTTGCGTGGAAATCCAGCAGTGATGACGACGATGTCGGAGTTCGCGGTGGGAGCATAATCATTGGCTCCGGTGATCTGGACATCATAGCCCTGGACGGGACCGGATTCAAGAATGTCCAGGCCCTTTCCTTGGGGAACACCTTCAACGACGTCAACCAGGACGACGTCGGCCAATTCCTGGTCGGCTATGCGTAGAGCAACGTTAGCGCCGACATTTCCAGCGCCAACAACAGTAACTTTCTTTCTCATGTAGGAGTGCCTCGGGAGGTTTAAGAATCGGGGGAAACCAAACCTGCATTATAGCCTACGATGCGTTCCCACTTCATGCTAGTTCACAGACAGCGTATACGGCCCCGTATCACCTTCGAAGGCGGACGTCGCTTCAATCTTGTAGATCCCCGCGCTTAGCGACATTACGATGGTTGAGTTAAGGCCGGGACCGCTATCGTCGTCTTCGATGATTACTGTCCCGCCCACTGTCAGCAAGGTCAGCCAGGGATCGAACGCCGATGAGTTTAGGTTGATCGTAACGGTTGCTGGGGCGGCCAGGACGAGCTGGTACGTATCTGCATAGCATCCGCTGCAGGTCGCAGACCTGCCAGCCGCAGCCGAAAGAGTTCCATTCACAGTTTGTCCCACGTTGATCGAGGGCGTGGTGGAGGTAATGATGATTGCGCCAGAACCGGAAACCAATGCATTGTTGTTTTCGTTTGATTCTGTCAACTGGGATTGATCATCAGCCACCGCAAACAAGAAATAGGTTCCTGAAGATAGTGAGGGTGGAATGGCTACCGAAGTGGTACAACTCCCATTGGTGGCAGGTGCCAGCCCTGACGGGAAATGGCAAAACGTCGTTGTGTACGTCGCTGCTGGCGAAAACGTGGGGCTGGTGGAGAGGTAGAACCCAACTCGGAATGTCGGTGCAGCAGCCGAACCCTGATTGCGCACGGTCATGTTCACACCTGCCAGCGTTCCTCCGGCCGAACCAGAGTTGGGTGAGGTGAGCGCCGTGATTATCAGATCGGGAGTGCCGGCGATACCAATGGCGATCACGCCGCTGTCGGACAACCGCAGGTTATTCGCCTCGTTGGATTCGGTGACAGAAGTTTGATCGTCCACAATGGCACCCAAGTAGTAGGTACCATTAGCAAGCCCCGGCGGGATGGAAACCGTGCCCGCACAATTGGTATTTGTGCCGGTAGCCAGGCTAGCCACGTTGCAAGAGAATCCGGTGAATGTGGACGCGGTTGTGATGGCGGTCGTTGTGGACAAGTAGAATCCTATCCGGAACGCTCCTGCCGCGGCAGTGCCTTGATTTCGAATGGTCGCTTGCACTCCGGCGAGGTTTCCGCCCTGGGTCCCGGTAGTAGGTGCCGTTAGTGCAGTTACCAGGAGATCGGCTTGAGGCGGTGCGGTGATGGAGATGGGTCCGCTTGTGGCAATGAGGACGTTGTTCAACTCGCTCCCTTCCGTGATCTGTGTCTGATCGTCAGCGATGGCACCAAGGTAGTAAGTGCCCGCCGAGAGTGATGCAGGGATGGTGAGGCTGCCTGAGCAATTTGAGGTGGCCCCGATTCCGAGAGCAGCCACTTGGCAGGAGAGACCTGCAAAGGTGGACGAGGTAGTAACAACCTGCGTCGGTGAGAGATAGAAGCCGACCCGGAATGCGCCCGCAGCGGCATTTCCCTGGTTCGAGATGACCGACTGGACTCCCGCAAGCGGCGAGCCCGAGGTGCCGGACAACGGCGCTGTTAAGGAACTCACAACCAGGTCAGGCGCTGGACCGGACTGCACCTGGAGGTAGCTTGTGGGTGTGGTGTTGCCGCCGAGTCCCAAGACCAGAGCGTAATTGCCGGAAGGAGTATTCGAAGGAATGTGTATGTTCAACTGGTAAAGTCCAGGTGTTCCTGGGGAAGCGCCGGCGTAGAGAACATCGGATGTTGCCAGCGTTGTTCCGCCAAGCTGAACCACAGGTGTGGCCACGGTATCGGACCTTACGGTAGCGGGTGATCCAGGCGTGACAGCGGGATTGGTAGGTCCGAAGCCTACAGCGTAAATAGTCAGATAGTCATCCGGTTTTGCATTGACAAACGTCGCACCTGGGCGGACACCCGGAGGTCCGACATAGGCTCCTGTTAGAGCGTTCACCGCAATCACGGGGAACTTGTTGTCACTCGGCGCGGCCCAGTGGAGAAATTCGGGTGTTGCGGACTGCGCGAGAACATTCACCGCTGGGCTCGCCGTTTCGTTGCCAGTTCCACAATTGGTTTTGACAACAACAGGCACACTAACACCCGTTCGAACACTGGGAACCAGAATGTTCACCTGTCCCTCACTGACGAAAGTAAGGAACGCAGGCAATCCATCGGCATCTACGCACACCGTGCCGAGCTTGGTAGGCAACTTGCCAGCTATCAGATCCGAAGGCAGCAGACTCCGAAACGTTCCTGGTGCAGCAAAGTTTGAGCCGTAGATAGAGGCAAAGCCATTAGGGGATATCCTGGTGACCGCAACGCTGCTGGCACCGGCACCCACAATCCCTCCGGGGCTAATGAGCGGACCCGGGGTAAGAACATTGAGTGTTATGTTCACCACAGCCGAACCACCGTTTGCACCGCTAATTGTGACCTTGCCCTGATAAGTCCCGAGTGCAAGTCCTGTAATGACCACCGAAGCATTGAGAGTGCTGTTGCCCGTACCGCTCGTGGCGCTGATTTGCAGCCAAGGGCCACCCGTGGTGGTGGTGGCCGCTGCCGTCCAGCCCTGGGGGCCGCCTGCTGCGATAGTAATGGCAATTGGTTGCGAACCCGGTGCGGCACCGGAGATGATCGCATCAAAGGTTAGAGTGGTTGGAGTCGTCTCTACTGGCGCACCCAATGATGTCTTCAAGGTGACTCCGCTATAGGCGGCAAAAGCCGACATGTCAATGTAATAGTCGCCGGCCACCGGATTGTCGATGCGAATGGATTCTTCATTCCCATCCTGAGCGGATACCTGGTCGGCCAAGCAGAGTGTGGACACGTTGCTGGACGCCTGACAAAGCGCAGGAGCATTACGGCGGACATAGAGATCCACATCTCCGCTGCCGCCTGTTGTTGCCACTGTAAAGGAAGGGAGTCCACTGGGTAGAGTAACCTTGTACAGCCGCTCATCGCTCAGTGGGGCTCCCAGGCCGGGGACGCTGGTGTTGCTGGTGATGGTTTGCGGAGTGACGGAAGATGCTTGTAGAATCACGCCAGAATAGTCAAAATACCCATCCACTTCAATAATCCATGTGCCCGCTTTAGGCGAAGCAAAACTTAATGTTTCGGAGTTGCCGCCACGTTCGGAGAACTCCCAATTGCCATCCGGGTCCAGTACGTAAAGGTCTCCGTCCCCAGAGCCTCCTCGTAGTGTGACCTGCAATACGGCCACGTTGCTGGGGACGACTACGTCCGCGCTACCGGTGGAATTTTCCGGCCCGGCAATGGTTAACCCATTGCCAAGACTCAGATGCGAAAAGACGGGGAGTAAAAAGCCATGGACTACTTTCCCGCCTTTTCCGTCCGTCACCGTTACCTTCACGCGTCCACCGGTGAAACCCGGCGTCCACTGAACCGCGCCGCTGGACAGGCCAACGCTGAGCCCCAGTGGGCCGACGTTTAAGGCGTAGTTAAGTGTTCCGGCACCGGGGTTGGTCGCTACGATAGTAGAGGAGTAAGGCTGGCCCGAACTCGGCACGTTGGTCAATGGATTACTTGTGATTGCCGGGTTTGGTGTTGCACCTGGCAGCCCTGTAGGCACGTCATAGGCCGCATCATAGATGGTTCCGGTTCGAGAGGTGCCTTCCACTCCGCGAGCGGAAAAACCCATGCCGTGTTTTGCGAAGGCCGTCCAGATGGCGGTGCGGTTTGCTCCGGCATTGGCAGCTTGATCCGCCGAGAGGATGGCATCGCGGGCGTTGATCATACTGGGATTGCATGGTGTGCCTTTGAGGCCATTCATCACGAGCCGATCCGAAACACTTTGACCTACGGCCTTGCGCAAATCCCAAAGTGTCGCAGCCCAGATCTCTCCGTCATTGTGAACCTCGTATCCTTCGTTGCCAAGATCCTCATAGGTGTACGGATATCCCTCGTAGCTGAACCGGCGCAAACCGAGCGGATCGTTCGCAGAGTAGGCAGCAACAATCGGGTTATTGAAAAAGCTGTTTGAGAAATAGTCTGACCATCCTTCACCCAGGGCTCCACTTTGGATGCGGTTCAGGCAACTTGTATTTGTTCCTCCGCCTACCAGACGCGTGCTGACGCCATGTGCGTATTCATGCAAAACCACATTGCCGTCATACGCAGAGTCACGGTCATCTGTTTTTGTGCCTGTTCCTTGCGTAAATAAACCCATGCGCATTCGCGGAGGCGTCCCTTCCGGCATGGTTTCGAAGCTCGCATTATTTTGTTCTGTCAAATTCTGAGCGGCGGCTATCACCGCGTCGCCCCCTATGCCACCCAATGCGTTGTTGTTTGTCTGAAAGTTCGCAGCGGCTTCATTGAAGCCGAGACCGTAATAATAATCGTGGGCAGTGTTTACCAGGTAGAAAAGGTTGGTTACCGAAGCCGCCTGAAATCCAGCCGGATCCTGACCGGTGGTCCCATCGCCGAAGGCAAAGTCGAACGTTTGTGTGGCGCTGAACGCGCGGCCGTTTTGCAGCTCAGCGGTTGTAACAGCGTCAGGAGAATCATTCCCGTTTGCGTCGAGATAGGTGTCGGTATTGTTTCCGGTTGTCGCGTTGCCGCTTAGCCAACCGGCGGGGAGCGTAACAAGTTGCCGGGTTCCTATCACAGGAGACTCTGTCCATACCCGGGCCTGTGCATCCTTGCGAAGGTTGTGGCGGTAGAGCATGCCACCGCTGGAGGCATCCACCAGGATCTCGAAATAGCCGCGGGATTCTTCGTCTAAAAATATGCGGTAGGCAAGGCGAGCTGTTGCTGCATCAAGGGGAAAAACGACAAGCTCTGGCTGGCGCACCAGGGGGCCTCTGACTTTTCCTTTGACAAACTGCTTGGCCCGGGCCACTGCCGCGTCCGCGCTGATTGTTTTACTTGCCCGCAGGGTCAGGCCGGGAACTGCCTCAGACGTACTTACCTGGACGACCTCACCGGCGCGATTCAAAAGGAACTTGATCTGCCCTTCAAAGACATCGTAGCCATCAATGGTTTGTTGAAACGCGAGATGGGTAGCTCCATTGTTCGAGTCGCGAAAGGTGAGACGAAGCTGATCTACTTCGCGGCTGGCAAACGGGAAGAACTCTGTCTTTGAGCGCAAGAAATTGCGAGCCGTATCGATGGCATCTCCGGCTGACGGAGCCGAGAGCACTCCGCCGTCGCGAAGCATAGTCTTGGGCAGACCATGTTTGCCTGCAGTGATGCGGGTGCCAGGGCGAACGGCTTGTTCGGCAGCGAGAGAGCTGCGCATGGCAACTGTGCGGCGAGAGACAATCTCTTTCGCTTCCGAAGAGCCATTGGATTCGCGAAGATCGAAGTCTGGGAGCGCGGATTTCTTTGCCACATCCCCTGCTCGCTGGCCGAACATAGACAACGGAACTAATACCGTCGTAAGTAGAAATAATCTTTTCAACATATCCCGGCCCTCCAGATAAAAAGGAACTTCGCCCATTACCATTGAACACTATTCCAATACTGACGGTTCCGGTAGGTTTATGGTTGCGGTGATTCAAGAAGCGCGGCGATAGCCACTCGCATCTTTTCGGTCAGAACGCCACGATCCTTAACCGTCATGCCCTCGGTAGAAATTGGCTCGCCCACCAGAAATTCTACCTTCCCGGGCCTCACCACCAAACTCCCAACGCCGATGATTTCGCGCGTCCCACGGAGCGCAAATGGCATCACCGTCGCGCCGGACTTGATTGCAATATACGCCGCGCCTTCTTTAAATTCCTTCAACGCTCCGTCTTTTGAACGCGTGCCTTCTGGAAATAGCAACACCGACAACTTCCGCTCTTCAATCTTCTTCGCAGCTTCCGTCATCACTTTCAAACTCGCTCGCATGTCCGTCGAATCGACACCAAAATGCCCGGTCCGCTGCAAGTGCCATCCCAAAAACGGCATTTGCACAAATCGAATATTCACCAGAAAAAGAAACTGCTGTGGGATGTTTGCCAACACCACCGGCGTATCCATGAAACTGAGATGGTTGCCGACGAAGACGTAATTCTTCGCACGGTCCACCTTCTCCAACCCGCGCGTTTCCAATCGCACGCCGCACACCATCATCATGATGCGTGCCCAAAAACGACTCATCTCGTGCTGCTTCCTTCCATCCTTGTCGACAAAGGAAACCAGGAACGAAAGCGTACCCATGAAAACCGTGATCCCGATCACAAGCGGATCAATGATGAAATAAGCGCGGAGCTTGCTTAACATGTGGTTCAGGGCCGCTCGTCAATCATGGTGGCGATGGTCTGGTACAGCCCTTGTGTCAGCTTGGTCCGATCCTGCAGCGTCAGGTCCAGCGTTGGGATCGGATCGCCGATAATCATCTTCACCTTCCGTCCGCGAATGATTGCTCCGCCCATCGGCAGCACTTCGCGCAATCCAATCAGTGCGATCGGCACAATCGGCACACCCGCCTTGATCGCGATATACGCAGCACCGTCTTTGAATGGATCAAGCTGCCCATCCGTCCGTCCGCCTTCCGGGAAAAGCAGAATCGAAACCCGCCGCTGCACAATCACAGACGCTGCCTCCGCCATGCTCTTCAACGACTCCCGCGGATTCCCAAGATCCACCGGCAAATAACCGGCACGCCGCATGTGATATCCCATGAACGGGACATGAAACAGTTCCTTCTTCGCCATGAAGCGGAACTGGGTCGCGATGTGCGGCAGGATCACCGGCGCGTCAAAATAGCTCCGATGATTGGCGATGAAAACGTAGCTGCCGCCTGGTGGGATCTTGTCGATCCCCTCCACTTCTACCTTAATCCCAGCGATCACCAATAGGGACTTCGCCCAAGCCTTGGCAACCCAATGCTGCGCACGCCCACTGGACGCAAAAATGGAAACCACCAGTGACAGCGACCCCATGATAGTGGTGGAAATCGCAATCCCAGGACTGGTAATCAGAATCGAACGCAATCGGTCAAGCATCTTAAAACAAACAAGTTACGACATTAGGCCAAAATCCTACCTTGACTTCGGACAACATGGGTAGTTAGGCTATTGTATCGTACTCGCTTTCCAGGCAGGCGCCATGACCGACGCCAGTTCAATTTTTCGCAACAATGAGATCCTCCTCACCGGAGCTAACGGCTTCGTGGGCAAGGTCATGCTCGGCCTTTTGCTGGACCGCTTCCCGGACTTCAAACACCTTCACATCCTGGTCCGCTCCCGCCCCGGCGTTCCGGCAAAAGATAGATTCTTTAAGGATGTTCTGACGTCTCCCCCTCTCAAAGCGATTGTCGCCAAGCTTGATCCCTCGGTGTTTGAAAACCGCGTTTCGATTTACACCGGCGATATCGGCGACAAGCTCTGCGGCCTGGAGCAGGAAACGCTGGACCGCCTTAAAGGCCGTGTCCCGCTCATGATCAACTGCGCCGGTTTCGTGGAATTCTTCCCACCCGTCGATCAGTCCTTCAAATCCAATGTGGACGGCGTCGAAAACGTGATCGCCGTCTGCAAGCAGCTTGCCTGTAAACTGGTGCATGTTTCCACTTGTTTCGTGTGTGGAGAATCCGACGGCTTGGTAGAAGAAGACGAGCCCATCGTCGGCTATTATCCACGCCGCAAAAGCCGTCAGGACACCAGCTTCCGCCACGATGATGAGATCCGCTTCATGCGTGAGCGCATCAAGGAAGTTTACGATTCCGCCAATAGCTCCAGCCGTCCTCCCAATCCAAACGAAATCGCCCAGCGTCTGATCGACCTCGGCACACAGCGCGCCGCGCAGTGGGGTTGGGTGAACATTTACACCTATGGCAAAAGTCTCGGCGAACAGATCATCGCCTCGGAACCCGGGCTCGACTATTCCATCGTCCGACCCGCCATTGTCGAAGCCGCCTTCGAATTTCCTTTCCCCGGCTGGGTAGAAGGCGGACGCACCGCCGCGCCACTGGTAATGATGGCGATGAGCGGACAACGTCATTGGCCTGTGCGTGTCGATGCTCCGTTGGAAGTGGTTCCCGTCGATCAGGTGGCAACGTCTATCCTTACTTCAGCAGCCTTGCTGCTCGACGGCAAGGCACACCGCGTTTACCAAATCGGAGTAGCCGACAGAAACCCTGTCGGACTCGGCAAAATCGTGGAATGGATGCGTCGCGATTACTGCAAATCCAAAGGCCGCCCCTACGCGCTCATGCCTGGAGTGAAAATCCTGACTCCCGCGCGAGCTCGCAAGCTCAACGCGCTACAGCACCGGCAAATCAACAATCTTCAGAAGTTTGTCGTCGGGTTACGCAAGCTGATCCAACACAGCGGACTCCCCGGCAAACGCCCCCTCTCCGCACTGGCCACTAAACTCCGCATGTTAGGCTTCCAGGCCACCATCCGCGATCAGATGATGGAACTCTATCAGCCGTTCATGCACGACAACCGCTTCGTCTTTGAAGCGGAGAACATCCGTGCCGGTAATAACCGCCTCTGCGAAGAAGATCGCAAAAAGCTCCCATGGACCCCTGAAAAAATCGACTGGCGTTCCTACTGGTCTGAACAGGAAATGAAAGGCATTCAGAAATGGGTGGCCGAAGAAGTGAACAAGGGCCACACGTTTAAACTGTAATGGCAACTCCTGCACAAAAAGTAGAACAAGGCCCCAGCCTCGAATCGCAGGTGGTGGAGGTGGTGCGCGAACTCCTGATCGAACAGGGCAAAACCGCTGCTGCCGGACGTGTTGGTCCCGATGCATCCTTCCATCACGACCTTGGACTAGGCAGCCTTGACCTTGTCGAACTCGTCGTCCGTTGTGAAGCCAAGCTCGAAATTGAAGTCCCCGATGAAATCGCCGAACAGGCCGACACCGCGGCAGGCTGGGCCAAGGCAATTGAACAAGGAAGTCAGGACGCCTCCGCAAAATCCGTCTATCGCATTGTGCCGCCAAAAGGCGACGCACCACCCGCGCCAACCCACGCGCGCACGCTCATCGAAGTCTTGCGCTGGCACGCCGAAGCCGCTCCCGGCCGCGTGCATATTCACTTACTGGAGAAAGGCAGCGGCCAGGGAATCACCTGCGCATCGTTGCTGGAAGAAGCAGAAACCGTCGCACGAGGTCTCGTCTCCAAAGGCCTGCGCCCCAGCGATCCCGTCGGCATTCTTCTCCCAAACTCCGCAGATTTCCTGCATGCGTTTTTCGGAGTCATGCTGGCCGGCGGCATTCCCGTCCCCATTTATCCGCCAGCAAATCCTGCGGGAATCGGTGAATACGTTCGCCGCCACTTGAACATGCTAGGGTCGCTCAAGATCCGTTTCATGATCGCGTTTGATCGTGTCCAGGTAGTCTCGCGCCTGCTTCGCGTGAACATCCCGGTACTCGGAGAAGTCACCACAGTACGAGCACTCCACGAACTGGGCCGCCGAGCATCCGGGCGTTTGCCCAACCCGTCGGACATCGCGCTCGTCCAGCACACTTCAGGCACCACGGCAGATCCGAAATCCATCTTCGTTCGACACGAACGTGTCATCGCCAATATCAAGAGCCTCGGTAAAGCACTGCAAGTCCGCGGTGACGATGCCGTCGTAAGCTGGCTGCCGCTCGCCAGCGACATGGGACTCCTCGGCTGCTGGCTCTTCAGCCTCTATCACGGAATGCCGCTGACCTTGCTCCCTCCGCAGGAATTTCTGGAACGCCCCGAAAGCTGGCTCTGGGCCATCCACGATTCGCGCGGAACTCTCAGCGGAGGTCCCAACTTCGCCTTCGAACTCTGCACCCGCCGCATCCCCATGTGGACCCTGGAAGGTATTGATCTCAGTTGTTGGCGCGCCGCCGTCAACGCTGGAGAAATGGTTCGCCAGGACACAATAACCCGCTTTTCCAAACGTTTCCGCAACGCCGGATTCCGCGCCGAAAGCATGGTACCCGCTTACGGTCTCGCCGAAGCAGCCGTAGCGCTCACCATTCCGCCGCTGGATCGTTTGCCCAAAGAACACAACGGATTTTTTTCCGTCGGCATAGCGCTCGACGGCCACGAAGTGCGTCTGGAAGGCGATCATGTTTCCTTCCGTGACGAAGGTCAAAACAACTGGACCCAAACCGGTGATCGGGGTTTTCTAAAAGACGGCGAACTCTACATCACGGGCCGTGACAAAGACGTAATTCTCAGTGCTGGCAGAAGCCTTGCAGCCCACGCCATTGAAAGCGCCGTTGGCGATGTGTCCGGCGTGCATTCTTTCGCAGCAGCCGCCATTGGTGTTCCCGATCCAACCACAGGCACAGAAAAATTCGTAGTCGTCGCAGAAAGCGCCGCAGCATCTGAGTTTGATCTGGCCCGCGTGAAAAACGCAGTAGCGTCCGCCGCAACCGATGTTGCCGGAGTGGCGCCCGACATGGTGCTGCTCATCGAACCCGGCACCCTTCCCGTTACTTCAAACGGAAAACTCCGCCGCAACGAAGTGAAGCGACTCTTCCTCGACGGTCGCCTCGGAGAAAGCGCCGGACCCGCCTGGGTACAGGTCGCCGGA
>Ga0315912_10004134_pt1 | contig 13907 bp, 8 predicted proteins | sample VfabasoilMG_FD_204469 | JGI IMG/M metagenome (GOLD analysis project Ga0315912, IMG submission 204469) | Garden soil microbial communities collected in Santa Monica, California, United States - V. faba soil | ecosystem: Environmental > Terrestrial > Soil > Garden | place: USA: California... | reverse complement strand
GCACCTCGGTCACCTGGTCCTCGCGGGCGCGGTCTTCCATCTCGCCGAACAGCATCACGCAGCCGTGGGCACCGATTGTGGCGCACATGCCGCGCAACCCATGCGCCTCGAACTCCAGGCGGCGGGGGTCGGTGGAGTCGAACGCCCGCTCGAGGCGCTCGAGCCGGCCCGGCATGTCGTTGAGGAACGTGTGCAGCAACGAGGCGCGCAGCGCCGGCAGGCCCATGCACGCGCTCTCCAACTGCTCGAGGTCCAGTGCAGGTCCCTCGGGCAGCGTCGGCACTTCGACGGGCGTGACTTCGGCCGCCGCGGGCTTCGCGAGCTTGAGCGGCGCGGGCGGTGCCTGCGAGACCGTGGGGGCCGGGGCCTCGAACTGCGACGAGACCACGGTCAGGCGCGCCGGCGAGTGGCCGGGCCGCTCGGGCTCGGCCAAGCGGCCGTCCGGCGTCGTGTACTTCTCGACCGTGGCGGTCAGCTGCTCGAGGTTGATCGGCTTGCCGAGCACCAGGTCCATGCCCGAGGCCAGGCAGCGCTCGCGATCCGGCTTGTAGTCGGCGTTCGCGGTGAGCCCGATGATGGGCGTGCGCCACGACCCGCGCTCGCGCGCGCGGATGGCGGCCGTGGTGCGGCAGCCGTCCAGGTCGGGCATCTGCATGTCCATCAGGATCAGGTCCCAGCGCCCTTCCTCGGTGAGCTCGATCGCGCGGCGGCCATTGTTGGCCACCTCGAGGTTGTAGCCCACGCGATGGAGCGCGCTGGAGGTGACGAGCTGGTTCACCGGGTCGTCGTCCACGAGCAGCAGACGCAGCTTGCCGCGGCGCGCCTCGGCCAGCGAGTGGCGCGTGACGAGCGAGCGCTCGACCTGCGGCGTCGTGGCGTGCACGGGGTGCAGGATCTCGCCCAGGGCCTCGTAGAACTGGGCCGGTTCGAGCGGCTTCATGAGGTAGGCGGCGAAGCCGGCGGCCTTCACGCGGCCGCCGTCACCGGGTCGGCCGACGTTGGTGATCATGACGAGCTGTGTGCTGTCGAGGTCGTGGTCGGCGCGGATGGCCTGGCCGAGTTCCTCACCGTCGAGGCCCTCGAGGTGGCGATCCAGCACGGCCACGGCGTAGGGCGTCCCGCAGGCCCTCGCTTCGCGCACCTTGAGCAGCGCTTCGGGGCCGTTCTCGGCGGTCTCCACGATGCAGCCCCACGCGGCGAGCACGCCGGCGAGCGGGCCGCGATCCCCCGCGTTTCCGTCGGCGACCAGCATGCGCACACCGCGGAGCGCGACTTCTGCGGACGGCAGCGACGTGTTGCCCACGAGCACCGGCTGCTTCTCGAGCTGGATGCGGAACCAGAACGTGCTGCCCTGGCCCGACTGGCTCTCCACGCCCATCGTGCCGCCCATGGCCTCGACCAGTCGGCGCGCGATCGCGAGCCCCAGTCCCGAGCCGCCGTAGCGGCGAGCGACGCTGGCGCTGGACTGGCGGTAGGGCTCGAAGAGCTCCGGGATCGCCTCGGACGGGATGCCGGGGCCGGTGTCGATGACCTGGAACTTGAGCGTGACGTGATCGTCGTCCTCGGACTCACGGTCCACCTTCACCTGGACCGAGCCCTGCTCCGTGAACTTGACCGCGTTGGCCCCCAGGTTGAGCAGCACCTGGCGCAGGCGGCCGGGGTCGCCCTGCAGGCGCGAGGGCACCAGCGACTGCACACGCGTGTCGAAGCGGAGCTTCTTCTCGTCAGCCAGCGGGTGCAGCACGCCCGCGATCTGGTCGAGCGTGACGCGCAGGTCGAAGTCCAGCTGCTCGACCGGCATCTTCCCCGCTTCGAGACGCGAGTAGTCCAGCGTGTCGTTGATGAGCGTGAGAAGTGTCTGCGAGCTGTCCTTGATCAGTTCGACCATCTGGCGCGACTCGGCCGGCAGGTCGTGCTGGAGCAGCAGGTTCGTCATCCCGATCACGCCGTTCATGGGCGTGCGGATCTCGTGGCTCATGGTGGCGAGGAAGTCGCCCTTCGCCTGTGCGACCTCGCGCGCCTCGGCGAGGCTGCGCTCGAGCTGCATCTCTCGGCTCGGCGAGTCCCCCTGGGGTGCGGCTTCGGGCGGCGAGGACGCAGGCGCGGCCGCGGCATTCGCGCTCACTTCGCGCATGATACCGACCATGTAGCGCTCGCCGTCGGGCGAGTCGAGGAAGCGAAGGTGGGTGTCCACGTGGAGCGTGCTGCCATCCGGGCGGAGCAGGTCGAACACGCGGCCGAACGCGGGCGAACCGGCCTTGCGGCCCTTGAGGAACGCGCGCAACACGCCGGGCGCATGCGCGGGCAGCAGCAGTTCGTGGCACGAGTGGCCGACACAGTCCTTCGCCCGCCGACCCGTGAACGTCTCGAACGCCGCGGATGCCCAGACCAGCCGGCCCCACTGATCGGTGCTGAACACCAGGTCCGGTGCCGAGTCGAGCACCTCGCGCAGCCCGATGGCGGGCGAGAACGCGGGGAGCGAGGGGCGCGAGTGGCGGGAACGCTCGTTCACGTGGGGCCTCGATGGATGGTAGTCCGCCGGGGGCGGACGACCCTGTCCGCACGGACCTCCGGTAGACCTCCACCGGACTATCGGCCCCGACCGGCCCGGTCTTGAGCGCCGATACTGATGCTCTGCCATCGTTCGAGGCTGCCGGGGGGCCTTGCACGCTGGCCAGCGAACCGGTCGGCCGCTAACTTGCGTTCCCCCATGCCCCCCTCGACCGTCGCTGCGTCCTCGACTGCCGCGCCACGTCCGCTCCTTGCCGCGGAGGTGGCCGCCACCTGGCTGCCACTGGCCGGGAGCTGGCTGCTCATGGGTCTGGAGCTGCCCGCCGTGAGCGCGGTCATGGCGCGGCTGCCGCACGCCACGGTGAGCCTCGCGGCCTACGGCGGGGTGGTATTCCCGCTGTCGCTGCTCGTGGAATCGCCGATCCTCATGCTGCTCACCGCCTCCACGGCCCTCGCGCGTGACGAGCGCTCCTATCGCGTGATCCGCCGCTTCATGTTCCTCGCCGCCGGTTCACTCACGCTGCTGCACGCGCTGCTCGCCTTCACGCCACTGTTCGACCTGGTGGCGGGCACACTCATCGGTGTGCCCGAGCCGGTGCGCGAACCGGCTCGCGCGGGGCTGCGCATCATGCTGCCGTGGACGATGGCGATCGCTTACCGGCGCACCCAGCAGGGCGTTCTGATCCGTTTCGGGCGGAGTCGCGCCGTCACCTGGGGCACGCTGGTGCGACTGCTCACGCTCGCGGCCGTCCTTGGCATGGGGGCATGGCTCGGCACGATGAGCGGCATCGTCGTCGGCACGAGTGCGGTGGCCTCGGCCGTCGTGGCCGAAGCGCTCTACTCGCGCTGGGCCGTCGCACCGGTGCGGCGCGGCGCCTTGCACACGGCCCCCGCCGTGGAGCCGCCCCTCACGATGCGCGCGTTCGTGAAGTTCTACACGCCGCTCTCGCTCACGCCACTGCTCAACTTCATCGCCATGCCACTCGCCGCCGGTGCGATGAGCCGCATGCCGCTGGCCCTCGAGTCGCTCGCCACGTGGCCCGTGCTCTCGGGCAGCACGTTCACGTTGCGAAGCCTCGGCTTCGCATTCAATGAGGTGATGGTGTCGCTGCTCGACCGGCCGGCCGCCGTGCGCATGTTGCGGCGGTTCGCGTCCGCCTTGGGCGGGGTCGTCACGCTGCTGCTCCTGGCGCTCGCGGCCACACCGCTGGGACGACTGTGGTTCGAGCACGGCTCGGCACTCGCACCGGGACTCGCCCGGCTCGCCTGCGACGCACTGTGGTGGCTGGTGCCGATGGGTGCGGTGAGCGTGTGGCAGAGCTACCACCAGGGCATCCTGGTGCACGAGCGGCGCACGCGATCGATCACCGAGTCCATGGCCGTGCTGCTGGTGGCGACGGGCGTGGTGCTCGGCGTCGGCGTGGCATGGCACGCGGTCCCCGGGCTCCACTTCGCCGCGCTCGCGCTCACCACGGGCGGGCTGGCCCAGGTGGCATGGCTCACGATGCGCTCGCGGCAGGCCCGAGCCCGGAACTAGCCGGTTCGGCCGCCTTCTGACCGGCCCTGGATCGAGTCTGACCGGCGGCCTCTCTCGCGTGCCGTGCGGCAGCGGAGCGCTCGCGGACACAGTCACAACGACTTGACCGCGGCAGTTGTCAAGGCACGGCCGATGCTCAAGCCCCTGTCCCAGCAGTGGTCCATCGCGGGGCGGCCGGACTGGCGCCCCGCTCGGGATCCTCATGGAGGAGGGCCGCGATGACGCTCCTGAGCCTCGGACTCATCACGCTGTGGCTGGGTTGCCTGGTCCTGGGTATCGCGCTGGGCGGGTTCGTCCACCTGCTGGCCGGTGCCGCGGTCGCGATCGTGCTGTCGTCGGGCAAGCGCGGGTCTCGTCGTGCCCGTGCCGCTGCCGCGGCAGCCGCTGCGGCCTCCGTCGTCTCCAGCGCGACGGGCTCCGGCATGCCGATGCAGTGAAGTCGGGGCTTCGGCCGCGACCGCGCCTCGGGGAGCCGCTCGCTCCGGGGCGATGTGTCGGTGCGCGACTCAACCGCATGCGGCCAGGTCGCGCGAGCACGATCGACTGAAATAATCAGGGCCCGGTCCTTGCGGACCGGGCCCGAGAACGTTCGGTCTTGGTGGCGCTGGGTGCCCGTGAGGGAACACCGCTGACGCCACAGCGTCCCGAGTTCCCCTACGAGGACGCCACCTCCACCGAAGCCAGACAGCGACTATCCAATGGATCACCTCCTTTTCGGGGCAACTGCGTGCGGGAGGACCCAACCTCCCCGGAACCCCGGACTGCCCGAGTCCAGAGATCCCGCGCACGGGCTTTCGTGCGAGTGGGAACACTATCCAGAAGTCTGCGGTGTGCCACGCTTCTCTGTCAATGGTCAAAGTCTGGCCGCGGCTCCGCGCCGGTGCACCTCGCACGCGTCACGGTGCGAGTTCGAGGATCCCGGTGACCAACTTGCGCAGCTCTGCGACGCCGATGCCCTTCTCCGCGCTCACCCACGAGACGTCCTCGAGCGCGCGGCCCATCTGCTTCGCCACCGCCTGGTGCTTCGAGCTGTGGCGGCTCTTGCCCAACTTGTCCACCTTGTTCGCCACGACGTGGAACGGCACGCCGCAGGCGGCGAGCCACTCCGTCATCTGGAGATCCAGCGGGGTGGGGCCGATCTCGGCGTCCACGAGCACGAACACCATGCGCAGCGTGCCCCGGGTGGTGAGGTAGCCCTCGAGCATCGCCTTCCAGGTGTTGCGCACGTGCGCGGGCGCGCTCGCGAAGCCATAGCCTGGCAGGTCCACGATCCAGCGCCCCTCGCCCGCGTCGAACACGTTGATGAGCTGGGTGCGCCCCGGCGTGCGCGAAACACGGGCGATCTGCTTGTGCCCGGTGACCGCGTTCAGGAGCGAGCTCTTGCCCACGTTCGAGCGGCCGACGAACGCCACTTCGGCGAGGCAGGGCGGCAGGTCGGCCGCCCGGGCGGCGGACTGCAGGAAACGAAGGGTCTGGAAGTGCTGGGCCATGAGGGGCGGAATGTAACCCGCGCGTGCGAAACCTGCCGCGGTCAGGCCGCTGCGGTCCAGACGTTGTGACTCACGCCCGGTCGGCCGGCTTCTCGAAGCGGTCGAGCAGGATCGCGACCAGCATGTCGGCCAGCACGTTCACGCCGGATCGCACGCGGGCGATGATCCAGTCCACCGGCACGATCAACGGGATGGCCGCGGCCACCGCGGCCTCGGGCAATCCGGCAGCCGCGAGTACCAACGGCAGTACGATGAGGCCGGCCTCGGGCACGCCCGCGATGCCCACACCGGCCATGACCGAGGCCAGCACGATGGTGACCTGGTGTGCGAGCGATAAGTCGTAGCCGAACGCCTGGCAGATGAAGACCGTGGCCATCGCTTCATAGAGGATGATGCCGTCATTGTTGAGGTTGGTGCCGATGCAGGCCGACACGCGGGCCGAGGCCTCCCCTACTCGCATGTCGCGAAGGCAGCGAAGCGTGACCGGCACCGTGGCGAGGCTCGAGTTGGTGGAGAGCCCGGTGAGCACGGCGTCCGCCCCGCGACCGAGGTACTCGCGCGGAGCCTTGCGTCCCGCGAGCCAGGCCATGAGCGGGTAGTAGACGAGCGAGTGGATCAGCAGCCCGGCGAGGATCACGACCAAGAACAGCCACAACACGCGGAACACCTCGAGCCCCGAGCGGCCCACCACCTGGGCGACGATGCCGAGCACGGCGAACGGCACCGCATGCGCCACCCACATGAGTGCCAGGGTCGTGGCCTCGAACAGGCTGGTGATCACCGGTTCGAGCGTGGCGATCCCCGGGGAGCCGCGGTCCTTCAACCGCCGCAGCGCGGCCCCGAACAGGATGGCGAGCAGCACCAATGAGACGAGGCTGTTCTTGGCGAGCGGCTCGACGACACTCTCCGGAACGTAGCCGGCGAGGTTCTTGAGCGGGTCGAGCGTGGCGCTGGGCGGCGGTCCCGCGAGCTTCGCCGGTGCGACCACCTGGCCCGTGAGTTGCTCGATGTGGCCTCGCCAAGCGAGCCCGGGCTGGAACACGTTCAGGATCGTGAGCCCGATGACCATCGCCACCGTGATGTTCGTGAGGCAGATGGTCGCGAAACGCCCGAACGTGCGCGGCCCGATCGCCGTGGTGAGGAACGAGTCCAGCACCGCCAACAGGATGAGCGGCGTGGCGAGCGCCTTCAGCAGCCGGATGACGAGCAGGCCCAGCGCGCCCAGGTCCTCGTTGCCGTAACGCCCGATCCACGGCTGGTTCCCGAATACCACGCCCAGCACGGCGCCGACGGCGACGCCGATCACCACCTGCGCACCGAGCGGGAACTTGCGGCGTGACGGCACGGGGTTCACCGGCGAGGGCGGCGACACGGCGGGTGCGTCCATCGCGCGAGCATCATCGGGGACCGCCATCTCGTCAACGCGAAGCGCGCCGCTTCGCTCGTGTGACCGCCCGTGCGCGAGTCGGGCTAGCGGAAGTCGCGGATGAGCACCGCGTCCGACGTGCCGGTGCCTCCGGTCACGACGATGTGGCGGCTGTCCGGCATCCAGTGGATCGAGAACGCGCGCTCGGAGGCGAACTGCGTGACCTGTGCCACGTGGCTGCCATCGGCGTCCATGACCCAGACATTCGAGATGTTCGTTGCTCGTATCGCCACCGCCAGCTTGCGTCCATCCGGCGACCACTCGTAGCGGGTCAGCCGGCCCGAGGTGAAACGCGTGACCGGCTCGGGACCCCCTCCGGCGATGGCCTGCCGGCGCAGGTTGTAAGCGGGATCGGCCCGATCGAGGTAGACCAGCGACCGGCCGTCAGGCGCCCATCCCACGCCCACCGCCTGGGGTGGCAGTCGCAATCTGGCGACGGGCTCGCCCCCCGAGCTGGGAACGATCCGATACACCTGCCGGGCCAGCCCGCGCTCGTCCTTCTCGAACGCTCCGAGCAGCACCTGGGTTCCATCGGGCGACAGTCCGATGCCGCCGGTGACATCGGTGTCCTCGCGGAGCACCCGGCCGTCCTCGGTCGAAATCGTGGTGATCACCTGGGGCTTCCCCGAGCGACCCACCAGGGCGATCCGTCCATCGCGCGAGAGATCCGACAGTGGCTCGCCGGTTCCGGTCGTGAGTTGTCGAAGTTGCGAGCCATCGCGGTTCACGCGCCAGACGTGCATGGCCCCGCTGTCCGCCCGGTTGAAGACCACGAGCCCATTCGCCATGAGCGGCGAGAAGTTGTGCATGCGGCCCGTCGTCAGCGCTCGCTTCCCGTTGCCGGTGGCGTCCATCGCCCAGAGTTGGATGAACTCACCATCGGGTGCGTGGAACGCGATCGTCGAGCTGTCCACGGCCGCGGCGTCGAACGGCGAGTTCTCGGGGTTCGCGACGGACGTGATCTTGACCGCCGCGCCACCCGAGGCGTCCGCGATCCAGATGTTGCTCACCGTCGTGACGCGGAGTGCTGCGATCGTCGCGTCCGAGCGAGAGGCCGAGATCGCATGGTACTCATTGAAATCGTTCGTGATCTGGGCTCGCTGCCCGCCCTTGAGCGAGAACAGGAACACCTGATTGTGGGTCGAGTTCTTGACGTCCTGGCCAGTCGCGACGATCGCGCTGCCGTCGCTCAGCCAGGCGATGCTCTCGAGGAACATGCTCTGAACGCGAGTGAGCTCCTGCCGCTTGCCGCTCTCGGCATCGAACAGCGCGATCGCGGAGACCAAGGGCGGAACCTGCAGAGCCGATGCGATCCGCTTCCCGTCCGGGGACCACTGCGGTGCTCCGGCGAGACCTTCGGGGGCCACGAGGGCGGCCAGCATGCGTTCCTTGCCCGAGTCCAGGTCGAGCACCATGAGCGCGATGGAGTCGGGATTGAGGAGTCCCCTCCAGAACACGAGCCGCTTGCCGTCCGGTGCGAAGCTCACGCGCGTGTCCACGTCGAACGCGCGCAGCCGGGGCTGGCCGCCCAGCGACGGGACCTGGAACAGTTCGCGATAGCCGGGACCGTCGGGGCGAAGCGCCGTATAGAACAGGTAGTTGCCGTCCGGCGTGAACGCCGGATTGGAGATCTGCACGTCGGCCGCAGGCAGTACTTCGACGTCGCTACCGGTCTCGATCTGTCGCACGCGCAGGCTCATGCGCCCCGCCTCCCCCGCCAGGTAGCCGAGGAATCGTCCGTCGGGCGAGAGCGCGCAGTCGGTGACGTCCCCGCGGCTCGTCTGCGTCGTCGCTCGCATCGTCTGGTAGGGCTGCGGCCCGGAGCGCGTTCGCTGCGTCATCCACCACACACCGACGGCCGCGCCGATGATCACGACCGCACCTGCGATCCACAGGCCGACCGGAGGCTTCCGGACGGCCGCCGGCGCCCCGGTTCCGGAGAGCATGCTCCCCGAACTCGCCGAGGCCGAGAGCGCGTCGTACTCGTCCGCGATCTCGCGCAGTTCGAGCGCCAGGTCCTTGATGGACTGGAGCCTCTGGTCGGGGCTCTTGGCCAGGCAACGGCGGATCAGGCGGCGCAGTTCGGCCGGCACCTTGGCATTCAGTTCCTCGACCGGCGTGGGCTTCTCGTTGAGGATCTTGTGCATCGTCTCGACCGCCGTGTCGGCGGCGAACGGCCGTCGGCGCGTGGCCGCCTCGTACAGGATGCAGCCGAACGAGAAGATGTCCGAGCGGTGGTCCACGCCCTTGCCGCGCACCTGCTCGGGCGACATGTAGGACGCGGTGCCGACGACCATCCCTTCCTGCGTGGCGTCCGCCATCAGGGTCGGCCCGCTCGTCACGTCGGGGCCCGAGTCGCTCTTCTCGGTGAGCTTGGCCAGGCCGAAGTCCAGCACCTTCGCGAAGCCGTCGCTGGTCACCATGATGTTGCCGGGCTTCAGGTCACGATGGACGATGCCGGCAGCGTGCGCCTTGGCGAGTCCGTCCGCGGCCTGCGCCAGGTAGCCGAGCAGCGTGCGCAGGTCCGTCTTGTCCTCGTGGATCAGCGCGCTCAGCGTCTTGCCGCTCACCAGTTCCATCGAGATGAAGTGCAGCGGGTTCGAGTCGGGCTCGTTCGACGAGCGCACGGCACTCTCGCCGATCTCGTAGATGGTGACGATGTTGGGATGGCTCAGTGACGAGGCGGACTTGGCCTCGAGCACGAACCGGCGCACGCGCTCCTCGCTGCGCACGAGCTCCGGCGGCAGGATCTTGAGCGCCACGTTGCGGCCCAGGGTCTGGTCCTGGGCGAGGTACACCTCGCCCATGCCACCGGCGCCGAGCGGGCCAACCACCCTGTAATGCGAGATCTCGTCTTCGGAGCGCAGCGTCCGGATCGGCGGGTTGGCCAAGCGAGTCTCCGGTGGGGGTGGAGGCGAATCGTGCGCGACATGTTAGCGCGAGGGTGTGAATGGGCCAACTCGCCTGCCGCTCGGTTCCGCGAGATGGCGTCGCGTCGCGCGGCGTTCAGCGGCCTCCGTCGGCGGCCCGCTCCAGCACCATCGCCGCCCCCATGCCGCCACCCACGCACAGCGTGGCGAGCCCGTAGCGGCCGTCGGAGCGCGCGAGCTCTCGCAACAGCGTGCCCACGAGCCGTGCGCCGCTGGCCCCGAGCGGATGGCCGAGCGCCAGCGCGCCCCCGTTGGGATTGACACGATCCTCGGGCAGTCGCAGCTCGCGGACCACGGCCACGACCTGCGACGCGAACGCTTCGTTCAGCTCGATGCGGCTCACGTTCGCGAGCTGCAGTCCCGCACGCTCGAGCACACGCGGGACCGCGGCGACCGGGCCGATGCCCATGAGCGCGGGGTCCACGCCCGCGACGGCGTACGAGACGAAGCGCCCGAGCGGCGTGAGCCCCAGCGTCTTCACGGCATCGCTCGAGGCCACGAGCAAGGCCGAAGCCCCGTCGCTGGTCGGGCAGGAGTTGCCGGCCGTCACCGAGCCATCCGGAGCGAACGCGGGCTTCAACGCGGCGAGCTTCTCGAGCGTCGAATCGGGGCGGATGCCGTCGTCCGCACGCGCGTCGATGGGTGGCGTTGCTCCGGGGAGCGAGACGGGCGCGATCTCCTCGTCGAACACACCGCGCGAACGAGCCGCGGCGGCGCGTGTGTGGCTGCGCACGGCCCACTCGTCCTGCGCCTGCCGCGAGATGTCGTAGCGCCGTGCGACGCGCTCGGCGGTCTGGCCCATGCTGATGTAGATGTCGGGCCGCTCGGCGAGCCACGCGGGGTGCGGCGACGGATTGTTGCCCCCGAGCGGGATGCGCGACATGCTCTCCATGCCGCCCACCAGCACCAGTGACGCATCGCCCAGGCGGACGCGGTCGCAGGCGATCGCGGTGGCCTCGAGGCTGCTCGCACACAGCCGCGTGACCGTCATCGCGGGGACGCGATCGGGAAGGCCGGAGCCCAGAGCCACCGCGCGCGCCACGTTCCGTCCCTGCTCTCCCTCCGGGTAGGCACAGCCCACGATCACGTCGTCGAGCCGCTCGACGGCCGCTGCGGGCAGCCCCGCGAGGATCGAGCGGAACAGTCCCGCGAGCAGTTCGTCCGAGCGCGCGGCGGCGAGGGCTCCCTTGCTGGCGCGCGTGAACGGCGTGCGGACCGCCGCGACGATCCAGGCGTCGCCGGTGCGTGCGGGAGTGCTCACGCCTCGCGCCGCAACCGGGCGCGGTCCACCTTGCCAAGATGCGTGCGCGGCAGCGAGTCCACGAAGATCAGCTCGCGCGGCGCCTTGTAAGGCTCGAGCCGCGTGCGCGCGAACGCCTGCAGCTCCGCGGCCAGGCTGGCGCGCTTCTCGCGCGCGACCACGAACGCGATCGGCTTCATGAGGCCGTTCTCGTCCTCGCGCCCCACGACCGCCGCCTCCGACACCGCCTCGTGCTGCAGCAGGCAGCCTTCCACCTCGGCGGGTGCGAGCCACTTGCCCGAGACCTTGAGCAGCTCGTCGCCGCGCCCGCAGTAGGTGACGTAGCCGTCGGTGTCCATCGAGATCAGGTCGCCCGAGACGTACCACTCCCCGCGAAACGCCTGCTGCGTGCGCTCGAGCTGCTGCCAGTAGGCGATCGCGCGCGAGGCTCCGCGCACCCACAGCCAGCCCGTCTCGCCGCGCGGCAGTTCCCGTCCGTCCTCGTCGCAGACGCGCACTTCGAAGCCGGGCACGACCTGCCCCAGCGTGTTGGGCCGCGCCGCACCCGGGCGATTGGAGATGAAGATGTGCCACATCTCGGCCGTGCCGAGGCCGTCCAGCAACTCCACGCCGAAGCGGGCGAGCCAGCGTTCGTAGAGCTCGGCGGGAAGTGCCTCGCCCGCCGAGGTCACGACGCGCAACGACGACAGGTCCTGCCGCGCCGCTTCGGGGTGGGCCGTCATCTTCTGGATCATCGCCGGCACGTTGATGAGCACGGTGGGCCGGAACTGGCGGATGCGCGCGAACAGCACGTCAGCCGTCGCGGGTTCCGGGTAGAGCGCCACCGAGGCTCCGGCCGAGAACGGGAAGAACAGGTTGGAACCGGTCGCGTAGCCGAAGTAGAGCTTCGGCACCGAGAGTGTGACGTCGTGCTCGTTGTAGCCGATGACGCCATGCCCATAGAGCGCGGTGGTGTTGGCGAACGCGCCGTGGGTCTGGACGACGGCCTTGGGCCGGCCGGTCGTGCCGCCCGAGAACAGCCACATCGCCGCGTCGTCTTTGTGCGTGTCGATCGTGCGCAGGCCTGTCGGTGCCGATGCGAGCCGGCTGGCGACATCGGGCGCGTCGGCGACGATCACGCGGGGTGCCAACTCGAGTGTGCTCGCGATCTCCGCGAACGCGGCGACGGTCGCCGAGAGGGTGACGACGGCACGAGCGCGCGTGTACTCCAAGAAGTAGCGCACGTCGGAAGCGGGCAGGCCGGGGTTCACCATCACGACCACCGCACCCAGCTTGAGCGTGCCGAAGAGCACACCCACGAAGTCGGGGCCGTCCGGGAGCGCGATGAGCACGCGCTGCTCGCACGACACGCCGGCTTCCGCGAGCAGATGCGCCCAGCGCTCGGCGAGCCCCTGCACGTCTCGGTACGTGAGCGTGCCCGCATCCATGTGGAGCGCGGGGCGCTCGCCGCGGCCTTCGCGGATGCGAGCATCCAGGAACAGGTCGGCGATGTTGAGCCGTTCCGGCAGGTCGGCCCGGGCTGCAGCAGCCTCGGAGAGCGTGCTAGGGTGGGCGCTCATCCGCCGCATCATGACCGCCGGCCGGGGCGACCGGCAAGAGGAACCTGAGAGGCCTCACGCGCCATGGCGATCCGCGAGCTGGCCGAACTCACGTGGGAAGACGTGCGGGACATGGACCGCGCGCGAACGGTGGTCGTGCTCCCCGTCGGCGCACTGGAAGCGCACGGACCCCACCTGCCGCTCGGCACCGACAACGTGATCGCGGTGGCGATGGCGCGTTCGGGGGTGGCACAACTCGCACCGCACGGCTTCGAGGGCGTCGTCCTGCCCGCACTCCCCTACACCGCCGCGCCGTTCGGCGCCGCGTTCTCGGGCACGTTGTCGGTGTCGCCGGGCACGTGCGCATTGATCATCGCGGACATCGCGTCCGAAGTGACACGGCACGGGTTCGCCGCGCTGGTGATCGCGAACGCGCACCTGGACCCCGCGCACCTGGGAGCCCTCGCCGAAGCGCAGAAGCTCGCGATCGCGCGTGGTACCAGGCCGGTCATCTGTCCCGATCTCACGCGGAGAACCTGGGCGTCGCGGCTCACCGAGGAGTTCCAGAGCGGTGCCTGCCACGCGGGACGATACGAGGGCTCGGTCGTGATGGCCGAACGTCCGGAGTTGGTGCGCGCTTCCGTCCAGCGCGCGCTGCCGCCGGTCCCCGCCTCGCTCTCGGATGCGATCCGCAAAGGTGCGAGCACGTTCGAGCAGGCGGGCGGTCCGCGGGCTTACTTCGGCTGGCCGGCCGACGCGACGGCGGACGAGGGCACGGCCACCATCGCCGCCCTCGGGAGCATCCTCGCCGATGCCGTACTCGCCGCATTGTCGCCGGAGCGCGCGTCATGACGGCCACCTCACTCGCGGGCCGCGGCGCGGTGGTGACCGGCGGCGGTCGCGGCATCGGCGCGGCCATCGCCTCAGCACTGGCCGACGCGGGCGCCCAGGTGGTGGTGGCGTCGCGCACGAACGGCGAGATCGAGGCGGTGGCGTCGGCGCTGCGCGCTCGTGGCGCGCGCGCGTGGGCCGTGACCTGCGACGTGAGCGACGAAGCCGCGGTGCGCGAGCTCGCTTCTCGCGCCCGCGAGCATCTCGGCACGACGCCGATCGAGCTGCTGGTGAACTCCGCCGGCGACGGTGGCGCGGCACCCGTGGAGCGCATCGCGCTCGCGGACTGGCGTGCCATTCTCGACGGACACGCCACCGGGACG
>Ga0315912_10004133_pt1 | contig 13908 bp, 7 predicted proteins | sample VfabasoilMG_FD_204469 | JGI IMG/M metagenome (GOLD analysis project Ga0315912, IMG submission 204469) | Garden soil microbial communities collected in Santa Monica, California, United States - V. faba soil | ecosystem: Environmental > Terrestrial > Soil > Garden | place: USA: California... | reverse complement strand
CCCGCTCGCAGCGGGGATCTCGTCCCACCGGCCCGACGCGACGTAGGCGAGCGCCATGCGCGGAGTCGCGGGGAGGCCGCGCCAGCGGCGGACGGCTTCGGCGTAGAGGCGCAGTTGCGCATGATGACGCTCGGGCTCGACGCGGGCGTCGGTCTTCCAGTCCACGACCCACGTCGCGCCGTCTTTCTCGACGACGAGATCGATGAAGCCGTGCCAGTCGGCGCCGTCATGATCGCGAAGCAGGAACGGCAGCTCGTGCGCGAGGGGGCGCGCATCGTGAAGCGCCTTGGCGATGTCGCTTCCCGGCACGCGCGACAACATCTCGGCGACGGCCGGGCGGATCGTCTCGACCGACAGCTCCGTCTCCTGCGCAGCGAGGGCGCTGGCTCGATCGCCGATCGCGCGCAATGACGCGAGATCGTCCAGCGCGCCGAGCTCGAGCGCAGCATGCACGGCGATGCCGATCGCGCGGCCCAGTCCCGGCTGCTGCTCGCGCGGTGCCGGCGCCTTGGCCTCTCCGGACTCGGCGGGCGCCTCGAGGTCCGCGGCCTGCGCGACGCCGGCGCTCGTCGTGAGATAAGGGTGCGCGAGCCGCTCGGCGTCGCGCTCCTCCTTCAGGCCTGTCGCGGAGCGCAGGCGCCTCGATGCCACTGCGCGCATCGCGAGGGCGTCGGCGTCGCAGCGCCTGACGGCCTCGGCGAGCTCCCCGATGTCTGCGCTCTCCTCGCCCGCCTCCTCGCCCACGGGTTCGGTGATGCGCTCGGCCACGATGCCGAGCGGGAGGAGCTGCGCGGCGGCGCCGGGATCCTCCGGCGCGCAGCCCCAACCCTCGAGCAGCGCCGCATGCGGCCAGGCATTAGACGGCGGGCGCGGGTCGCCGTTGACGAGGATCAGCCGCTCCTTCGCACGCGTGAGCGCCACGTAGAGCACGCGCCGATCCTGCGCGGCCTCGTGACGCGCCTCCTCCTCCTCGACGACGAGCGACGCGAGGTTGCGCGCGGCCTTCACGCGCAGCGCCAGCAAGTCGCCCTGCACGGCGACGCCGAAGAACGTGCGGGGCCTCGGGCGCCGCGCGACATCGGGGACGATCACCACTGCGAACTCGAGGCCCTTCGCCGCGTGCACGCTCATGAGGCGCACGGCGTCGAGCGCCTCGTCGGCGAGAGGACTCTCGCCCTCCTCGGCCTCGCCGCGCATGTCCGCGTGAAGGCGCTCGATGACCTGCGGCAGCGAGAGTCCCTGCGCGCGGACGAGATCCTCCGCATGCCGCACGAGCTTCTCGAGGTTCGCGACTCGCTGCGCGCCGCCATGCGACGCGGCATGGATGGCGAGGAGATGCGGGCGCCAGCGCGAGCCCTCGACGGCGGGCTCGGCGAGCACGCGGCGCAGCGCCTCGTCGGCGGGAAGGCGCGTCGCCTCGCGTGCCAGCCCGGCGAGTCCCTGCAACGTGCGCGCGACGTTCGGCATCAGATCGACTTCGGCCGGCGACAGCTCCTGTCGCCACGTCCACCTTCCCGCCGTCACGCGCGCGAATGCTGCGATCTCTGCGTCGGTCGCGCCGCACGACGGCGAGCGCAGCACGGCTAGCAGCGCGGCGCCGTCGCGGGGCGCGACGAGACAGCGCAGAAGCGTGATGGCCTGCACGATCTCGTCGCGCTTCATGAACGACTTGCCGCCCTCGGTCACGAATGGCACGCCATGCTCGGAGAGTCCGCGCTGATACTGCGCGGCGTCCGTCATCGCGCGGAAGAGCAGCGCGACGTCGCCGTAGCTCTCGATGCGATCCTGACGTCGCCACTCGCGCAGCCTCGCCCCGATCGCGCGCGCCTCGGCCAGCCTCCACTCGTCCGCGTGCTGGCCTGGCGTCTCGACGAAGATCGTCGCGACACGCGGCTCGCCGGCATCCGCCTGGAACGCGCGCAGATCCTCGTAGCGAGGCTGATGCCCCGGCTCCTCGACGATGATCCGCCGGCCGAGCGTGTTGATCGGCTCGAGCACCTCGCGGCGCGAGCGGAAGTTCGCGACGAGAGTCAGGACGAGCGCTCCCTGCCCCGCCACGTGCGCGACCGCCCGCTCGTAGGCGGCCATGTCGGCGCCCCGGAAGCGGTAGATCGACTGCTTGGGATCGCCGACGATGAAGAGACGGCCCGGGGCGAGTCGCGCGCTCCACGCATCCCCTCCCTGCGGCAGCGGCTGCGCGCGATCCTCGGCGAGGAGGAAGGCGATCTCGTACTGGAGCGGATCCGTGTCCTGGAACTCGTCGAGCAGCAGGGCGTCCACGCGTTGCTGCTCGCGCCGGCGGACCTCCGGATGATCGCGCAGGATGTCGCGCGCGAGACGGAGGAGATCGTCGAACGAGGCGAGCCCTTCCGCGCCGCGGCGCTCGTGCACGCGCGCGACCAGCTCGCCGGCGAGATCGAGAACCGCCGCGCAGAACGTCTCGTCCACCTCCGCGAGTCGATCGACGAGCCTCCACGCGCTGTTGATGATCTCCGCGACGCGATCCTTGTCCTCGCACTTCGGCCCGCCCGACTTGATGGAGGCCGCCGGATACTCGATGGCCGCCGCAGCCTCGCGCAACGCGTCGGGCCCGCCGCGGAGGAAGGCCTGGAGCTGCGGACGCAATGCCTCGATGAACGCCTGCGCATTCGTGCTGAGGCCCTTCCGCCCAGCGGCCCAGTCGAGCTCGCCGACGAGATCCCCCACGAGCGCGGCGACATGGTGCAGCGCCGCGTCGCTCGGCGGGCGCGCCTCGATGCCCTTGCGAAGCATCGTTCCAGCCGATGCGAAAACCACTGAAGCATCGGCGCGACTGAGGACCCTGCGCCAGGCCTCCGCTTGCGGACTCGTCGCGTGCAGCATCCCGGTGAGGAACCTTGACCACTCCTCGTCGAGGATCCGCGCCGTCGCGGAGCCATCGTCAACCCGGAAGGCGGGATCGAGCCCGGCCTCGCGCGGATGGCGGCGCAGGAGATCGGCGCAGGCGGCGTGGATCGTGCCGATGCCGCCACCGTCGATGTCGTCGAGAGCTGCGAGCGCCCGCGCGCGCACGACGGATGCCACGAGCGCCATCCCGCCTTGGGCCGCGGGACGCAGCAGCCAGTCGAGCGTCGCCGTTGTCGCTGCGCCCAGCTCGCGGCCGCGCCCGTCGAGCGTCTCGATGATGCGCGAGAGCTGGGTTGCGAGGCGCTCGCGCATCTCGGCCGCCGCCTTCTCGGTGAACGTGAGCGCGACGAGGCGCGAGAGACGCACGCCGCGCCCGAGGACGAGCGAGAGAAGGCGATCGACCAGCAACGTCGTCTTGCCCGAGCCCGCGCCCGCGACGACGACGATGTTGCGATCGAGCTCGCGTGCCGCGAGGCGTCGCGCTTCCTGATCGGGCGGCTGATGCGTCATCAGTCGCCTCCTCCGCCCCCGCCGCGCACGTCCGAGAGCATGCGACGCTTCGTACTCTTGCCCTCGATGTCGCGGTAGTCGGCGAGATCCGGCAGTCCCGCCAGCCTCTCGCGCGTCGGCACGTGATGGCGCCGGCACGACGCGGTGAACGCGCACCACGCGCAGGCATCGCCCCTGCGCAGCGGGAAGATGCCGCGCTCGAAGGTCTCGGCGAGCACGCGCAGCGTCTCGCGCCACGAGGCTTCGTCCTCGGGCGCCAGTCCCAGGAGCTGCACGTCCGGCTGCTCGACGTCGGGGCCGAGGCGCAGGAACGCGACATCGACGCGCGAGCGCGCAACGCCAGGCTGCTCGGCGAGCCATCCCTCCACGAGAAGCTTGTAGACGAGTCCCTGGAGTCGCCGACCCTTCAGCACGCCGAGTGTTCTCACGTGCGAGGCGACGTCGCCGCCCGTCTTGTAGTCCTCGACGCGCCAGCCGGCGGGCAGGGCGACGAGTCGATCGACACGACCCGCGAGCTGGAGCACGAGCGGCGTCGCGCCGTCGCGCACCACGAGCTCGACGCGCAGCGGCATCTCGACGGCATGCACGCGCGCGCTCTCGGCGGCGAGTCGCGCCGCGTCATGTTCGAGGAACCGCAGCAGCGACTCGCGCCAGCGCGCGGCGCTCATCTCCCATGCGAGCGGCGCGCGATCCCAGCGCGCGCCGGCCAGCTCGCGAACAGCCGCGTCCCACGTCGCGACGAGCAGCTCGCGCGTGCGCGGCGCGGAGACGGCGGCAGGGTGGCCGCCCCGCACGATGACGTCGTCATAGACGCGCTCGAGCACGCCGTGCACGCGCGTGCCCATCTCGCGCGCCTCGGCGCCGCTCTCTTCGGGCTCGTCTTCGAGCGATGGCACGTGCCAGCCACGCTCGAAGAGCCAGAGCTGCGCGCAGGTTCCGAGCCTCTCGAGCGAGGTGGCGGCCCATGCGCGCGGCGGCGCGACGACGCCCGGGCCGAGCACGAGATCGCGGAGGAGCTGCTCGCGTCGCACGCCCTCGTCGTCGTCGAGCCGGAAGGCATCGACGTGCGCGAGCGCGTCGAGCGCGTGCGTCAGCGCCTCGCCTCCCCGTCCCGTCGCGTGCGCGAGCTCGGCCATCGCCTGACGGCGCCGCATCCGCTGCGATGCTTCGACGGCCGCGTCGCGCCACGTCGCGCGATGGAGTCGCGTCCGCAGTTCGCGTGCGGCCTCCGCGGGATGGCCGGGCAGCGCAACGAGCGGCAGGCGCGTCTCGAGCGCGTCGCGATGCGGATGCTTCTCGCGACGCAGCAGCGCGTCGAGATCGGGCTCGCCGAGCACGAGTCGTGATATCTCGCGCAGGTAGAGCGAGGCGGCGCGTGCCTTGCCGTCGTCATCGGCACGCTGCCACGTCACGACGAGACGCTCGCCCGCGCTGCCGAGGACGCTCGCGAGGATCTGCCGCTCCTCCAGCGCGCCCTCGCCCTTCACCTCGAGCGCGGGATGCGGCTCGCGGAGCCTCAGACGCGCGTCGTCGCGCAGGAACGGATCCTGGCGCGCGCGCCGCGGGAAGACGCCCTGCGCGAAGCCCATGAGGATGACGACGCGGAACGGCAGCGCGCGTGCTGGCATCGCGGCAAGCACCTGGACGCCCGCGCCGTCGGGGCGGCCCATGCGCAGCGTCGCTCGGGCGAGCGCCTCGTCGACGAGCGCGCGCACCTCGCGGCCGGGGATCTCGCGAGCATCGATGGCGTCGAGCCTCGCGAGGTCGCCGAGGATGCCGAGGACGGCGTCGCGCGCGGAGGCGGCCCCGCTCGGCGCGCCGCGCTCCGACTCCGGCTCCGGCGCGCGCAGCCACCGCGCCGCGAGCTCGCCGAGGAACGTCGCGTGCCCGGAAGGCGTGCGCGGTGCAGCGAACGCCGCTGCATCTTGCGCTAGACGCGCAAGGAGCGCAGCGAGCGCACGCAGGCTGGCCTCGCGCTCACGTGCCCAGGGCTCGTCGAGAATCGCCTGGAGATCCATCTCGCGACGCTGCGCCTGACCCGCTGCATCCGCGCGATGCCACGCGATGAGCCCCTCGCCGTACGACGCGGCTCCGCTGACGACGCCCGCCGCGCGCGTCCACTCGTCCCACGAGTCCGGCCACGCCGCGCGCGCGTCCTCCTCGATGCGCGTCCACGGGGAGCGCAGCAATTCAGCCACGGATGCACGCGGGAAGTCGTCCGTGAGCACGCGCAGCAGCAGCGTGAACGCCTGCGCCCAGGGCTCGCGCAGCAGCGGGGCGATGGCGCTCGTCGAAAACGGCACGCCATGCGCGCCGAAGGAGGCCTCGAGATGCGCGGCATGCGGCTCGAGCGAGCGGGAGATCACGCCGATCTCTTCGAGTGGCACCTTCTCCTCGACGTGCGCCCTGGCCGCGAGGCGCGCCGCGAGATCGACCTCGGCCCTCGCGCCGCGGACATGCCACGCTTCGACGACGGGACTCTCGGGCACGAGCACCACGCGGGTGCCGCTCTCATCGAAGAGCGCCTCGGTGTCGAGGAGGCCCGCGCGCTCGCCCGCGGCATCGAGATCGATGCGCTCGGCGGAAGACCCGGGCCAGGCGAGGAGCCCGGCACGCGCAGCCTCGTGCGCTGCCCCTCGGCCGCATGGCGTCAGCACGAGCGTGGGAACGCCGAGCGCGCCGACGAGGGCGGCCTGCGTGCCGACGAGCGCGTAGCTGCCGTGGTGGACGAGATGAGTCCACGCCAGCTTGCGCTTGCCGGCGAGCGAGCGCGCCGCGTCGGCGGCCGCGAGCGCGTGACCCGCGGCATCCGTCGCGGCATTCCGATGGAGAAGATCGTCGAGCGCTTCGTCGAACGCGGCGAGCAGCTTCGGCATCTCGTCGTGGCGATCGACGGCCGCAGGCAGCGCCCCTGCATCGACGCGCGCCTCGCGCAGCTCCGACAGCGTCGCGGCGAGCGATGCGACGATGCGGGGTCGTCGCGCGGCCAGGCGACGCAGCGACGCATCCGCCGGGAGTCGCGCGAGCGCGAGCCGCACGAGCGCGTCGCGCTCGAGGTCCGAGATGACGCGCGGCGGCGGCTCGTCGCGCAGCCCCAGCAGGAACGCGCGCTCGAGGCAGGCCTCCGCGAGCGCTCGATGATGCAGCACGTCCACGCCCGCGACGACGCCGGCCGCGCCGACGAGCGCGCGTCGCACGCGATCGGCCAGCCTCGCCGTCGGCACCACGAGCGCCACGCGCGCGCCCGACTCCGCGACGAGCGCCAGCACGCGAGCGCAAAGCTCCGCCTCGAGACGCTGCGCGCTCGCGCTGGTGATGACGGTGGCGGTCACGCCGGCAAGCTTACGCCGCGCGGCGCGCGGACATCCGTCTTGCGCGGCGTCCAGGTACGCCGCAGGCCGATTCCGCGCGCGATTCTCCGATCAGGCGCTTCGAAGGGGGCATGGCCTGCGCACCGCGATCCGTCGTTGATCCGATGGCGCGGCGCCTCCCTCTGGTGGAGCGCCGCCGAGCATGCGGGGAGTCCGTGTCAACTCAGCGCAAGGAACGAGGTCTGCCCGGTGCGAGGTTCTGATCGAAGAGGAGCCTCACGCAGGAGGAACGGTCGCGAGCTTGCGCTCGCGATCAGCGGCGAACGCGAGACAGGCACGAATGTCCTCGTCGGTGAGGTCGGGAAAGTCGGCGAGGATCTCGGCATGCGTCATGCCGGACGCCAGGTAGTCCAGCACGTCGGACACGGTGATCCGGAGTCCTCGGATGCACGGCTTCCCGCCGCGCTTGTCCGCCTCGATGGTGATCCGGTCCCGATAGTCCATGCGACAAACGTAGGAGGCCCGTCGGCGCCTGTCAATGCCGGCTGCAGCGGGTGTCCTCTCGGTTGAGGACACCGGAGCACTGGAGGGGGCATGGCCTGCGAGGCCTGCCCATCACGGGGATCCCGCGGAGCGCGCACGGCCGAGTTGATGGGAGCCCCACGGCCTCGCAGGATTCGCACGGCAGCCGGACTCCCTGGCTGCGAGGAGCGGCGCATGACGTCAGGAGCCCTCATCCCGGCAGACAGGGTCGCTCGTGCCATCCTCCCGATGCGTGGCCAGAGGGTCATTCTCGACGAGGACCTCGCCGCCCTCTACGGTGTCGAGACCCGCCATTTGGTCCAGGCGGTGAGGCGCAACGCGGACCGTTTCCCGGACGACTTCTCCTTCCGCCTTACCGCGGAGGAATGGGCCTCTTTGAGATCACGAATCGTGATCTCAAAGAGCGGCCGCGGTGGTCGCCGACACGCTCCGCACGTCTTCACCGAGCACGGCGCACTGATGGCGGCAGCCGTCCTCAACACGCCGGTGGCGGTGCAGGTGTCCCTGCAAGTCGTGCGCGCGTTCGTGCGCACCAGGCACCTGCTCGCGGCGAACCAGGATCTCGCGCGCCGTGTAGCGACCCTCGAGCGGAATGCAGGGCGACAGGAATCGAATCTGCGTGCCCTCTCAGAGGCATTCCGCGAGAGGCTCGAGCCACGAACGGGCACGAGGCGCCGGCGCATCGGCTTCGCGACGGATGAGGCGCCACTCGAGGGCGCGGAGATTGGCGCGCCGGCGGAGCCGGACCCCACGCGCAAGCGTGCGCCCTCACGACCGCGGTGAAGGTGGCGCGAGCGCGAGCACGGCGACCGCCGCCAGGCCCAGCAGCGAGAGGGCGAGGCCCGCGCGCTCGCTCGTGGTTCGGCGTCGCTCGATGGCGACGCGGAAATCGCCCGGGGGGACGCGGATGCGCGCGCGCCCCGTGATCGGGTCAGGCGTCAGCTTCACGGCGTCCTTCGATGAGGCGTCGGCGTCGAGCTCCCATCCAGGGAAGTCGTGGAGGCGCAGCGCGAGCCGCCCGCTCGTGGCATGGCCCTCGATGACGAGGCGCGTCGGCGTGCGCTCGAGCAGGCGCGCCTCGCCGTCGCCGTCGAGGATCTCGGCGAGCGGCGCGTCCACCGCACGCTCCACGACCGTCGCGGGCTCCATTTCCTCGCGCGCCGTCGCCGGCGTGCCGCGCCGCGCGATCTCCTCCGGAGCCTGCGCGAGCGGATCGAGCACGAGCCTGCCGCCGGGCCGCGCCATCGGGTAGCCGAACGCGACGAGGATCAGCAGCGCCGTGGGCATCACGAATCGTCGCCAGCGCAGCGGCGCCGCGTCCTCGAGCAGCGTCGCGCCGAGCCCCGCGAGGAGCGCGACCGCGGGCGTTGCGAGGCCCAGCAGGCGCCACGGAAACTGCACGAAGCGCAGCGCCGGGACGAGATCGAGCACGCGGGCGCCGGCCGTCGTCATCAGCAGACCGAGGACGACCACGCCCGCGAACAGGCCCGTGACCACCGCGCGACGCTGCCGCAGCCACCAGGCGAGCGCGATGGCTGCCAGCGCGAACGCGAGCTGCGGGACGCCGAGCATGAACGACATCGAGTCGCCCGTTCCCTCCTGCGAGTAGCCGTAGCCCCACCGGGAGCACACTAGCTGCCACGCCGCGATGGCATGAGTCTCGAGCGTGAAGTATCCCTCGCGCGCGCGCTCGAGGTGGACGGCGTCGCGCCACGTCATCGCCGGCAGCCACGAGCACGCGGCGACGAGCGCGCCGATGACGAAGGCCGTCGCGTGATCGATCAGCAGCTCGGGCCTGCGCGCGCGCAGCGCCGCGACGAGTGCGATGCACGCGAGCAGCGGGACGGCGAGCAGCGTCGTCACCTGGTGCGCGAGCCCGATGAGCCCCGTGCCGAGCGCCGCGAGCGCGAGCGCGCGGGGCGAGCCCGTCCGGGCATGCCGCACGAGCCCGAGCAGCACGAACGGCAGCACGCACAGCGCCGAGATCTCGGCCAGCGCCATCCGCACGTAGAGATCCGTCAGCGTGTAGGGCGCCAGCACCCACGCGGCCGCTACGATCCACGACGCGCGCTCCCCCGCCATCTCGCGTCCGAGCAGGCGCATCCCCCACGTCCCGAGCAGCAGCAGCGCGAGCAGCGCGCAGCGCAGCGCGAGCGCGACGTCGCCCGTCACGGCGAATGCGGGCTCCGCGGCCCAGTGCAGCAACGGCGGCGTGAAGAGGAAGAACGGCTGGCCGAGGCCCGCGGAGAGATCGGGCGCCCACGCGGGCAGCGGATCGCCATGACGCACGCTCTCGTGGAACTCGACGACGCGCGGCGGATAGACGATGGCGTCGTGACCGTCGGGGAGATCGGGCAGCAGCAGTGGGGTCCCGATGATCAGCGTGAGTCCCGCGACGCCGGCGAGCTCGCGCAGGCGCTGCGAGGCGTACGCGGCGCGCGCAGCGCCGACGAGCCGCGCCTCGAGCGACGAGGCGGCGCGCACCGCGCGCACGGATCGCTCCGTCGCGAGCAGCCCGATGAAGACGAGCCCCGCCATCACGAGCAGCGCTGTCTTGGCGCCGCCCGGCTCGTAGGCGAACCTCACGTCATGGCGTCCCGCCGGCACGCGCACCGCGACGAATCCGGGCGTCACGTGCAGCGTCTTCACGGGCAAGCCATCGACGGTCGCGCGCCATCGCGGATGCCACGTGAGCCGCAACATGACCGCCGCTCCGTCCTCGTCGGTCTCGACGATCGCCTCGTGCACGGCGTCGCCATCGTGATGCTCCTCGACGACGCGGCCGGGATCCGCGTCATCGCCCCATGGAAGGCGCGTATCGGCAGGCTGACTCTGCATACCGTCGATCGGGAACCGCCCGCCGAGATCGATCGCGAGCACGCGGCGCTGCGCGGGGCCCTGCGATGTCAGCCACGCATCGACGACGTCGTAGAACGAGCGCCGATCGCATCGCACCGCTGCGGCCACCTCCACGACGTCGAACGCGCCATGACCCGGCCCCTCGAACACGGCGAGCCGGCCGAAGCGCGCGATCTCCTTCGCGAAGGCGGGCAGCTCGCGATCCGGCGGCGCGACGGCCGTGCGCACGTCGAAGAGGCGCCAGTGCGCGGCGTTCGTCTCGTCGAAGCGGACCATGATGTCCGACGTGAGCGCCATCGCGTGGTAGAGGTACGAGACCGACGGCACGCGCTCGAGGCTGAGGAACGAGTAGAAGGGCGTCCACTTCCACGCGAAGTCCTTCCCCCATCCGCCCGCCATGCCCGCGTAGGCGCGGCCGCCGCGCAGCTTGCAGAGATCGACGGCCGCGTCGATGTCGGCGCGCTCCTTCGAGATGGCGGCGATGGTGTCGTAGCCCCAATCGTGGTTGACCTTCAAGAAGCCCCCGCGCTCGACGAGCGCGGGGGCGAGCACGGCGGCGCCCAGCGCGCCAGCGATGAGCTGCGCACGGAAGCGCCACGCGACGCGCAGCACTGAGGTGGCGCGCTTCGGCGGCGGCCATCGCAGCCATGACACTGCGGTGGCGAATCCGCCGACGGCCGCGATCCACCCGTACGCGGCCAGCATCACGACGAAGAAGTGCACGCCGCCGACGAGGCGGTGAAGCGGCACGTCGCCGAGGCCCGCGACATCGAGTAGCCCGTCCCACGCGGGGCGGCCGCACCAGAGCAGCAGCGTCGCGCAGGTCCCCGCGAGCGTGATGCGCTCTCCCGCGGTCTCCTGCCGCGCGATCCAGCGCGCCGCGATGACGACCGCGCCGGCCAGCGCGAGAATCGTCAGCACGGGGATGCGCCCGAAGTCGAGCACCTCGCCCGTGATCAGCTTGCGCGCGACGTTCCGCGCCCCGAACGAGTCCCACTTCCACGCGTCCTCCCAGCGCGAATGGTTGATGAAGGCGCCGTCCGTCATCAGCGGGATGAGCAGCCATGCCGACAGCAGCGCGGTGGCGAGGCCGAGGCCCGCGAGTCGGAGAACACGTCGCGTCAGAGGCGGTCCGCGCAGGACGAGCGCGACGACGACGAGCGAAAACGCGCCGATCAGCCCGTAGACGAAGTGCATTCCGAGCGTGAGCGAGAGCAGCAACGCCGCGACGCTGATGCGACCGCGTCCGCGAAGGGCCCGTGCGCCGCAGCCGACGGCGAGCGGAAGGACGGTCTGCGCCCAAAGCTGCGTGTTCAGTCCACTGCCCCGCCAGATGTAGGAGCCGAGCTCGAGTCCGAAGAGCAGGTTCGTCGTCACGAGTGGCGCGAGCCCGGCAACGGCGCACGCGGTCCATCGCGGGATGCCGAGGAGTCGCGCGCCGGCGTACATCGAGAGCGGCCAGGCGAAGAGGAGCAGCAGCTCGAAGGCGAGGAAGATCGTCGCGACGTCCACCGAGCGCCCCGTCGCCTGCAACGTCGCGGCGACGGCGAGGGCGGGCAGCGGCTGGTAGGTGCGCGGGATCGGGTGGCCGAGCGACCACTGCGCGACATAGCAGTCGAGCGGGTTCTCGCCGTTCGCCATGGCGTCGGCGACGCGCTCGGCGAGAGGAATGTGGAGACAGTGATCGTTGAGCGGCACGCGGCCGATGATCAGCTCGTCCCGCAGCGCGACGACGAGCACGACGCCGAAGGCGCCCGCGAGCAGGAGCGGCGCCCACCTGGATCGCCGGCGCCTCGAAGCCGCCGCCTCAGCGCCGAGCATGCGGGACTCTAGTCCAACCGCCGTACTTCTGCATCGCCGCGCGCGGCACGCGTCCGCGTCGCGCGTTTTCGATACGCTACGCGCGTGCGAGACGACGACGAGCATGTCGGGGTGATGCCGCGCCTGCGGGTGATGCGCGGCAAGTCGATCGCGCTCGGCCCCGGCAAGGCCGACCTGCTCGAGTCGATCGCGAGCGAGGGCTCCATCGTCGCGGCGGCGCGGGAGCTCGGCATGTCCTACAACCGTGCGTGGGGCCTCGTGCGCACGATGAACGCGTGCTTCGCCTCGCCGCTGGTCGCGTCCGCGCGCGGCGGCGCGGGGCGAGGCGGCGCGAAGCTGACGCGGCGCGGCGTGGCCGTGCTGCGCGCCTATCGCGCATGGGAGCGCAAGGCCGCCGCGGCGACGAGCGTCGAGACGCGCGTGCTGCGATCCCATCTCGCGGCCCCGCAGCGCGGCACTTCGCGACGCGGCACCCCGCGACGCGGCACCCCACGTCGAGGCTGATCCCGTCGCGTGGCCGACATGCTTGACGACGCATGTCGGGCGTGGTGGACTCGCGCGTGGAGCCGCTCCTTCCGCTCGTCTGGTTCACGGCGCTGACCGCTGGCGTCGCGACGATCCTCGTCGCGCCGCTCGCGATCGGCCTCGCATGGATGCTCGTGCGCCGGCCGTTCCCGGGCAAGGCGATCGTCGAGACGCTCGTCCTGATGCCGCTCGTGGTGCCGCCCGTCGCGACGGGCCTCGTGCTGCTGAAGCTGCTGGGCCGGCGCGGGCCGCTCGGCGCGTGGACTCACGAGGCGCTCGGGCTCGACGTCGCCTTCACGGGACGCGCCGTCGTGATCGCGATGGGCGTCATGGCGTTTCCCATCTTCGTGCTGACGGCGCGCGCGGCCTTCGAGGCGGTCGATCCGCGTCTCGAGCAGGTGGCGGCGACGCTCGGCGCCTCGCCGTGGCGCCGCTTCCTCACCATCTCCCTGCCGCTCGCGTGGCCCGGCCTTCTCGCGGCGGCGCTGCTCGCGTTCGCGCGCGCGCTCGGCGAGTTCGGCGCCACGATGCTGGTTGCGGGCGGCATCCCGGGCCGCACGCTGACGCTCTCGACCGCCATCTGGCAGCGCGTCCAGCTCGGCGACGACGAGGGGGCCGCCCGACTCATGGCGATCTCGTTCGTGCTCGCGCTGTTCGCGACGGCCGGCGCCGGACTGTTCGCGCGTCGCCCGAGGCGCGCGCGATGAGCGTCGAGCTGCGCGGCGTGCGCATCGAGCGCGACGACTTCACGCTCGAGGTGGACGTCGAGATGGCGGCCGCGTGCACCGCGGTGCTCGGCCCGTCAGGATCGGGCAAGACGACGCTGCTCGAGTGCGTCGCGGGACTCCTCCGCCCACGAGCCGGCCGCGTCGTCGTCGATGGCGACGTCATGAGCGACGCCGCGACGCGCGCGTTCACGCCTCCTCACCGGCGTCGTCTCGGCCTCGTCCCGCAGGACGGCGCGCTGTTCCCGCACCTGAGCGTCGAGCGCAACCTCCTCTACGGCTCGCACGGCGAGGCGATCGATCTCGCTCACGTCGCCGCGCTGCTCGACATCCGCGGCCTCCTCCCGCGCCGCGTGCCCTCGCTCTCCGGCGGCGAGAAGCGCCGCGTCGCGCTGGGCCGCGCACTGCTCGCGGGCCCGCGCCTTCTCCTGCTCGACGAGCCGCTGACGGGCCTCGACCGCGCGCTCAAGGCGCGCGCCATCGACCTCCTCCGCCGCGTGCGCGCCGAGTTCGCCCTCCCCATGCTCCTCGTCACCCATGACGAGCGCGAAGCCGAGGCGCTGGCGGATGCGTCCGTTCACCTCGATGCGGGTCGGGTGGTACAAGCCATCGGCGGGAACGACGCCGCTGGCAGGCGCTGATCTGCACGTTGGGACCGACACGAATGCGTTGCTGATCTCGGGTCCTGTCAAGCCGCCCTGTCCGCGCGGTTCCGCTCGGGGAACCGC
>Ga0315912_10004132_pt1 | contig 13912 bp, 7 predicted proteins | sample VfabasoilMG_FD_204469 | JGI IMG/M metagenome (GOLD analysis project Ga0315912, IMG submission 204469) | Garden soil microbial communities collected in Santa Monica, California, United States - V. faba soil | ecosystem: Environmental > Terrestrial > Soil > Garden | place: USA: California... | reverse complement strand
CGGATTGCATCCTGACGCGATCTGATCGTTCCAACGGCGATGACAGCACCGTCGTTTGACGCGTTCTCCTCACCAGCCGCGTCTTCACCGCCGTCACCATCCGGGTGCGTCGACAACTGCGACCGAAGCGCGAAGTCGATCTTCTTCAACTGCGTCGACAGCGGTTCGATCGTGGGCGCCGCCTCCACGCCCGCGTGACTCCGCATGATCGCGTCGATGTTGGTCAGCGCCTGAAGTGCGCGGCTGACGGAATCGCTCAGACCCTTCAGTTCGTCGATCGGTGTCGCCCCGAATGCCGCCCGGATCTGCGCATCGTCGACTTTAGCCTCAGACTGGACGGGGGAAACCTGTCCCGTGGCCACGTCGAGATCGCGCATGCTGAAGCGACCATGTTGGCGACTGGTGACGAGCGGTACCCGTCGCAAACCATCCACGACCGCAACCGGATCCGCGAAGCAGTTGAGCGCGTTGCGTCGAAAGATGGCGTCTTCATCAACGAGCGGGTATACGCGGTCCCAATGTTGTTCGAGCCACTGTGACGCCACGTCGAGCGTCTCGGCGAATGCAGGCACGCCATCGGTTCTGAGAACGGCAGTCCCCAGGTGTGCCAGAAGCCGTAAGTCCTTGCTCGTCTTCAGCGTCTCAAGAGCCAGATCTCTTATCTCTCCCCAATTCGGTGGTCGGTTCTTTCGAGTCTCGCCCGGCTCGGGTTCCAACGATGACTGTCCGAAGACCTGGTATAGGTCGAAAGCCCCCAGCGTATCGGTATCGTCCAGGTTCTTACCGCACGGCTCGGCCTCAGATATTGGCTCGAGCAGGCCGTGCCCGTCCCATCGGGCATTCACGCGCACCCCCTGGCCAGCAACCTTGCGCCTTCCCCACTCATTAGAACGATGGCTGTCATGGCGGCGAACTGAATCCCTCGTAAGTTCAAGGCGAATCGGATTCTAGCGGCTTCTCTCCCAAGGCGAAAGCCCAAAAGTGCGGCTGGCCGACCATCTGCCCGCCTAATTACGATTTCTGCGAACTCCTGTGAAATCTGACGTTTGCCTCACCCGAACGCTTCGACGACGAGCGCAGTGACGTTATCCGGTCCACCTGTCTCGAGCGCCGCCGCGATCATCGACTGCACAGCGTGCTGAATGTCCCCGTGCGCCAACCACCGTTCGAGTTGCTCGTGAGAGACGGTTCTGGTCAGCCCATCGGAGCACAGGAGAAACCGGTCTCCACGATGGACCCGGTCCCTGTGAACGTCGAGCTCGAGCGTCACTTCGCCGCCCACAGCACGCGTGATCGCGTGCGAGTCGGCCCCGTTACCCTCGGCCTCAACCAAGCTGTGGTCCCGCGTCAGCTGCTCCAGTCTTCCGTCGCGCCACCGATAGGCCCGGCTGTCGCCGGCCCACAAAACGGCGTATCGCGTTCCGCGGGCCAACAGGGCGACGACAGTGCTGCCGCTCTGAACGGCGTTGACAGGCCGCATCGCTGCACGCACGAGATGATCGTTGACCTCGCCGACTCGCTGCCTCGCCGCATCCACGAGATCTTCGAAGCTGGAGTCAGGCACCATGTCCGCAAGCGCATCGCAGACCATGCGACTCGCAACCTCGCCGTCACTATGTCCGCCAAGCCCGTCGGCAACCACCCAGATGCCGACATCGGTACGCTCGAGGAATGAGTCCTGATTGATCTCGCGTACTCGCCCCACGTCACTCAACGCCGCCGAACGAAATCTCGGTGGTGCAAGATCGTCGACAAGCGGTGCGGGAGTGAGATCGATCGGTGTCTCGACGTGAGCCGAAATAGAGCGCCATCGGCGATCACGCCATGAGCCATCGAGCAGCGCGGCAAATGAATCAGGATGAGGCAGTCCTTTCACGAGCAAACAGCTCGGAGGAACGACGCCAGACCCGTCCGACCACCACAACACCAGCGGCTCGTACATTGCCGAAAGGCGCTGCGACATCAGCTGCGTGAACGCGTCGCCGAGGTCGGCCGACGATCCGATCGGGATCTGCCAACCCTCTGCTCCATCGTCGAGCGGCGATGATGCGGCCGCCTCCAGCACGACACCGGGTGAGATGGTGCTCGACTCGAGCTCTTTCCCGAGCAGCATCAACTGCTCGTCGAAGATCTCGAAATTGACATGCTCCTGTTCGAGCGTGTCGATGACCAGGCGCTCGGCAGCATCGAAGAACGAGCGGGCACGAAGCGCCGTTTCAAGGATCTGCGACGTCTCAGGGACTTCGGCGACAAGCGTCAACGGAAAGTAGCGCCCGACGCGATCGACGCTGGGGACCATGACACCGAGCACCGGTGATGGGCCACAAACGCCCGCCGCACACGCGAATCGCCACACAGGACTCGTGAGGTAGATATCCAGCCACCGTTCGCCGAGAGAGACTCGGCTAGCAGTCAGGCACTCCTGCAGCCATCCGTCCCAGACGCCGACGAATGCATCCGACACGCGTCGCCGCAGGAAGTCGCCATGGCTTGGCAGCTTGCCGTAGAAGCCGACCTCGATCGCGGTCGAGAGCAGGGTCGTCATGGCTCGCAGCGGAACTGCGCGAGGTCGCGCAGGCCAAACGGATTGACCGCGCTCGATGCATCGATCTGAACACTCCCCTTGAATCCGGCTTTCTCGAACCTCACGTCATAGCGCAGCGCGGACTCCTGGCGGACCTGTGCGGTCTCGAGCAGGCGAAACAGCGCCCATGCTCCAGTCGTTGCGATGTTGGGGCGGTTACTGGCCGCGTCCTCGAAGCTCACCACTGCGGCCCCCGGCATCGGACCGGGCCATCGCATCGGCACCTCTCGTGGAAAATCGTGGCGATACGTCAGTCGCTGTCCATCGATCTCCAGAATGAAAGCGCGGACCGTCCCATCGAGCTCCTTCGGAGTCACAGTGAAACTCACCTGGATCGTTGACGTGCCAACACCGAAGAAACGCTCGCGGATGCCCTGCGCCACTTCGAACTGCCGGAGGATGTTGTTTGACACATTGACCGATGCACCCGACCCACCTGCTCGCCATACCCATGGGGAGCGCGTCGTGTCGACCACATTCTGAAGGTTCGTTTTGAAGAACTGATCGAACACTCCGTTGGGACCGAAGACCTGCGTGAAGTCCTGAATGGTCACGTCGGTCACACTGCTTGGAGTGAATGGGTAACGCCCCGTCAGGAACTGTTGACACTTCTCCTGAACGTCCTGCCGATACAGGATCTCAATCTGACTACCGGCAGCCCTCGTGGCCACCGCTGAGGCACTCCCTGTTACCTGAGTCACGATCGCACCGACAACGGGGGGCATCGTCCGGGCCTCGGTGCGCAACTGTTCGATCAACTGGGTCTGCTCTGGCCTCGAGATTGCCTCGAGCGGTGACATTCTGCCCAGGTCCGTACCGACGAGGCTCAGTCGTTTCTGTATCTCGCCGATTTGTCCAAGGACCCTGTCAATCGGAGCACTCCCGGGATCGCCGGCGACCATTCGGCGAATCGGCTCAAAGTGCGCCGTTACCTCTGCGCCTGGCTCCAACGTCGACAACCCGATTCGCCCTTTGTTCTCGTTGAAAATCGTTCCGATCCTGTTCCTGAGATCGGTCGCGCTGGACGAATCAGCCGGCTTGGTCGGTTCCACCAACGTCGTGTTGTCGCTCACCACTTTCAACAATCCCCGCAACGGTGAACTCGGTGACGCGAGAATGGCGAGGCGGCTCGTCATCACGGGAGAGTTGGGAAAGGCACTGAGCTGAACGTCCTTCAGGATGCCGTCCCAGAACTCGATATAGTCCTTTTCATAGATCCTGATGACATCGTCCTTGATCTGCGTGGACGACGACGTTGACACTCGCTTTTCTCCCCAGACCCAGTACTCGTCGGTGAACTGGGCGACAATCGTGGCGCTGTTACCTCCGGTGATTTCCTTGAAGACATCCCGGGTATAAATTCTCGGCACCGGCTGCGACAGGCTTGCGCCACTCTTCCGCGTGAACACCTCCGGGGCGCTCAGTCCCATGGCCGCGTCCAGCCTCAGCGCGCTCGGCTGCGAATAGTTCAATTGAAGCGTCTGATACGCGAGCTGCGGGATTGAGACCTGTGCGATCGTGCTGCGCGCGCGCTCGACGAGCGATTGATCGAGTGGCATCGGGCGCAACTCGTCTTCGTTGTTGAGCAGGGTCTGAAAGTGTCGGGCGACTGTGGCTGCGAGATCCGGGTTCGCCGGATAAGCGGCCACCCACTCGCGATCCGCGATCAAGGCAAACTCCGGCTTCACCATGCGGGATGGTTCGCCGAGCATCAGGTACGCCCGCAGGTACTGATACATCTTGAGCGGCTCGGGAACGTACGTGATCATCCGCTGCTCGATGCGCGAGGTCACCTGCGGCAACAACGCCCCCGCTAACTCGCGCGAGTACGCATCCCGAGCGGCGTTGCCGAGCGAGCTTCCCTGAAAGAGCCCCCACCGCATCGACCACGGCGCGCCACTCTCGTCGTAGCGATTCGCAGAGTCAGCGACATGCTTGACGGCCTCGAGACGCGGCACGATGGTCTCGAGCGACTGCCCTGCTTCCACACGCGGCGTCTTGCTGAACACCGCGACGTCGGCTGCAACTTCGTCGATGTAGGCTCGGTTCCGGCTGTAACTGACCGTGAACACAATGACCCCGAGAATCGCGACGAGGGCCATCGCGGCGTAGGCCCCGAGCTGCGCCGCGGCCATGCGAATTTCCAGCTTGCGATTCAGACCTGCGAGCCCCGACTCGGCGAAAAGCACCTCTTTCAACAGTCGCTCGATGAAATAGGCCTTGCCTCTTCCACCTGGGTTCACCACCGCCTCAGGCGCAACGGCGAATCTCCTGCCGATCGCACCGAGCAGCCGATCGATCGGCGTGCCCTCCTGCGTGCCACTGGTGAAGTAGACGCCGCGCAGAAGAATCTGCTGGTCGAACCGCGTGGACGCGAAAATGTCGGTGACGAAACCGGCGAGCAGCTCGCGAAGTGCCGCCATCTGCTGCGGGAACCCGAAGATCTTTGTCCGGCGGCGTGGGTCGCGCTCCTCGTCGAGCCGCGTGAAGACACGCTCGTTCAATCGCGACATGAGGGCATCGAACTCGTTGGGGAACGCTGCTGCTGCACCACCGGACGTGGTGACCTCGTACGGGAACGTCACTCCCCAGACCTGGGCTCGCCCCTCTTGCACGACGTCGTCGAAGTACTCGGTGAACCCGGCAACCAGATCGCACTTGGTCACCATCAGGTACACCGGAAGCTTGATGTTCAGCTCCTTGTTCAACTCCGTGAGCCGTCGCCGGGTGGCCTCGACGTGCGCTTCGCGGCTCGTGTGCCCCTGCGCCATGAGATCCTGCGCGCTGATCGTGAGGATCACTCCGTTGACGGGGCGACGCTTGCGGTACTTCTGAAGAAGTTTGAGGAACTCCGCCCAACCGGCGCTGTCGGCGTTGGCGTCAGAGTCCTGAGTCGTGTAGCGGCCGGCGGTGTCGAGGAACACCGCCTCGTCGGTGAACCACCAATCGCAATTGCGTGTGCCGCCCACTCCTCGCAGCGCACCTTTTCCCGAGCGCTGCTCGAGCGGAAAGTGCAGCCCCGAGTTGACCAGAGCGGTCGTCTTCCCCGACCCGGGCGCGCCGATGATCACGTACCACGGCAACTCATACAGGCTGTGACCGGTGCGCCGCTTCTGCTTGAGGACCGCAACCGCCTCTTCGAACCGCTCGCGCAGTTGAATCGCGTCGGCGCTGGGCCGTTCCTCGACGCGCGACTGTTGCACCACCGCCGCCACCAACTTGTCGCTGGCGCTATTGGCGCGCATCCGCTTGAGAACTTGCGCACCGATCCAGATGAGAACGACAAGGCCGATCGCAATGAGGCGAGCGCTAACCGATTCGAGCGGACGAAGATCGCCGAAGCCGAAGAGCGGCCCCGCGTACCAGATGAAGAGCGCCAGCAGGATGAAGCCGAGCGCTACGAGGAAGAGGCGGCTCTTGAGAAAGGCAAACATGATCGTCACGCGCCTCGGACGTGGATGATCTCGACCCGCCGATTGCGCGCGCGGTTCTCCGGGGTCGATTCAGGTTTGTAACGCGGCTCCGACGATCCGGCGCCATTCCACTCCAGACGAGCGGCGTTATCCAGCGCCGGCCGCAGCAGCCTCACGACGCTGACCGCTCGCTCGCGCGAGAGCTGGAAGTTGTCGCCGTATTTCAGCGACGACAACGGCTGGTCGTCGGTATGGCCTCGTACGAGGACCCGGCCAGGCACCTTGTTCAGCGCCGCAGCGACGTGCTGAAGCGTCACGGTGTGGCGGGCATTGAGCGTCGCGCTGCCGGAGGCAAATAGATCCGGCGCACGAAGTGTGATCTTCGTGAGACCACCCTCTTCTTCAACGAGCAGTGCGCCAGCCTGTTCGTCCGCTGCGAGGAGTTGCTTGAGCGTTGGCCCCGGAAACGCGACCGCGGGCCGCGGTGAGGTGAAGTCTTCGAGACCAACCTTCGACAGCTCGGCTTGCACGGGCGCGGCCGCATTTCCGAGTCGCGCATATGCAACAACGAAAGTGACGGTGAGAATGGCGAGCGCCGCTGCACCAACTACCCACCACGGCACATATCGAATCAGTGGATTGCGCCGATCCTGGAGACCGCGCCACCTGAGGGCCAGGTCCATTTGCGGCGTTCCGCGTTGCGCTCTGATCTGCTGATAGAGGCTGTGCTGTACCTCGCTGAGCCGCGTATCGCCTCTGTCGGCTACTTGATACTTGCCCTTGAAACCAAAGGCGAGCACGAGGTACTGCAGCTCCATGAGATCAATGTGGCGCGCCGGATCACCGGACACACGATCGAGCATCTCGAAGAATTTTTCACCGCCCCAGGCCTCGCGATGCAGCGCAACCAGGAGCGTCTGCTGCGCCCACTCGCTCTGCGCGCCCCATGGCGTCGTGAGCACGGCCTCATCGAGCGCCGCACAAAGCACGTAGCGACCGGCGGTGACGACCTCATTCGGAACGGCCGACGCGCGGGCGCGCTCCTCGAAGCGCCGTATCTCTTCGAGGGCGTGACGCTTCAATCCGGCAACGTCGGGAACCGAGAGCGTGCTGCGAAGCTGGCCGGCGAGTAACAGGAGTGGGCTGGCGGCGCGAACCAGCGGGCTGAGCCCGATTCCCAACCACTGTTGCGCCGACGATGTGACCGGTTCGGCGTACGCACCGGGACGGGGAATGGACTGCGATGCGTCTGGTGGAGGGGGAACGTACCCACTCGGGGGAACATTCGGAGGCTGCCGCCGTCCGCCGCCCGGCCGCGGCCGAAGCACGGTGGCATCTGACGGCTTGAACGGATCGTCGATATCCGACATGGGTTCGGTCCGCTATCAGCTTCGAATGGCCCAGAACTCCAGCGCGAGCCCGGGAAATTCTCCAGCGACGTGCAGGGCAATGCCGCCCGAGCTCGTCAACTGCCCCCAGAGCTCGTTCCCCTGATCGAGCTCGAAGTACACAAAACCGGCGTGATACGGGATCTGTCTGGGCGCTACCGGTATCGCGTGCACCGGCACGCCCGGAAGTTGAAGGTTCACCAGATCCCGGATCTTCTCGACCGGCCCGATCTTCAGTTGATTCGGGAACCGGCGCCGAAGATCCTCAGCCGCTACGTCGGCGCGTGCCGCAAGCACGAACACCGCTGTGCTGTATAACGTTCGATCAGCCACTGCTGCAACACTGAGCCCGAATTTTTTCGACTCAATCGGAATTGGAATAGCAGCTTGTTCCAGCACCGCGCTGAGCGAGGACCTCAGCGCTGCCATCACCGGCTCGAACGACTCACGCAGCCGATCGTGGCGATACGACTCGAGCTTGGGCGGACGCTTTCCTGGTGTCGTGAAGGTCGCCAGCTCGCCAGCCGCGCAGACGCAAATCCGATACAGGTCCTCCGGGTGCAACACACCGGAGTCCGCATGATGCGCGAGCAATGGCTCGTAGCGGTTAATCGCCTGCAGCATCAGGAAGTCGGCGATCTCCGCGGCGGAGCCTCGTCCGGTGGCTGCCACTCTCCCCCCGAGCGCTTCCCCGCGTTGATGCAGGAGGCCCACGAGCTCGGTTGTGAAGGTCGCGAGACGACGCGCGACGCGCGCGTCCAACACAGTCGGAATGAACCCTTCATCGAGGACGACCTGCTTATCGGCGCGGCATTCCACGATGTGCGCGAGCGGGATGCAGGCGTAGGCGTCGGTCACCTCGCTCGCGAGCAGGAACGAGGTCTTCAATGTCCCGACTTCGAGCAGTGATGCGTCCGTTCCGCTCGACGTCACGTCGCGTGCCTCGAGCTCGCGAATGGAATGTCGCGCCAGGCCGTCGGACGAGCCTCGGTCGACATCGACTCCGCCCGCGCGACGTACCGGCACGGCGAGATACACAATTTGATCTCGCACTTGCGGACCGATGGTGATCGGCGTCGGCAGGCTGTCATCGTCCGGCATGCGAACCGGCGTTCCATCCGGGAAGACGCCAGTCGCCCTGCGGAGTCCGAGCTTGCCGATGCTCAGGAGATCGGGCTCGAGCTCGAGGGACGTGAACCCCCAGCTATGCGGGACGAGCGCCTGGCAGCGCGTCTCGACGTAGCGCTCGAAGTAGCGATCCTGCTGCTGGAAGTGCTGCGGCCGAAGGAACAGTCCCTCGGACCAGACGACTTTGTTATAGATCGACATTCGCCTCGTCGCGGTAGCTGGGCACCCTCATCTCCTGAGACGAGCCGCGCTCAGTTAGGCACAGAAAACACAACGCGCGAACGTTCGACGGCGACCGTCACATCGTCCTTCTTGAGTGGCGCCTGAACGATCGTCCGCCACTGCGCGTTGCGGATGTCGCGATAGGCGGCAATGATGCCGACGAATTTGGCATCTGCCGACACGTCCACTTCCATCGTTCGCCGCTCCGACGGTGCCAGCGTGTACTCGCTTCTCCCGATCAGATCCGGGCCCAGCACCTTCATCTCGTCATCGAACAGCGCGAAGAACTCCGCCGCATTGAACGCCGTGTCGGCCTTGAGCTGATAGATACGCACGACCACGGGTGACGGCCGGCCACTGGCGTCCGGGTTCGTATCCGCCGAGGCAGCTACGGTCAGGCGTGTACGGGCTGGCTTTGGTGGCGCGCTCGCACACGCGATCGTGACGAGCGTGACGGCACAAGCCGCGATGAGAATGGTGCGATGGCGGAGCGTCATGATCCGTTCCGATGCACTCGTCACGGCTTCCGGTCCCGCTCGTGGGTCTTCAGCCGTTCGAGCTGCTCTTCGTATGCTTTGGCAAACTGTTCGCCGAACAACTCGCGAAAGCTCGCGTCGGCGTCAGAGACCATATCATTAAATCTCTCGCGGTACTGCTCCCAATAACGGAGTTTGCCCGGCACCAGCGAACCGCGCGCCTGACGGTCGAATTCCTCCTGAAGGCGATCAGGATGGAACTGCTGCAGGACCGCCTCAAACGCCACACGCACACCAGCCAGCATGGCCATCTGGTGGTTCCGGATGTCGTCAAACGCATCTTCGAACGCGTCAACCGGTCCGATGAACGCCGCGTTTCGCTTGACCAGCAGGTTGTAGAGCGCGTCGTCAACGTTGGCCGAGAACTTCAGCGGATTGTTCTGTGCGGACTTGAACGTCGTCACACGCATCCGGAACTCGTCCTTGAGACGCTGCCGCGCCTGCAAGACGTCGATCACGCCAGCGACGACAACACGAAGGATCTGACCGAACTGGCGCTCGAGCTCCGGCGTGACGACCGAGCCGTCGATGCCTGCACCAGCAAGCACACGCGCAAGCGAGGTCTCGCGCGGCGGCTCCGCGGGCGGCGCGGCAGCTCGAACACGGGCTGGTACTGGCGGCGCGGGCGCGGGAGGCGCGGGTCGCGGCACCTCCGCGGCGGGCCTGGACTCAACGCGAGGCTTGGCAGGCGCCGCAGCGGGGAGAGAGATGCGCGAGTCCGAGCCGAGCGGATCGTAGTCATCAGGAATGAACCCGGGCCCGGGCCCGGGTGAAGGCGAAGGCTCAGGGGCCGGCACTGGAATCGATGGCGCCCTGTAGTGCTCCGACAACACAGAACGGCCAGCGAGATCAGCGGCTCGAGGCACGTTGGGGCTTGGCGCCGGTGCCGAATCGAACCCAAGCGCACGCATCGGATCGAGTTCATCAAGCTCCGGGACGAGACTCGAGGACGGGAGCGGCGAGGACGCCGGCGGCATCGGCGATGGCGAATGTCGACCAAAGAGATCGTCGACGGCGAACGGGTCGTCAGCGGAGGCCGCAGGCGAACCCGCGATCGATGCCTGAATCTCGTACGGTTCGATGAAGATGCGATCGCCTGATTTGATCGCGTACGGCTCACCACGAACTAAACGGTTGTCCGGAGTGTTGACGAACACGCCGTTGGTGCTCGTGTCCTCGATGTGAAAGATACCGTTCGCGTAACGAATCTTCGCGTGGCGGCTCGAGACGTAGGGGTCGGGCAGCACCCAATCGTTGTCCGGGAGGCGGCCGATGGTCCCGCCAGTCGCGTGAAAGACCTTGCGGCTTTCCGCCCACGGTGTGCCTTCTCGCGGTCCGGTAATCTCTAACGTGAGGATCATGCCCGCTCTCTACGTCAGATTACTGAATTCGGCGACCCGCGCAACACCTCATCTCACTGCGACGGGGGCGGCGCCTGTGAGCCTGAGGCGCCGGCGGCCTGGTAGAAGGTCAGGAAACGAGGGGTGAACGCTCGCGGGTATGGCTGGAACGCCGCGTCAATCTCCTTGCAACGCCGCACTTCTGCGAGCGCGTTGGTTAACAGCGCCTGGTCCTTTTCGCCCGAGTGTATGTAGAGCGCGTAGAGAGACGCGGCGCGGAACACGTGGAGATGCACTTGAAGCGGAATATCGGTTCTGTTGGCGAGAGGCTCGAGCGAACTTATCGCCTGTTGGTACTCTCCGGCCAGATAGTGACGCGCTCCCTGCTCGAGCGCTTCGTTAACACCGCGATCGCGCAAGGTGGCTGGCCCGAACATCTGGATAAGTGCGTCGATGCGAGTTCGCGCTTCTACTACAAGTTTCGTCGCGTCCTGCACACCATTCAGGTTCTCGCTACGCCTCGCGTTCTCGAGGCGGCGCTGCAGGGTGCTGTACTCCTTGACGATCGCTGCACGCTGGCTGGACATTTCGGGCGTTATCGCCGTCGGCTTCTCAGCAACGAGGCGTTCCAGCGTGGCCAATGAGTTTCCGACGAACGAGAACTGCTCGTTTGCCGTTTGCAGCGCTTGCAGCAAGCGCTGCGCGGACTCCTCCCGTTCAAACTTCTTCACCTGGTCCAGCACCTTGGTCAGCGCATCGGACGCCTCGTACGCGAGACGAACCGCCTCCGCGCCAGTCGTTGTGTTCTCAGTCTTTTCCGCCTGACCAACGCGCTCGCGGGCTCGGCCCACAATCGCGCGTGCTCCGTCGCGTGCCGCGACGAGGTTCGGGGGCAGAGTGACCTTCACTGCATCGATCGAATTGCTGATTCCGTCGGCACCGTCCAACACCTTATGTGATTCTGCCACCTGCAACTCGAGCTGTTTGCGTGTGCCTAGGGCTGCGATGAGTTTGGCCTCGATTGGACGGAGCACATTGCCGGCACGAAGGGCGATGGTTCTCGATTCGGCGAAGTCCACCACCATTCGAGTTTGCCTGGCCTTCGCGTTCACCTTCTGCGCCAACGTCAGGTCTGCGCGCGCGCGATCGACCTCTGTCTGGACATCAGGTCGCCACAGGTCCTGGTTCGTCTCCTTTACCTTCTCAACTCGCTGAAGCAGCGCGACCGTCTCGTTGTAGCCCTGATCAGTCAGACTCATCTGCTGGTTGAACTCGGCGCGCAGGAGCACGCCCTTTCCGTTGCACTCCTTGAGGCCCGCACGCAGAACGTTTTCGTATTCCGGCAAACCGAGCACGACCTTCTGTTCCTCGGACGTTTCCCACGCAAAGACAGCGCCCGCGCAATCGCCCGTGTTTCTGAGCGCCTCTCCGAGCAAATAGTGCGGCAGGTACTCGGTGCTCCGGCCGAAGGGGTTCAACCTCGATCCACCCTGGATCTTTCTCGTCGATTCCATTCGGTTGATCGCGATTGCCTGGCGCATGGCCAGAGCGACCTCGGACCATTTCTTGTCACCGCGCGCGTTGAGGCCTCGGCGAAACGGTTCGTCCTCGGCCTGCGCTGATGCCGTCGCGGGTATCAGCACTGCCGCCAACATCACGAGACTGACGATGCAGCGAAGCGACCTGGTCATGGGTTGCTCCCAGTGGGCGATGCCACTGGCGACGATTGAGTTGGAGTGGCCGGGGCTGGTTCAACAGGCGCAGCGCCCGGATCGAGGGTCGGCGTCGTCGGAGCCGCGAGGTACTGTTCGAAGTACTCCTCGGGAGTCAGGATCAGGAAACGAACGAGCGGCACAACGGTTGCCGTGTCCTTCTTGATCTCAATCGGGATGCGCTGTGTCTGCAATTCTGGCGGAGGCCCTGTGACGACGACCTGATACGTCCCGGCCGGCAGTGTCAGCGACAGTGGCGTCGCGACCGCTGAGGGCAACTCAATCGCAGCACCGCCCTCATCCTGTATCGACGTAATCGTTCCCCACGGCGCCGCATCGATCACAACGGTCCCAGATGGTGCGGGCCCGCTGAACAGCATGATGGCGATTCCGGCAACAATCACGACACCGGTAGCGATCGCTCCGATCTTGAGCGCACGTGGGTTGCGAGAGACCCTAACGACAGCGGCATTGGCCGATTGGGCAATGGTCTTCGATTGCGCAGCGACCCTCGCCATGAACGGACCGATCGGCGAAGGCTTCTTCGGCGCGGGCGCGCTCTTCTTGGCTGGTGCTTTCGCAACAGGTGCACTCGGCGAAGCGGGCGTTGACGGTTGAGAAGCCGGCGCTTTCGCTACCGGTGCCGGAGACGGTGGCAGAGGCGGCGGCGCGGGTACTGCGGGCGCTTGCGATGGCGCTGGTGTCCTGCGCGGCGGTGCGATCACCGTCGCATCTGGCGGAGCCGTCGGCAGTCGAAGAACCGTGCGCTCCATCGCCGGGCCCGTTTGAGGCGCCGGAGTCGAGGGCGCCGGGTCCATCTGCGTCATCACTTCGGAATGACGCACATCGAGATTCGGCCACAGCGTCTCGAGATTTGCCAACGCCGCCGCACTCGTCGCTCCAGCGGCACGACCGCGGATCGCCGTTTCGATCTCTTCCTCGAGCCGGAGCGCGCCAACGTGATTCTCGTCGTAGGTCAACGCCTGCTGGCACGCATCGAGCGCCTGCTCCAATTGACCCTGCGCGAGCAACGTTCGAGCCTGGCTCAACGCGGCCTCGAGTTGGATACCCCTTCTGCGCGCCAGCGCCTCACGATCGGTTCGACGAGGATCTGGTGGCGGCGTGAGCTGCGCGACGCCAACTGCCTCGTCATGGCGTCGCCTCTCAGAACCGGTCCCGCGCGTTCCCGCTGGAGGGGCCGTCGGTGTGTCGCGGCCCGATGCGATCGTGTTGAAATTCCAGGCCAGGTTCGACGCGTCGCGGCGCACACGCGCAATTGCTACGCGCAGCGACTCGGAATCGGGAAACCGTTGGGATGCGCTCTTCTTGAGGGTTTGCTGGATGATGCCGGCAATCTCCTGCGGCGCATCCGGAGCCAACTTGCTCAGAGGAACCGGCTCATCGTTCAGGATCCGATGCGTGATCATCGGCAGCGTATCGCCAGGGAACGCTTCGGTGTAGGCGAGAAGCTCGTAGAACACGACGCCGATGGCGAACTGGTCCGCGCGATGATCGACTGGGTCACCAGTGATTTGCTCTGGCGCCATGTAACCAGGCGTCCCGATCATGACCGAGGTGTTCGAGGCCAG
>Ga0315912_10004130_pt1 | contig 13916 bp, 11 predicted proteins | sample VfabasoilMG_FD_204469 | JGI IMG/M metagenome (GOLD analysis project Ga0315912, IMG submission 204469) | Garden soil microbial communities collected in Santa Monica, California, United States - V. faba soil | ecosystem: Environmental > Terrestrial > Soil > Garden | place: USA: California... | reverse complement strand
GCCTTCGGCAAGCCGCGGTTCGAGCTGCCCGAGCACGTCGCCAGCAGAGACGCGGTCACCAACGGATGGGAGACTCTTCGACGCGTAGCGTCCATCGGCCGGCGCCGCCACGATCGCCTCGCCGCCAGTCAACGGCTCGATCGCTGCGGGCACTCGCAGGGCAGATCGAACTTCTCCTTCACGGACCATCGTGGTCTGGAACGGGTTGGTCCATTGCTGCTCCTTCAGATATGCGATCGCAGCTGCATCTTTATCTGGCTGCTTTTCCGCGTCGGCAACGGCAGCCGCTTCGTCACCGAACACGGTCGTCACACCGAGGTCATGCCGGTCGGACAACCCGGGCGCGTTGACCAGGAGGGCCCACCGATAGCGTCCTGCCGCTGGAATCGTGCCCTCTACGCGAAACGCTCCCGGCCTCAAGGGATCGGACCCCGGAAGGGTCGTCGATGCTCCTCCAGCTTCGGGCGTCATCTCGATGGAGGGACGCCCGGCATTCAAGGCGCTGAAATCCGCGAGCTTCGTGAGGTGCACTGCGAATCGTACTGTCTGTCCCGCGACGAGCGGCGGATGCTCCATGAACAGCTCGCTCGTGTCGGTCCAACTCGTGACGTCGAGCGTCGGGGGTTCAGCAGCGTTGCCACCTGGCGGCTGACTCCCGCGAGTGCAGCCCGCTGCGACGGTTCCGATCAGAATCACGCTGAGCAGGTATCGCATCACTGGATCTCCCAACCGCTGACGAATTCCAATTCGATCTCGGCGCGCCGGACCGCGGCGTCGAGTACCGCCTGCCGCGTGCGCGCCGCGGCGCCGCTGCGAAACGCATCGAGCAGTTCGAGAATGCCGCGCTCGCCGGCGTCGTAGCTGACTTGCGCGATTCGCTCGAGCTCCGCGGCGCTCGTCGTCGACGTCGATCGATACCGATCGGCGGCGGCGCGGCGTTCTTCCACCAGCGTCCGCAGCGTGCTGATTTGTGCGGACAGCGAGATACGAAATGCGGCGGCGCGTGCCTCGGCCTGCGCCAGATGCGCCTGGGCGACGGCACGTTCTGGCTTGCCATGATCGAAGAGTGGGATGGTCGCGTGGACGCTGAGAACACTGCCAACGTCGCCACCCCCGACATTCGACGACTTCGTGCCGGCGACTATCTCCGGCTCGGGAACAAGACGGCGTCCAGCGGCGCGATCGGCAAGGCGCGCAGACTCGATCTCCTGCTGTAAGGCAGCTGCCTCACCGCGGGTCATCTCCGCGTGTGCGGTCAACGCATCGACCGCGGGCAGTTGTGCTCGTGCGGTCGTGGCCGGCACCGCAGCGACGATCGCATTCACGTCGCCCGGAGTAGCAAAGAACGCCGCCAGCACTGCCTGCGCACGAGCACGGTCAGCACGAGCGCTCACCCAATCCGCGTCGATGTCCATGACCTCGCGCTCGGCCCGCAGCCGGTCGTAGCCCGCAGCCTCGCCTGCGATTTCGCGTCGGGCCAACACGTCTGCGAGAGTTCGCAACCGATCGCGAGCCTGCATCAACTCCGCTTCACGCACCTGTGCCGAGACGAGATCCGCGTAAGCGCCACGAAGCTCGGCACGCGCCCGCCGGACTTCCTCATCGGCCCTGTGCGCACTCGCCTCGACAAGCGCCGACACGGCATCCACTTCCAATCCGCGGCGGCCCGTGATCGGCAGGGACTGTGTAACCGTCACCATGTTCTCGGTGATGCCGGCTACCGATTCGCGATTGAACGTCAGGCGCGGGTTGGGCCATCGTCCGGCCGACAGAACGTCCGCTCGAACAACATCGATTGATGCCCGGATGGCGCGAACGCGAGGACTGTCGGGCGACAAGCGCGCCAGCGCGTCAGCCTCGGAGAGAACGGTTTGGGCAGTGGCGGGCGCGCCAAGCGACAGCAGCACCGCAGCCACGTACCACGTACGTGTCCGCATACGACTCCTTCAAGACAGAGAAATACCGAGACGGCCGATCGGCCGTGATTAGAGGCGGGAAACTGCGGGAGGCGCGCGGAGCGAGGTCGGAGCGCGAGGCGGTCCGTGAATCAGGCGTTCAACGTAGTCCCTCGAGCGATGCAGCACCTCTCCGGCGGGAGGCTCGATCAGCGCCACCACGATGCTTGGTGGCTCTGCAACCGCATTCAAGGCTGATGGAACGACGTAAACCGGATCGAACGTGAGGATGGGCGGGTCTTCGTGATCGAGTATCTGCTCGTGCCGCGACCAATGCTGCGACCGAGCGTGTGCGCCCAGGTGCCGATGGACGAGGAGCGTTTCGTGTCCGTGCTCCTCCTCTTCGTGGACGTGCTCCGGCGGAGCGACAGGGATCCACCCCACCGCGGCCACGAGAGCAAGCCCGACCAACCGGCGTCTGAACACTGTCGCCATCCTATGCGAGGCGGCGAGCGCCGACAACTGAAGAGTCCCTGACCGGGCCGTCAGGATGGATTAATCGACCCGGCAGAGGCTGTTAGTCCCGTCGCATCGCGACCAGAGGATCCACTTTGAGCGCGCGTCGTGCCGGAACGTAACAAGCCAGGCAGGCGACGATGAGGAGTGTCACGAGCACGACCGTATAGGTGGCCGGATCAGTAGGGGTGACACCCCAGAGAGACGTCTCGAGTATCCGCGTCAGCGACAGCGATGCGACAAGGCCGACCGCCGTTCCGATGCCGATCACCAACAGGCCGCGACCGAGGACGTTGGTGAGCACGTTACGCGCCGATGCACCAAATGCGACGCGGATACCGATTTCATTCGTGCGCTGCGTCACCGAGTGACTCATCACGCCGTAGATGCCGACGACGGCGAGCAGGAGCGCGATGCCGCTGAAAACACCGAGCAGGATCACGTACTGACGGAATCCCTGCGTTTGCTGCGCTGCGAACGCAGACACGAGCTCCACGCTGTTGATCGCATGCGCGGGATCCAACTCTTTGGCAGCGGCTCTGGCGCCGGGCAGCCACTCTTCGAGACGAGCGCGCGAACGAACGACAATCGTCACGTTCTCGAGCCCGAACGCGGTGATGCCGGCCTGAATCGTTGGCAACTGCGTGTGCGGCACGAACATCTGTGGCTCGGCAGTGCGGTTGCGAAGGCTGGGCCTGATGTCGGGCACAACCCCGACGATCTGTCGCGGCTGGTCGTTGTAGAACTGAATCGAGATCGTCTGGCCAATCGGATCGTCGTTCGGCCAGAACTGCCTCGCCATCGTCTCGTTGATCATCGCGACCGGCGGCGTCTTCAGTGTGTCGAGATCGCTGAACTCGCGTCCACGCACGACCGGGACACGAAGCACTTTGAAGTAGTCAGCACCGACTGGCAGCCAACGTGCCGAGGGCACATCCTTTTCAGCAGGCGGCACACGACCGGCGATCGTGAACGGATAGCTATTGGATCCGCGCAGCGGCGTAGACAAGCGCATCGTCGTCACCCCGTCGACACCCGGGAGCGAGGCGATTCGATCGCGAATCTGATTGACGACTGTGTTGATGCGCGGGCTCAGCTCGAACTCGAGTGAACCGATCGGCGTGATGTTGCCGGTGGCGTTGAAGAAGCCGCGGCCGGTGAACGCCATCTCGAGCGTCGTCAGATTCCTCGGATCGAGACCCGTATCAACGTTGGTGAGTCGCATCAGCGTGTTGATCAACAGCCCTGCACCGGTGAGCAGGACAAAGGCCGTCGACACCTGGAGCACGACGAATGCGCTGCGCAGGCGCAACTTGCCGGCCGACGATGTGCTGCTGCGGTCACCGGCTTTGAATGCCGCGGACAGATCCAGGCGCGAGGAGTGCAGCGCCGGGAGCATCCCGAAGACGAGTGCCGTCAGCAACGACACGACGGCCGTAAAAGTCAGGACCGCCGGGCTCAACGACACATCGCTCAAGCGTGGCAGCCATTGAGGTAACCATTTCAAGAGCGCGCTCATGCCCAGTCCAACAACAGCCAGGCAGACGACCGCGCCCAGTGCGGCGAGCACCAGACTCTCGGTGAGGAGTTGACGGACGATGCGCCAGCGCCCTGATCCGATGGCGGTGCGCACGGCCAGCTCGCGCTGTCGCGTCACACCCTGCGCGAGCAGCAGGCCGCCAACGTTTGCGCACGCGATGAGCAGCACCAGGGCCGCGGTGCCCTGCAGGATCTCGAAGGCCGACCGCAGGTTTCCTCCGACCATGGATTCGTCGAGCGGCACCACTCGAATGCCCCAGCCCTTGTTCTGCGGCGATGCTTCGGCGAATTCCACGGCAAGCTGATTGGCCGCCGCCTGTGCTTGCTGCAATGTCACTCCGTCCTTGAGACGAGCGACGACCGAACGGTTCCGCGCTGGACTGCCACGTCCGCGCCCTGTGGCTCGGAGCGGTACGAAGTAATCAGACTGGGCGCTGGCAAAGACGAACCCTGGCGGCATCACGCCGAGGATGGTGCTCGGTGTGTCGTTGCCGCCGAAGTCGGCGACGCGAAGACGCTTGCCGAGAACGTCGGGCGTGCCGTTGAATCGACGCTGCCACAGGTCGTAGCTGATGAGCATCACCTTCTCGGCATCGCCGTGATCCTCTGCCTGCGTGAACCAGCGTCCCAGCACTGGTTTCACACCGAGAGCCTGCACGGCGTGATAGGTGAGCATCTCGCCCTCGAGCCACTCGGGCCCGGTCGTGAGGGCATCCTCGGGGTCGGCCACGTTTCCCGCGACACCGATGTAGCAACCGGCCGCCGTGAAGAACGAGTCTTTCGAGGGGAGGTCCAGACAGATCCCGGCGTTGGCACGTCCCTGCTGCTCGGGTCGATCCGGCGGCGTGAACCACAGTTGAACGAGTCGATCTGGTTCCGGATACGGGAGCGACCGAAGCAGGATGGCGTTCACGAGGCTGAAGACCATCGTGTTGGCGCCGATGCCGAGCGCGAGCGAGACGATGATGATGACGGTGGTGCCCGGATGCCGCGCCAGGACGCGGGCCGCATAGCGTGCGTCCTGCAGGAACTCGCGCAGGAGAGTCATCGGTCCCACCTCCTCGAATGTATCGATTCGAGGTCGGGGCCTGTCAATTGGCGTGCCGCCGGATTCCCGGGCAATTCGAGGAGTTCTTTGTCTCGGGCTGTCCGCTCCCGGGACGAGTTGGCCGGCAGCGGACGCTTACTTCCAGGTCACCTCCATCCCGAAGAAGTGCATGAACACTTCGCGGTTTGGCTTGTTCTTCGGATTCTGCTGCGGGCTGCGGATGTAGAAGTCGATCTGCTGCGTGGCTGGATTCACCTCACCGCCCGGCTGCTTCTTCCCCGCCAGCGGATACGCCACTTTCAGCGTCTTCCGATCGCGGATGCCCTGCGTGACCATGAAGTGCATCTCGTAGTTGTCGTAGAGCGGCTTGCCGTTGAGCGTCGCGTGCCCGAATCCCCATCCCGCCAGGTAGACAAAGGTCTTGGGCCAGTTGTTGTCGCCGCACCCCGAGTCGGTGCCATGCTCGTGCAGGAAGCCAACCACTCCGCCGTTCTGACAGGGGTTGAATTCGTTGAACTTGTCGATCGCGAGGACGAGATCGCCCTCAGGAATCTTGAGACGCGCCTCGAACGTGCCTGTGTTCGTCAGATCGTTGACGTCGATCTCCGCGGTACCTGCCACAGGCTTTACCGTCTTGGCGTCGTTGTCCATGTGATCCCAGCCCACGGGATCATTCAACCCGCCAACCATGTAGATGCGATTCGCTGAAAGCACATAGTGGCCGTCATAGAGGTCGTGCTGCTCGGGCGCGAACATCGTCACGGTTGCGCCCGGCTGCTGCCGCGGATTCGGCGCCTGCTGCGCAGCGATCGAGGCCACGACCACGAGAACGAAGACGATGACAGTTCTGCCGCGCATGAGCTCCTCCGATCGCGTCACCGCAGACTCGATCCAATCACACCTACGCCCTGCTCGTAGACGAGCCGGCCACCACGCTCGGCTGTCTGCTGAAGTCCGAGGACTCCAACGAGAGCCGCGACCAGCAGCGCCACTCGATAACGAAGGGAGAGCGGTGCACGGAATGCGACGCCCACTCGAATCAGCGTCAGCGTGGAGAAATAGATAGTCGTGGCAATCGCCCACGTGCGATGCGACTGGACGATGGGATGAGCCATGCCGGGCATCAACACGGTATCGAGCGCCTGTTGACCGGTGAGACACGCCACGATCGCGCCCGCACTGCCGAGAGCGAACAATGTCGTGACGGCGGCCGCCAGCCACTTCGGCCGGCCAAACGGCGCGGCAACGAGATCCGCGAACGCTGCGACGATGATGAGCGCGATCGGGAAGTGAATGACGAGGGGATGGAAATTCGGAGCCCAGTTCGGGAGCAGCGCCGTCATCGGTCCCTCAAGGCGCAAGCGGCGCGAGTGGAATGATCATCAGCACCGAGAACGACCACGGGTTGGCATCGTCGAGAAACCGTTCGCCACCGATCACATCGCCGGCCTTCGGCAGCCCTGTCGCGAGATAGTCGAGCGACACTTCCGCTTCGACGTTTCGCAGCCAGTGCCCTTTCGGCAAACGGTTGAACACGTGAAATGCCGTGTCCCACTCGAAGTCGAGTTTGTGGGTGTAGCTGCTCGACGCCCCTGGCGTCTCGCCCGGGCTGAACTGATCCACGACGTCAAAGTGTGACGACACCCATCCGCCAGTCTGATCAGTGTCGAACAAATGAAAGTTGAGCTCGGTCTCGATCTCGACACTGTTGTCATCGACGAAGGGAGAAAAGATCGTCTCGAACGTAAACCCGATTCGCGGAATCGTCGTGGGGATATCGAGCGCGAGGACGAGCTCGAACGCCGACTCCACGCCGACGGATTCGACCTCGCCATCGACTTCGACACGGCGCGGTCCGCCGAGATTCTCGATCGTCCACGTCGGCTCGATCTTGAGCTCGGGTGCGCACAAGATCACACAGCGCGGTTCATCCTGCGCGACTGCCGCAGCAGGAAGCGTCAGACAGGCCGCCCACACAAGGGACGCGGCTAGCCGCCGACGCGCCATGCAGAGACCCCCGGCCATTTCTTCAACGCGTCACTCGCCCACTGCGGTGTACGGTCCTTGTGGCACGACGTGCATGGATTGGGCACTCCACTTTGCTCGGTCGTCGTCGGCGAAATGAACGTGAACGTGTGGCTGCGCACGTTCACGTTCGCGATCGTTCGTGCGATCAGCGGCATGTGGCAGGCCACGCATTTGCTGCCTTCGCTGTCGGCCTTGTGCTGTGTGTGCTGCTCGAGCGCTCCCGGCGGACCTGGCTGCCGCTGGGGACCATGACACTCCAGGCAGATCGCGTTTCCCGGCAGGCGGAGGTCGGCTTCGTTCTTCGTGCCGTGCACGTCATGACAGCCATAGCAGCGAACGCCCTTCAACGACATCTGGCTCTGGGCGTAGTCGTTGCCCTGCATCCTGTTCTTGTGGGCGTGACCGTCGGGCCAATGCGTGAACGTCTCCTTGCCGAGCTGATGCTCTTCGAGCTGCCACACATCGCTCAGCCGATCGCCGGGTTGGTAGCCCACCGGCCAGTCGTAGTAGACGCCGTTCAGCGGCTTCGTTCGCGGCTGACCCTGCGTGTGACACTGCAAGCACACATCGTCGGCGCGATCGCCCTGCAGCTTCGCCGGATTGACGATGGTCGACGCGACGGGATTCTGCACGTGCAGGCTTCCTGCGCCATGACACTTCTCACACCCGACGTTCCACTCCGTGACTGTTTTCTTCGTGATGTCGTAGTTGACTGAGTGACAGCCGTCGCAGAGCGGACCCGTCGGTCTCTGCATCTGATCGGCCGGATAATGCTCGGCCCACCAATCCGTTCCCGGCTCGACGTAGTAGCGCCTCCAGGTCTTCGCTTGAACGTCCCATTGCGCGGGGAACACGAAGTAGTCGTCGCCGCGCTTCGTGAAGTAGCGCTGCTTCCACTTGGTGCCGTAGATGAAGGCCACATCTTCTTTCTTGAACGTGACCAGCGGATTCGGCGTGGAAAAGTCGCCGAGCACGGCGTCAGGATGCTTGGCCGGGTCGAGGATCACCCGCGCCATGAGCGTGTCCTTCCACCTGGTGTATTCGTCGCGATGACACGATTCGCACGCCGCCGACCCGACGAATGTCTTGGCCGTCGTGGTGGTAGCAGCCGGCGGCGGCGACGGCGGCGACGATGACGTGCACGCTGTGGTCAGCACGATGAGCGTCAGCGCGATGGAAACCTTCAGTGCCATGTAACGGAACGCATTATAATTGAAACGTTGGTTACACAGCGATCGTCGGCGCAACGCACTGTCACCCGCGCGCCTTCCGACGCGGCGAACGCCGCGCAGCGATGGCTCCTCTTCGTGCATCAGCTGCCGTCGAAGCCGTCCAATATCCGCGTGCGCGTCTGGCGGCGCTTGCAGCACATCGGCGCGCTCGTGATCAAGCAGGCGGTCTACGTGCTGCCGGACTCCTCCGAGGCGCGCGAAGACTTCGAGTGGTTAAAAGCCGAGATCGAAAGCGTGGGCGGACAGGCGAGCATCCTCAGCGCTGAGCATATCGACGGTGCCGATGACGATGTGGTGGTCGAGGAGTTTCGTCGTGCGCGACAAGAAGACTATGCCGTGCTGGCGCGCGAGGCAGAAGCTGGCCTGACTCGAGCGCGCACGGCCGGGCGGAGCGGGCGACGTCATCGCGCCAAGGGCAGGCCGGTCCAGGCACTTCGTCGGCGCCTGGCTGCGATTGAGCGCATCGACTTCTTTGCCAGCGCGGGCCGCGACCGCGTCGTCGCACTCCTCGACCAGATGGTCCTTCGTCGCTCGCCGTCCAGAGAGACGACCACACGCGACACAGGCACTGGCGCGACAGCGGCCTATCGCTCGCGACTCTGGGTGACACGGCCGCGACCGGGCGTCGATCGCATGGCGTCGGCCTGGTTGATTCGTCGCTTCATCGACGCCGAGGCCCGCTTCGCATTTGCAAAGGATCGAGAGAAGGCACCAAAGGACTCGTTGCCGTTCGACATGTTCGGTGTCGAGTTCGGCCATCGCGGCAGGAACTGCACCTTCGAAACATTGTGTGAGGCGTTCGGAATCGCAGACCAGGCCGTGGTCCGCGTCGCGGCAATCGTCCACGATCTCGACTTGAAGGACGGGCGATTCGGGGCGACCGAGGCAGAAACGATTGGCGCGCTCATCGACGGATTGCGGCTGGCGCACGCTGACGATCACGAGCTCCTCGATCGCGGCATGGGGCTATTCGAGTCGCTGTACCGGACGTTCGCACAGGCCGAAAAACAACTGCGGCCGCGCCAGGTGGCGCGGCCGCAATCAACTCGTAAACGCCGCTCCCGTTAAGGCGAGCCCGCTCGCGACGTGCCGGGGCGCTACTTGCCCAGAGCCATGCGCAGCGTCACGCCAACCGTGCGCGGATCTCCCGGCAGACCGACAATCAGACCAGAGTTGCCAGGCTGTGCCGTCAGGAACTCGTAGTAATGCTTGTCGAGCAGATTGCGCGACCACAGAAACACAGACCAGCCCTGGTTCCAGCGGAAGCCTGCACGCAGGTTGATGAGGCCGTACCCGTCCACCATCATGTAGCGCGACGCCGAGGGGCTCGACGAGAACTCCGATCGATAGCTCGTGTCGACCGCACCGAAGAGCTCACCGGCCTGACTGAAAAAGGTGGCCGGGTGGTTGTATTCGCCACCGAAGGTGAGCGCCCACTTCGATATACCCGGCAGAACCGAACCCGAGATGTCCTTCGTCTGCGGACCACCAGTGTCCTCGACGGGCGGCGGCGCATCCGGGAACGACACGTAGATGCCATCGGTATACGCCGCAGCACCATAGAACGTGAGCCGCTGGTTGATGCGCGCGTTGCCGTCGAACTCGGCGCCTCGCACGCGCACCTTCTCGGCGTTTGCCAGGTATCCGCGAAGCACGCCCACCTGCGCGTTCACGACCTGCGTCTGATAGTCCTCGATGCCGGTGTTGAACACCGTGACGTTCGCGGTGTAGCCGGGGCGGAATTCGGTCTTCACTCCGAACTCCACGTGACGTGCGTCCTCCGGCTTGACGGTCGCCGCCGACAGCACGGGATTGCCGAGCGCGTCGGTGGGCAGGCCGTTCAGATTGAGACCGACCGACTTGAATCCAGTTGAATAGGTGCCGTAGGCATTGACGGCGTTCGAGACCTTGTACGCCACGGTCAACTGGCCCGACGTATTCGTGTCATCGACGTCGGCGGTATACGCCTGCGGCGCGAGGACTGAGAGTTTGAGCGCAATCAGCGCCGGATTGGTGGTCTGCAGTCCGCCGTACACCTGCTGGTCGTAGTCGGCATTCTTCTGGTCGTAGTTGAAGCGCAGACCGGGAAGGATGCGAAGGCGATCGTTGACGATCCACTCGACCTGACCGAATGCCGCAGCGCTCGTGTTCCGGAATGTCAGGAACTGGTTGTAGCCGTAGCCGTCGAGCAGGCCGGGGGTCGCGGCCGCTGCAGTGGGCGCAAGCAGGAAGCGCCAGGCCGCCGAGCCCTGCTCCTGCTTGAACGACGGATTGGAATCGAGCGCCTGGTGGAACACGAAGATACCGGTCACCAGATTGAAGTGCGAAGACACCGGCCCGGCGTAACGCACCTCCTGCGTCCACTGATCCTGCTTCGATGGCGCGGCCGAAATCGATGTGACGGGCAGGCCGATGAAGTCGCGGTCGTTGGACGGATCCCAGTTCCAGTACCGATACGCCGTGGTCGACGTGATGCGGCCTCGTCCAACATTCCAATCGACGTTGACGGAAGTACCGCCGAGATCCTGATTGGACTGCCAGCTCGTGTCCGTATCCGTCAGACGATCGAACGCGTTGTAGCTCGGTGGTGCGTAGTTGAGATCCGAGATGATCTGCGCCCACTGACGGTTCGCGGGGCGGAGCGTCGGAGCGACACCGGCGATCACCTGCGCGTAACCCTCCGGGCGCTGCCGCGTGTGATCGACCGCGACGTTAATCGCGACCGCTTTCGATGGCGTCACGAGCAACTGGCCGCGGAAGCCGACGTTGTTCAGCGTGTTCGTTTCTGCCTGCGTCTTCGTGTTGAAAATGAAGCCGTCACGTCCCGTGCCGGAGAACGAGATACGTCCAGCGACCTTGCTGCTCAACGGACCTGCGAGCGAGGCCTTGGCCTGGAAGAAGTCGTAGCTGCCATATCCGATCTCGACGTTCGACTCTGGCGAGAACGTGGGCCGGCGGCTGGTGACGTTGATCGCGCCAGCCGTGGTGTTCTTGCCGAACAGCGTGCCCTGCGGTCCACGCAGCACTTCCACCTGTGCGACATCGAGGAAGTCCATCGTCGCCGACGCGGGACGCGCGTAGAACACGCCGTCGACATACATGCCGACACCGGGCTCGATGCCGTCGTTGGTGAGCCCGAACGGTGAACCGATGCCGCGAATGGTGACCGCAGAATTGCGCGGGTTGGACGAGTAGAACTGGACGGTCGGAATCAGTTCCTTGACGCGATTGACGTTGAACGCGCCGGCGCTGGCGACGAGCTCACCGCTCAGCACCGACACCGGAATCGGAACTTCCTGCACGGCTTCTTCGACGCGTCGCGCGGTTACGACCACGCCCTCGGTCAGTCGAGCAGGCGTCAGCGTCACGTCGATCTTCGCCGCCTGGCGTCCATCAACGGCGCCTCGAGCGACTGCAGGCTCGAATCCATCGAGATTTGTTTCAACACGATACTGACCCGGAGCCAGGTCGCTCACGGTGTAGCTGCCCTCAGCGTCGCTGACGGCTTCCTGCGCAGCGCCAGTCGCTTCGTTGATTACACGGACGGCCGCGCCTGGGATGGCACCACCGCTCGAGTCGCGAACAATACCGGTGACCGTCCCAGCGGTCTGAGCCATCGCCGCGGCCGGCATCAACCCGGCGACCAGCACGATGGCGAACATCAACACTCTGCGAAACATCGAATCTCCTTGGCCGATACGCCGATCGGCGCCCCGAAAACCGCGCCCATGCGCGGCAACCATCTGTGAAAGGTGAACTGAGTAGCCGAACGACCGGGCTTGAGGAGTGGGAGCGGAACGAACTGGAGGAGCCAGCTCACCACCCGGTGGTCGTCGGCGTCATACATGCGCACCGACACGACGTGGGGCAACAGGGACATCGATGGGCAAGCGGGGACATCGATCCTGTCAGAAGGCAAGACCTGGACCGTAGACATTTTTGGGCCAAACTTGACTTCCCAGACCCGGATGCGACTATTTCTATCAAATAAGATAGAATATCCGTCACAATATCGAGCCACTTCCAGCATATGCCACAGAAACTGAGGACTGCGTCAAGCCCGGCGCGGCTGGCCCCGGAGCTCCTGATCAACGGCGACACCCGCGCGGGCGAAGAGCGGCTGATCGGCGGCGACACCGGGTTGGCCGCGGTGATGACACGTGCGCGCATCGTGTCGCGCAGCGTTGCGCCCGTCCTGCTGTTCGGCGAGACCGGCACCGGCAAGGAAATCATCGCGCGCGCCATCCACGAGCACTCGCCGTTTCGTAACGGCCCCTTCCGTCGCGTCAACTGCGGCGCGATCTCGCCTGAACTCATCGACTCAGAGCTTTTTGGTCATGAACAGGGCGCCTTCACCGGTGCCGTGAGCCGTCGCAAGGGATGGTTCGAGCAAGCCGACGGCGGCACGCTGTTTCTCGATGAAGTTGGCGAGCTTGCCCCCGCGGCGCAGGTGCGGTTGCTGCGCGTGGTCCAGGAGTCTGAGTTAGTTCGTGTCGGGGGCGAGCGCCCGGTCAAGGTCAACGTACGAATCGTGGCTGCGACACATCGCGATCTGCCGAGCATGGTCGAGCAGCAGACCTTCCGCGAAGATCTCTACTACCGCCTGTCGGTGTTTCCGATCGTGATTCCACCTTTGCGCGATCGCCCGAGCGACATCCGTGCATTTGCCGAGTATTTCGCCGAGCGCGCGGCCAACCGCTTCGGCCTCAAACACGTCGCGGTGTCTGACGATGACGTGCAGTTGCTGGCCGAGTATCAGTGGCCGGGCAACGTGCGTGAAATGGCCGCCGTGATGGACCGCGCTGTTCTCATCGGGCAGGGAAAGACCCTCAGCGTGGCGGGCGCGCTCGGCCAGGACGCCAGGACCTCGGCGCCGTCTCCGGCGCGATCGATCGATGCACCGCGGACGCGGATCGCTCCGCTGGATGTCGTGATTCGACAGCACATCGAGGCAGCCCTCGACGCGACCAGCGGTCGAGTCGAGGGTGCGCACGGCGCGGCGCGCCTGCTGAAGATCAACCCGCACACACTGCGCGCGCGGATGCGGAAACTGAAGATCGACTGGCGGCAGTACCGGCAGCGTCAGGCCATGGACGAGCCCGCATGACCGTTCGACGTCAAACTGTGCAGGCGTTGACAGCGCCGCGACAAACACGCAAGACTGGCTCCCCCACGACGTGATGGACTCTGCCCAGCTCGCACTCGCCTTCATCACGCTCGGCGCGGCAATCGTCAACGGTGCCCTTGGCTACGGGTTCTCGTCGATCACCGTTCCGATCGCGCTGCTCTTCCTGACCAACCGTGTTCTCAACCCGGCGCTCATTCCGATCGAAGTCGTCCTCAACGCCTACGTGCTCTGGGTGAATCGCGATGCGCTGCCCCGCGTGTGGAGGCGTGTGCTCCCGATCGTGATCGGGCTGCTGCCTGGCGTGGTGCTCGGCACGACGATCGTCTCGCAGGTCAATCCAGGCTGGTTGCGCTTCGGCACGTTCATCGTGCTGCTGCCACTGATTCTGTTTCAGGCCGCAGGCTACCGGCGCCCGATCAAGTCGGAAAAAGCGGTGGGACTGGTGTTCGGCGGTGGCGTCGGCGTGCTGTATTCGGTGACGACGATCTCAGGCCCGCCGCTGGCGGTGATGTTGAGCAATCAGGGACTGA
>Ga0315912_10004129_pt1 | contig 13917 bp, 10 predicted proteins | sample VfabasoilMG_FD_204469 | JGI IMG/M metagenome (GOLD analysis project Ga0315912, IMG submission 204469) | Garden soil microbial communities collected in Santa Monica, California, United States - V. faba soil | ecosystem: Environmental > Terrestrial > Soil > Garden | place: USA: California... | reverse complement strand
ACAGCGGCCCGAAGCCGGAACGTGCGACGGACGACGAGGGCGAAGAGTAGTTCGCCCGGCCTCCAGGTTTTCGCAAAGGGCAGTCTGCGCGCTGCCCTTTGTCGTTTCAGGGGCGCCGGATCTCGAAGGCGGTCTTGCCGCGGCGGAAGCCGGCGGCCTCGTAGAAGCCGAGCGTGCTGTCACGGCGAGAACCGGTCATCAGCATCACCTTGTAGGCGTCAGCTGCCCAGGCCGCGTCGCAAGCGCCACGCAGCACGGCCTTGCCCAGGCCGTGGCCGCGATAATCTTCATGCGTCACCACGTTCTCGATCGTGCCGAAGGGCCGGGCGCCCCGCGTCAGGCTCTCCGTCAGCACCAGCATGCAACTGGCGACCGGGACTCCGTTCAGTTCCGCAAGGAAGATGTGCAGATGCGTGTCCGCCATCATGCGCTGCCACACCGGGTGCGCCGTGGCCTCGTCCAAGCGCGGTTCCCCGGGGTGCAGGTGGACATAGAGGTCCAGAATGGCCGCAAGGTCATGCAGCCGAGCCAGGCGGATCACGGGCGAGTCGGACATAGTGCGGACCTCCGGATGGCGGTATCGCAGGCGCGGCATCTGCCGCCCTGAGTGTGAATCCCGGTGATGAACGGCTAGGATAGCATCATGGTATCCCGGCCACGCACAACGGACGCAGGCGACCTGTTTGGCCCCGCCGAGCCGGCGGAAGCGGGCGCGTCCGCCACGCACCGCCCGCTGGCGGATCGGTTGCGGCCGAGGGCGTTGGATGAGGTGGTGGGCCAGGACCACCTGCTCGGTCCCGAAGGCACACTTACGCGCATGCTGGCACGCGGCTCGCTCACCTCCATCATCCTCTGGGGCCCGCCCGGCGTCGGCAAGACCACCATTGCCCGCCTGCTCGCCGCCGGCGCCAGCCTCGCCTTCATCCAGATCTCCGCCGTCTTCTCCGGCGTCGCCGACCTCAAGCGCGTGTTCGAGGAAGCCGCCCGCCGCCGTCGTGTAGGACAGGGAACGCTTCTGTTCGTGGACGAAATCCACCGCTTCAACCGCGCCCAGCAGGACGGCTTCCTGCCGGTGGTGGAGGACGGCACCATCACCCTGATCGGCGCCACCACGGAAAACCCGTCCTTCGAGTTGAATGGCGCGCTACTCTCCCGTTGCCAGGTCCTCGTCCTCCGCCGGCTGGATGAAGCGGCGCAGGAACTCCTGCTGGTACGCGCCGAAGCCGAAGTGGCGCGCACCCTCCCCACCACCCCGGAAGCTCGCGCCAGCCTGCGCGCCATGGCGGATGGCGACGGCCGCTACCTCCTCAACATGGCCGAACAACTCTTCGCCCTGCCGGCAGAGACGCCGCCGCTCGATCCGGCGCAGCTGGCGGAACTCCTCGCCCGCCGCGCCGCCCTCTACGACAAGGATCGGGAGGAGCACTACAACCTGATCTCCGCCCTGCACAAATCCCTGCGCGGGTCAGACCCCGATGCCGGCCTGTATTGGCTGGCCCGCATGCTGGCGGGCGGAGAGGACCCGCGTTACATCGCTCGCCGCCTCACCCGTTTCGCGGTGGAAGATATCGGCATGGCGGACCCGCAGGCCCTGGTGCAGGCGCTGGCAGCCTGGGAAACCTATGAACGGCTCGGCAGCCCGGAGGGTGAATTGGCGATCGCGCAGGCGGTGATCTATCTCGGAACGGCACCGAAATCGAACGCGCAATACGCGGCCTTCGGCGCCGCGCGGCGGTCCGCCAAGGCCACCGGAAGCCTGATGCCGCCGATGCATATCCTCAATGCGCCGACAAAGTTGATGGGCGAGCTGGGCTACGGCGCGAACTACGCCTACGACCATGACGCCGAGGACGCCTTCTCCGGGCAGAACTATTTTCCGGATGGGATGCCGCGTGAGAGATTCTACCATCCGCGCGACCGTGGCTTCGAGCGGGAGATCAACAAGCGCCTCGCTTACTGGGCCAAGTTGCGCGGGGAGCGGGAAGCGTGAGCATCGCGCAACGAACGGTAAGCGACGACGAGGCTGACATCCGCCTCGACCGCTGGTTCCGCCGGCATTTCCCAGGCCTGTCGCAGGCCTCCATCCAGAAGTTCTGCCGCACCGGGCAGGTGCGTGTGGATGGCAAGCGGGTGGAGGCGGCGACGCGGCTGGCGCCGGGCCAGGCGGTGCGCATCCCGCCGATGCCGAAGGCCATGCCCCAGGAAGCGAGGCTGGTTCCGGAAGCGGACCCCAAGGTGCGGCAGGAACTGGAAGCCCTGATCCTGTACAGGGACGAACATATCCTGGTGCTGAACAAGCCGCACGGCCTGCCGGTGCAGGGCGGCCCCGGCATTACGCGGCACCTGGATGGCATGCTGGACTCGTTGCGCCTGGGATCGACCCACCGGCCGCGGCTGGTGCACCGGCTGGATCGGGACACCTCGGGCGTTATCCTGCTGGCCCGCACCCCCGGCGTCGCCGCCAAGCTCGCCGCCCTATTCCGCGGCCGGGATATCGAGAAGACGTACTGGGCTGTGGTGGTGGGTCGCCCGTTGCCGGTGGAAGGGCGGATTGACCTGCCGTTGATCCGCGTCGGCGGCCTGCGTGGCGAACGCACCGCCCCGGCCAGCCGCGATGACAAGAACGCGGCGCACGCGATTACGGATTATGAAACCCTGGACAACGCCGGCCAGAAATTCGCCTGGCTGCAACTGCACCCGCGCACCGGGCGCACGCACCAACTGCGGGTGCACTGCCACGCGCTGGGCACACCGATCCTGGGCGACATCAAGTATGCCACGCCGGATCACATGGGCACCGGCGCCGCCACGGTGGAAGGCCTGCCGACGCAACTCCACCTGCACGCGCGCGGCCTGGTGTTTCCCCACCCCGCCGGCGGAACATTACTGGTGGAAGCGCCGTTGCCCCCCCATATGGCGGAGACGTTTCGCACGCTCGGCTTCACCGCCCCGCCGCCGCGGCCGGCGCGCCTGAACAAGGCCGGGTTGAGCCGATGAGGAAAGGCGCGCCGCCATGCCGATAGTCCGCGATCGCGAGGACGATCGATCCACACGCTTCTGGACCTGGCTGTTCCTGGGCGTGATCGGGGTGATCCCGCTGCTGGCTGTGTTCGCTCTCTACATGGCGTTCGACCCCAACGACTACAAATCCGAGATCGTCGAGCAGGTACGCAAGGCGACCGGACGGGAACTGACCCTGGGTGGTCCGATCCGCCTGAAGCTCGCGCTGCGTCCGACGGTGGACGTGTCGGATGTCAGCTTCGCCAACATGGATGGTGGATCCGCGCCGCGCATGCTGCAGGTGGCGCGGGTGGAAGCGACACTGGGGCTGTTCGCCTTGCTACAAAAACGGGTGGAAATCGACCGGCTGACCCTGGAACAGCCGGAAATCCTGCTGGAGAGCGATGCGCAGGGGCGGGCCAACTGGAAGTTCGCCCCCCAGGCACCGCCTGGCACGGCGGGTACTCCGCCACCGGCGCCACGTCCGCCAGGTGGCTTTGCCGTGGAGATACGGGAAGTCCGCATCGCAGCCGGGAAGCTTACCTGGCGCGCGCCGGGGGCTGCGCCCGTGGTGTTGCCGCTGACGAAGCTGGATCTCGATGCGGAACAACCGACGGCGCCGATGAGTATTCAGTTCCATACCGCATGGAACGGCGTGGATGTCGGCGTCAATGGTCAGGTCGGCAGCTTTGCGGGCCTGCAGGGGGCGAGCCAGGCTCCCTGGCCGTTTCGGCTGGTGGTGACCGCGGCGGGTGCAAAGTTGAACCTGACAGGTGCCCTGGCGCATCCGACGCAGCACAAGGGCTACCATGTCAAGCTGGAGGGTGCGGCACCGGAACTCGCCGCCCTGCGCAAGCTGGGCGGTGGCACGGTGGCGCTGCCCGCGCTGCGCGACGTCAGCTTCAGCGCCGAGGTAGTGGATCGCGCCAGCGGTGCGCCCGAGATCAGCGATGTCAGCCTGCGTGCCGGCGGTGGTGATTTAGATGCGCTGGTGCCCGGCCTTCGTCTTGGCAAGGCGGAACTGGTGGCGCCGAACCTGGCGGAAGGCCTGAAGCTGGACGCACAGGGCACTATGGGTGCATTACCGGTGGTGCTGGGCGCCAGCGTGGGAACGCCCCTTGCCCTGTTGGGCCCGCCCTTCGCGGTGGCGGGCAAGCCGTTACCGCTGCCGGTGGATGTGAACCTAACGGCCGGCGGCGCGGCGTTTTCCGCACGTGGGAACATTGCCGATCCGGCGAAGCAGGCCGGCATGGATCTGGCGATTGTCGCCAACGTACCGGATCTGCGGGCCCTGGCGCCGGGCCTTGGTCCAGACATCGTGCCGGCGCTGCGCGATGTGAAGTTCCAGGCGCGTCTGCAAACCGGGCCGCAGGGGCCGGTCGGCGGTATTTCGCTGCGCGAGATGGCGCTGGCGCACAAGGATATCGACGTCTCCGGAGAGGTGGCGTTTCGACCGGGGCCCAGGCCGGGCGTGCAGGCAAATCTGGCTGCCCGGCGCATCAATGTGGATGCGTTGCGGAGCCTCGCCGGCACCCAGCCTGCCGCGCCGCGGCCGCGCACACCGGAACAGCGCGGTGAGCGGCGGGTGATCCCCGATACGCAACTGCCCTTCGCCGCGATCAACCTTGCCAATGTGGACGTGCAGCTTCGCGCCGAGGAAATGATCCTGGACGGGGCGGCGACGCGGAATCTTGCCCTGCGACTGGTCACGCAGAATGGCCAGCTGAAGCTGGACCCGTTCAGTGCGGAACTGCCGGCGGGCAGGGTCACCGCAAGCCTGAGCGTGGACAACTCCCGCGCACCGCCGCCTGTTGCATTGGTCCTGCGTTCCCCCGGGTTGTCGCTGAAGCGGGTCTATAACGAGATCGGGCGCGAAGGCGATGCCTCCGGCGCGGTGGAGGTGGACCTGGATATCCGCGGCACCGGAGCGACGCCGCGTGCCATTGCCGCCGGGGCCACGGGGTATCTGGGCCTCGCTGTGGTCGGCGGCACGGTGGATAACCGCATTCTCAACCTGGGCCTGTTCGGCGATCTGGTGCGCGGGGCCAACCTGGGTGACCTGCTGGGGCGAGGTGGCACCAGCAACTTGCGCTGCTTCGCAGCGCGGCTGGAGGCGCAGGGCGGCAATGCCGAGGTGAAGACCCTTCTGCTCGATTCATCGACCATGCTGGTGGAAGGGAGCGGACGGATGAACCTGGCAGATGAGTCGCTGGCGCTGCGCATGCGGGTGCAGGCGCGGCTGCAAGGCCTCGGCGTGGTGCTGCCGGTGCGCGTCGGCGGCACGCTGGGGTCTCCACGCGTATTTCCCGATCCGGCGGGACTTCTGGGCGCGGCGGGGCAGACGGCTGGCGGAACGGCCGGGACGGCGGCGGACATTGTCGGCGGCGGGGCGAACGCGGTGACCGGGGCATTGGGCCTCGGCAATGCCGTGCCGGCGCTACCGGACAACTGCGCCGCGCAGTTGGCCATCGCGCGGGGCGGCAGGCAGGGGGCGGTGCCGGCCGTGGTGCAAGGGCAGGGGGGGCGCCCGGCCGGGCGCGGCGGGCGCAGCAATTCGGTGCCGGGCAACCCGTTGCAGAGATTGTTGCAGTGAAGCGGAACTGGCAGTGAAGCGATTCTGGGATACGGCGAGCGTCTCGGCGGATGACGGCGGCTATCGGGTGCTGCTGGATGGCAGGCCGATGCGGCTGCCGGGCGGCGTGGTGCTGGCTGTCGCATCCGCCCCGTTGGCACGGGCGTTGGCGGCGGAGTGGCAGGCTGCGGGCGGCGCGAAAGGCGGAGAGATGAGCTTCGCCGATACGCCGCTGACGCGGCTGGCGGGTACGGCGCAGGAGCGCATTGCCCCGAACATGGTGGCAAACGTGGATACGCTGGCGACCTATGGTGGGTCCGACCTGCTCTGCTATCGCGCGGACCGGCCCAGGGCGCTGGTGGAGCGGCAGGCGCGCGAATGGCAGCCCTGGCTGGACTGGGCTGCGCGGGAGTTGGACGCGGCGTTGCTGGTTACCAGCGGGATCAGGCATGTCTCCCAGCCCGAGGGCGCGTTGCGTGCCCTGCATCGGGCCGTGGCGCAGTACGACGCCAATGTGCTCGCGGGCCTGGGTATCGCCGTGCCGGCGCTGGGCAGCCTGGTACTCGGCCTTGCCCTGGCCGCGGGGCAACTGGATGGACCCTCGGCGCATGCGCTGGGCGCGCTGGACGAATTGTTTCAGGAGGAGGAATGGGGCGCGGATGCGGACGCCGTGAAGCGCCGCGCCCATGTGGGTGCCGATATCGACCTGGCCGCGCGCTTCATGGCGCTGGCCCAGGCGCAGGGTGCGGCATGATCAAGCCCGGCATTCTGTTGAGCAGCTGAGGGGAACGGCATGGCGGCGAAGCGGATCGTCATTGCCGGGCTTGTCCAGCGCGTTGGCTACCGTGACTGGATGGTGGCGGAGGCCACGGCGCTGGGCGTAGCGGGCTGGGTGCGGAACCTGCCGGACGGCAGCGTTGAGGCCCTGGTGGACGGCGCGACGCCCGCGGTGGAGGAGTTGCTGCGCCGTTGCCGGAGGGGACCGGCGCGGGCGCGGGTGGACAGCATCACCGAGGAAATGGCGACGCCGCCCGAGGACCCGGAGTTCCGGCGTATCTAGCCAGGTCGCGGTTCAGTCCAATGTCGCGCCGGAGGCGCGGCCGATCGGCACCCACTTGTCATATTCCGCCTGCACATAGCGCGCGAAGGTCTCGGGCGTGGTGTGCGGCAGCATCTCGATGTTCAGTTCCGCCATGCGCTTGGCGATGACCGGATCGTTCAGCGCGGCATTCAGCGTGGTGTTCAGCTTGGCCACGATCGGAGCCGGCAGCTTCGCCGGGCCGAACAGGCCGAACCACACATAGCAGTCGAAGCCCGGCACGCCCTGTTCAGATACGGTCGGCGTATCCGGGAAAGCGCGGGCGCGGGTGGCGGAGCCGTTGGCGATCAGCCGGATGGCGCCGCCCTGGATCTGCGGGATGGAGGTGGGCACCGCGTCGAACGCCATTGTGATCTGCCCGGCGACCAGGTCGTTCATCACCGGGCCGGCGCCGCGATAGGGCACATGGGTGATGTCCACGCCGCCGGCCAGCTTCTTGAACTGCTCCGTGCAGATATGCGGCACGGTGCCGATGCCGGGCGTGCCGTAGGTGAGCTTGCCGGGCTGCGCTTTCGCGGCGGCGAGCAGGTCCTTCACATTATTGATGGACGTATTCTTGGCGACGACGAAGGCGTAGTTGGTGATGCCGGCCTGGCCGATCTGGGTGAAGTCCTTCACCGCGTCGAACGGCATGGTCTTGTAGACGCCCGGATTGAACGCGAAGGGGGAGGCGGACCCGAGCATCAGCGTGTAGCCGTCCGGCGTGGCCTTGGCGACGATTTCCGTGCCGATATTGCCGCCCGCGCCTGGCTTGTTCTCCACGATGAACTGCTGGCCGGTCAGTTCGGAGAATTTCGGCGTCAGCAGGCGGGCGATGATGTCGGCGGTGCCGCCGACGGCGAAGGAGACCACGACGCGTACCGGCTTGTTTGGATAATTGTCCTGCGCGCGGGCCGACGGGGCCACGGCGAGGGCGGCGAGGAGGATCGCGGGCAGCAGGCAGCGCATGGCGGTTCCTTGTTTATTGTTTGTTTATATGACGGATCAGGCCGCGACCGGCTGTTCCACGCTGGGTGCGTAGTCCGCCACCGTCGTGCGGTGCATGTCGCGGGGCACGGACATGTCGAACGGCCGGGCGCGGTGCATGGTGCAACGGTTGTCCCACATCACAATATCGCCGAGTTGCCATTGATGGGTGTGGACGAACTGGCGCTGCGTCGCGTGCTCCATCAGGTCCATCAGCAGCACGCGGGCTTCCGGCACGGGCATGCCCTGGATCGCCTGAGCATGGGATGCAAGATAGAGCGACTTGCGCCCCGAGCCCGGATGGTAGCGCACCAGCCGCTGTGGCACCGGCGGCAGGGCGTCGCGTTCGGCTTGCGTGTAGTCAGTGAAGCCGATGGTGGCGCGCGACCACATGATGCAGTGCTCGGCAATCAGGCCGTCGATCTGCCGCTTCGTTTTCTCCGGCAGCGCGTCATACGCGGCGCGCAAATCGGTGAACTCGGTCTCGCCGCCCTCGCCGGGGATGGAGCGGGCGGAGAGCAGGGAATACTTCGCCGGCGTGCGCTTGAAGGAACTGTCCGTGTGCCACAGCCGGTTGCCGAGGCCGTTCATGCGCCGGCGGTCGTTCGCCTCCAGCACCTTGGCGTTCTGGTCCAGGTTGGAGACGTCCGCGATGTGGCTGGACAGGCGCAGCGTGTCGCCCTTGCGCAGCGCGTGGATGGTGGTTTCCAGCGGGCCGAGCTGGGCGCTGAAGGCGATCTGCTGTTCGTCCGTCACCGTCTGGCCGTGGAACACCAGCACGGCGTATTTGTCCGCCGCGGCCTCGATCTCCTTCACAGTCGCCGCGTCCACGGGCTGGCGCAGATCAACGCCGCTGACCTCGCCGACGAACAATGGATGGATCTGGCGGACGCTAATCGGCATGGCGTGGTGACTCCCCCCGGAATGGTGCGCGGGGAGGATAGCCAAGCGCCAACTGGTGGGGAAGCTTGCCGAACCGTGTGCCGCGGCCCGATACTGCACGGTAATCACGGCACATAGGACAGCAAGCGCATGCACGACATCGTCATACGCGGCGGCACCATCGTGGATGGCACCGGCGCGCCGGCCTTTACCGGGGACGTCGCCATTGATGGCAACACCATCGCCCAGGTGGGCGGCAAGGCCGGCCCGGCTAAGCGGGACGTGCAGGCCGATGGCCGCCTCGTCGCCCCCGGCTGGGTGGACGTGCATACGCATTACGACGGCCAGGCGACCTGGGATCCAGTGCTGGCGCCGTCCTCCTGGCACGGCGTCACCACCATCCTGTTCGGCAATTGCGGCGTCGGCTTCGCCCCGGTGCGCGGGCGGGACCACCAGGCGCTGATCGACCTGATGGAAGGGGTGGAGGACATCCCCGGCATTGCCCTGGCCGAGGGGCTGAAATGGGATTGGGAAGGCTTCCCCAGCTACCTGGATGCGCTTTCCCGCCTGCCGCGCACCATCGATATCGCCACCCAGGTGCCGCACCACCCGCTGCGTGTGTTCGTCATGGGCGATCGCGCGATCCGGCGCGAACAGGCGACAGCGGACGACATCGCCGAAATGTCCCGCCTCACCGAGGAAGCCCTGCGCGCCGGCGCCTTCGGCTTCACCACATCGCGCACGGACCAGCACAAGACCCCGACCGGCGACCTGGTGCCGGGCCGGTTTGCCGAGGAGGAGGAACTGCTGGGCATCGGCCGCGCCCTCGGCCGCGCCGGCCGCGGCGCCTTCGGCCTGCTGAGCGACTTCGACAACGAGGCCGCGGAATTCGACTGGATGCGCAAGTTCCACAAGGAAACCGGCCGCCCGCTATGGTTCCTGCTGACGGACCGCAACAACGACCCCAGCCGATGGGTGCGCTTGATGGACGGCGTGCGCGCCGCCCGCAAGGACGGCGCCAACATCACGGCGCAGGTGGCCGGCCGCCCGGTGGGCGTGCTGCTGGGGCTGATCACCTCGCTGAACCCGTTCGCGGCGCGGCCCAGCTTCGCCGCGATGGCGCATTTGTCGGTGGAGGACCGCCTGGCGCGGCTGCGCGACCCGGCCGTGCGCGCGCAGATCCTGGCCGAGGAAGCGTCCCCCAAGCTGCTGGACATCCTGCCGCCCTTGCAGCGCCCCATCGCCACGGCCTGGGAACGGCTGTTCCTGCTCGGCGATCCGCCCGACTACGAACCGCCGCCGGAACGCTCCATCAAGGCACTGGCCGCCAAGACCAACCAGAGCCCGGCGGAATACTGTTACGACTACCTGACCGGCGACGACGGCCGGCGCATGCTGTTCTTCCCCGTCACCAACTACGTGCACGGCGACCACGGCGTGGTGCACCAGATGATCACGGACCCGCACACCGTGCTCGGCCTTTCCGATGGCGGCGCGCATTGCGGATTGATCTGCGATTCCTCGCTGCCCAGCTTCATGCTGACGCACTGGGCGCGGGACCGCTCGCGCGGGCCGCAGTTGCCGCTGGAATTCATCGTCAAGCGCACCACCAGCGAGACGGCGGATTTCTTCGGCTTCCACGACCGCGGCCGGTTGCAGCCGGGCAAAAAGGCGGACGTGAATGTCATTGATTTTGACAGCATGCGCCTGCACCACCCGGAGATGATCTACGACCTGCCGGCGGGCGGTAAGCGCCTGGTGCAGCGCGTGGACGGCTACGACATGACGCTGGTCTCCGGTACCCCGGTGTTCGAGAAGGGGCAGGAAACCGGCGCGCGGCCGGGGCAACTCGTGCGGGCGAAGTGACCGCATGAAGGTCTGCGTCTATGGCGCCGGCGCGGTGGGCGGCTACCTCGCCGGCGTGATGGCGCACAAGGGTTTGGACGTATCGGTGGTGGCGCGCGGGGAACACCTCGCCGCCATCCGCGCGAACGGACTGACGGTGGAACTGCCGGACGGGCCGATCATCGCCCGCGTCCACGCCAGCGACAACCCGGCGGACCTCGGGCCGCAGGACGTGGTGATCGTCAGCGTCAAGGTGCCGTCGCTGCCCGGCATCGCCGCGGGTCTGCCGGCGCTGTTGAAGCCGGACACGCCGGTTGTTTTCCTCAATAACGGCATCCCCTGGTGGTACTACCAGGGCCTGACCGGACCCGATGCCGGCAAGCACCTGCCGCGCCTTGACCCCGGCGACGGCCTGCTGAACGCCGTGGGGCCGGACCGCATCATCGGCGGCGTGTTCTGGCCCGCCTGCACCGTGCCGCGCCCCGGGGTCATCCGCATCATCGCGGTCGGCGGCAAGGGCACCATCCTCGGCGCGCCGTCAGGGGAAATTACGCCGGGTCTGCAGCGCGTCGCCGACGCATTCGACCAGGCCGGCTTGCAGGCCGAAACCACGCCACGCATCCGCGACGTGATCTGGGAAAAACTGTCCTTCAACCTCTCCGCCGGCCCGATGTGCGTCCTCACCACCACCCCGGTAAAGGACACGCATGTGGAGGAAGCCTGCATCACCGCCTCTCGCAACCTCGTCTCCGAGGCGCTGGCGCTGATCCGCGCCATGGGCTGCCATGTGGACATCGACATGGAGCGCGTTATCGCCGCCAACACGCAACTCGCGCACCGCCCGTCCATTCTCCAGGACCTGCTGGCGGAACGGAAGATGGAGATCAACTCCCTCTACGTCACCCCGCTGGAAATGGCGCGCGCAGCCGGCGTGCCCATGCCCACGCTGGAACTGCTCGCCGCCCTCATCAAGGTCCGCGCCCGCGCCGCCGGGCTGTACGACGGCTAACTTGCCGACGCGTCCAGTGCGGTGATGAAAGCCGTGCGCAACCCGTCCAGATGCGGCGGGCGCAACATGGAATCGTGATCGCCGCCGACAGTGATGATGCGCAGATCAGCGCAATGCCCCGACCAGCCAAGGTCCATGCTGTCGTTTTGCGCGTCGCGCTTTTCGCAGCGGAACAGGGTGACGGGCACGTCGTCCAGCCGGCCGAGTTGGCCGAAGGCGCTTCGCCATTCGCCGCTCAGGCGAACCAGCAGCATCATGCTGAGGTTGCGATGCACCATCAGGCTGAAGTCGCCGCTGGGGTCGCGCGCGCGGGTGCGTGCCAGCAGGCCGAGCAGCGGTGCCGCCGGCCGCTGGGACAGAAGACGGGCGGTGGCGAAGGCGATACCCCGCCTGCCGCCGCCGCGGGACGCGGGTTGCCACAGCCGGGCTATTTCCCCGTGCCATTTCCGCACGGGCGGTCCGCCCCGAGCCGCGGTGTCCGATCCTGAATCGAGCAGCCCGAGAAATGCGATCTCCCGCCCGCGCCGGCGTAGCCGCTGGGCGAGCAGGAAGGCGAGCAGCCCACCCAGCGAATAGCCGGCCAGGCGGATCTTGCCCTCCGGCATGTAGGTGAGGATTTCAGTCTCTATCCGGTCCAGCATACCCGTCAGGCTGAAGGCGGAATTGCCGAGCCAGTCGGGCCATGCGCCGTAGTCCAGCGCGGTCATCGCAACATCCGGTCCGCAGGCCGCGCGGAAGCCGGCCAATGCCGGGCCAAGTCCACCGACGCCAGGCAGCAGGACGATGTGATGCCGGGCCCCGGAGCCACTGATCTCCCCCCGCCGCATGGCGCCGATGGCGCGCGCCAGCGCTGTTGGAGACATGCCCAGGTCGAAGCCATCCACGCGCAGGGGGCAGCGCAATTCGCGCTCCACCCGGAAAATCACCTGCAGCAAGCCGAGGGAGTCGCCGCCGTCGTCATCGAAGGCGATATCCGCACGGCCGGGCGCGTGGCCCAGGACATGGCGCCAGGCCGCCAGCACGGCGCGCAATTCGGCACTGTCGTCGGCCGGGAAGGTTCCGGCAGGCGCGGCTGCCGGTTCCGGGCGGGGGGCGGCCAGGATCGTGTCATCGTGCCGCAGCAGCACCGCCTGGTCGATCTTACCGCCCGCCAGTCGAGGAATCGCTGGAAGGACGTGCAAACGAGACGGACGTTGGGCAGGCGGCAGCGACGCGGCGATGGCGGTGCGCAGGGATATTGCGTCGAGTTGGGCTCCATCGGTGGGGGCGGCGAAGCCCACCAGTACGGGGCCGCTCGGCATCTGCCGGGCCAGCACCGCGGCATCCTCCACGCCGCGCTGGGCGCGCAGCACGGATTCCGTCTGCCCCGGTTCCACACGTATGCCGTTGATCTTCACCTGACGGTCCGCCCGACCGATGATGCTCAGCACGCCGTCCGGCCGGGCACGGAACAGGTCGCCGGTGCGCATGATTCGCGCGCCGGGCCAGGCGGGATCCGGCGGGAACTGGCTGGCGTCGATCCCCGTCTCCGTCCGGTAGCCGAACGCCACCGTCGTGCCGCGAATCGTCAGCAGGCCTTCCTCGCCGGTTGGCACCTGGTTCCCCGCCTCGTCCTCCAACGTCACGGTCAGGTCGGCGTAGGGCAGGCCGATCGGCACGGGACCCGGGGCCAGTACGTCGTCGCGTGGTACCACGCGGGCAAGGATGCCGGGGCATTCGCTGGCCCCCATCGTGATGACGAATTGCCCGGATGGCGGCAATATCGCGCGCGCGGCGACGACGTCGCCATCGAGCACCGGCTCGCCTGAGAGTCGGATCAGGCGCGCGGTGGCGAATAGCGTGTCCGCGTCCGGCAGCTTCATCAGCGCCCGCAGGACAGACGGTACCATGGAAACGATGGAAACGCCGCCCCCGCGCAGGGCTTGTTCAGCGACACCCAGGCCGCCGCTGCGCAGGTCCGCGATGCACAGCGTGGCACCGCAGACCATGGCCGCGTACCCGTCGGTCAGGCCGACACTGGTGGAGAAGGATTGCAGCGGCAGGATGCGGTCCGCTGGCCCCAGGCCGATGAATCCGCGCTGCCAAATGGCGAGCCGCAGGAACAGGCGTGTCGGCAACACCACGGCCTTGGGCAGGCCGGTGCTGCCGGAGGTGAAGGTCACCAGGCCAAGCTTGTCGGGTTGCGCCGCGCCCACGGTCGGCATCGGTGCCAGGGTGCGCGGGATTGCCGACGGATCGGGGGCTGGCAGGTCAAGCCGCGCGTAACGCGCGTCCAATGCCGCCTCCGGCGCGGTAATGACGAGGTCCGGGCGCCCCACCTCCAGCGTGGCGCCGACGTAGGCGGCTGGATAGGCGGGATCCACGGGGCCGAAGGCGCGGCCGGCCAGCAGGCAAGCCAGCATGGCCACCGGGAATCGCGCGTCGATCGGCACCAGGAGGCAGACAATGCCGTCCGCCGGGACGGCGGCGGCGATGCGCGGTGCCAGGTCCATCGCCGCGTTCACCACCTGCGCGTAGGTCAGGCGACAGGTCGCGTCGTCCACC
>Ga0315912_10004128_pt1 | contig 13918 bp, 11 predicted proteins | sample VfabasoilMG_FD_204469 | JGI IMG/M metagenome (GOLD analysis project Ga0315912, IMG submission 204469) | Garden soil microbial communities collected in Santa Monica, California, United States - V. faba soil | ecosystem: Environmental > Terrestrial > Soil > Garden | place: USA: California... | reverse complement strand
CGGTTATGTACAGGAGTAAGTAGTAAGGAGTAAGTATGCTTAACTACTTCTTATTCGCCTTCAGGTCGCGGAAGAAGCGACCCCAGTTGAAGGGATTGAGGAAGGGATTCGTGCGAGGCTGGAAGCGCTCCGTGATCGTGCCCGCGTATTGATTCATGTAGTACTTGTAGTTCTGGTTGGCATCCATTGGCATGCTTCGAACCATCAGCGCCATCAGTTCAGCGTTCATCTGGCGCGGGTCAACACCATTATCCATGGGTACGTTGAGCGCGAGGACTGCCTGCTTGAAAACTTCCTCGGTAGGGAATGGCATGATGGTCACCTCCTGCAGGTAGGTCACATCTTCCACCATTTCAATTACCAAAGTGAGATAGTCGGACGGGTAATCGGGAACGATATAGTGCTGCTTGACATACCCGACGGCGCTGATCACCACGCTATCTCCTACCAGCACTGGCATGGAGAAGAACCCTGTACGAAGGCTGGTTGTGCCACGACCCGCCTTGGGAACGTAGACGTGAACGCCCGGGATTGGTCCGGTCGCGCTGTCGGGGCCAATGATCACACCGGAAAGCTGAATGATTCGCTTGCTTGACTGCGCGTGAGCTGTCGCCGCTGATGCCCCGATGATAACGAGCAGAATTAGTAGGGATTTTCCTGAAAAACTCATCACAAAGACGGCAAAGATACAGTGAAAAAATCTGAGATTTTGAACTACGTTTTTGGTCGGTCCGGGTTTTTGCGACTTATAAATAAGACTTTTTTAGCCACAGATTGCAGAGAATTACACGGATTTTTATGAATCGGAACGCGTCAGTGTGAACTCAGGCAACTTCTTGATTTCTCCCCCTTTCATCGCCGATTCATGTGCCAGTATTCCCACGCACGTGATGTTGGCTGACTGCCTTGCATTTGGATATGGCGACGTCTTGTCAACAAGGGCCTTCAGAAAATTGTGAGCCAGGTGCGGATGTGATCCCCCGTGGCCTGCACCCTGGATAAAAGACAAATGTTGTTTGCTGTCGGAGTCGTAAACACCTGCCTGGGTAAAGCCTGCGATCTCCCTGGGCAGAAGGTGTGCGTAGTCCGGGACCTTTATTCGCGACGGTGTTTCACCGATGTGGACTACATGGTCTTCGTGTTCGATTTGTGTCCACTCGAAGGATTTCTTCGAGCCATACACGTCGAAACTTTCCCGGTATTGGCGCGCAGTGTTGAACAGGGAGCGCGTAATCTCTGCCGACAGATCCGAGTTGCGGAACTTGATGTGGCAGGTTTCAATAGCAAATGGTGAATTGTATTTTGGGATGAGGTGTGCGGCGATCGTACCCGAGCCAAAACAGGAAACGAAGTCCGCTTCCGCCCGTGTCAGTGCCAGCACCGGTCCGACACAATGCGTTGCATAGTGCATGGGGGGCAATCCTTCCCAGTAGCCCGGCCACTTTTCCATTTCCTGCTGATGTGAGGCCCGGAGAAACTGGACCTTTCCGAGCTCACCCTTTTCATACATTTCCCTGACAAAGAGGAACTCCCGGCTGTATACAACCGTCTCCATCATCATATAGGTTTTCCCCGTCTTCTCAGCCGCCTCTACAATAGCGCGGCATTCTTCCACTGTCGTGGCCATCGGCACAGTGCATGCAACGTGTTTCCCGGCCTTGAGAGCGGCAAGCGACTGCTCTGCATGCAAGTGAATAGGCGAGTTGATGTGTACAGCATCGACGTTGGGATCCTTGATGAGTTCGTTGAAGTCTGTATATCTCTTGTCCACTCCGAACGCGTCGCCGACTTCGTTGAGTCGTGATTTTGTGCGCTGGCAGATGGCGTACATGTTCGCATTCGGGTGCTTCTTGTAGATGGGAATGAATTCTGCACCGAATCCAAGACCTACGATGGCGATGTTGATTTTCACAATCGATTGTTTAGGCTACGCGCTCCAGCAACTTCCTGGTGGCTTTGATTCCCTCTTCATTGGTGAGATAGCCGGGCTGCCCGTATGCCTGCAGGAGGCCGCCTTCATATTCAATGCCCACGATACCTTTGAAGCCGGATTTGCCAATGATGTCAAACATGCGCACAAAGTCAATCTCGGTTTCGTTGCCATCTGCGTCAAACTTGTGTGTCTTGGCACTGACACCTTTTGCGTACGGCATGAGTTCCTGAACACCGAGGTACTTGTCGTACTCCTCGGTACACACGGTCGCCATATATCCCGCGATGTCCTGAGTCGCCGGCTTGGTGCGTTTCACGCAGAAATTCCCGAAGTCGGGGAGGACGCCGGCGCGCTTGTGGTTCACTTCTTTCATCACGTTGGCCAGCCACTTGCCATTGCATGAAATACCGATGTGGTTCTCCACGATGATGTCGAGCTTGTTCTTGTCGCCGTATTCAAGCAGTTTGCGGTACCCCTCGATCCCGGCCTTGGCGATCTCCTCAGGCGTTCCTGTGTCATTCATCCCGCCAAGGTTGACACGAATTGAGTTGCAACCCAATACTTTCGCTGCATCCACCCACTTGTAGTGACTCTCGACTGCATGGTTGCGCCTCGCTGTATCCAGGTCCGCGAGATTTTCTCCATCCACCATGATGAGGTTGTTTTTGACACCGGCATCGTCCGAGCGCTTTTTCAGTTCTTTCAGGAACGCGCTGTCCGACTCCTTGCCGCCAAAGAACATGGATACGTACTCAACTATACCGATGTCGAATTCCTTCTTCGCCCGACCCGGGAACGCCAGGATATCGTGTTTGCCCGCAAAGAACTCAGAAGCAAGTGAGAACTGGGCGAGCGAGAATTCGTACGCCGGTTTTTTTGAAGCCACTGCGTCCCATGTCATTGAGGTCGCCAGGCCAGCGCCGGCAGCGCCAATGCCAAGTTGGTGGAGGAATTTTCTTCGGGAGTTTTCCATATTTTGATGATTGAGTTTTTTCTCCATCTCCGGTAACCGGAACCCGGAACCCGAAACTTGGAACCTGAAACCATTTTACCCTTGGCCCTCCAGCACAATCGCCTTATACCCGCCGTTAGCCCTGAAGTAAAATATCAACAAGAGGTAAGTTGTCAGCATCACGACAGGAAAAATCACCACTGTCATTAACGCTCCCTTCTTGGCAGATTCGCGAATTGCGGAAACACTTTGCTGATCCTGTTCGCTCCCGGCTGAAAGTTTCGCCATGTCAACGGCCTGGTAGGCGCCGAAAATGCTTTGCTTCGTTTCCGTGGCATAGGTCGTGTGAAGTTGCGTCTGATTCACTGTGTCGTATGCCTGGAGCTTTCCATCCATCTCTTTGTCTTGCATGAAGCCCAGTATTACCGTGCCGATAACACCGGCCGCTATCATGCCGACGCCTCCGGTGATGTTAAGTGTGAGCGCGCCGCCTCTTGGAAAACGCTCGGAGACTACGCCGAGCATTGTTGGCCAGAAGAAGGTCTTTCCCAAAGCAAACAACGTTGCTGCGAGCAGGATGGTCACCCCGCTTGAGGTCGACAGCAGGAGGAGGCCCGCACAGGCGATTGCAGAACTCACTGCAAGCAAGCCAAGCGGGGAGATTTTGTGCACAATGGCGCCGGCGAAAAATCTCAATACCGCCATGATAGCCGATGTGTATACGAGTATCCATCCCGCCTGAAGTCCTATCGCCGTCATTTCCGGTGACATGAGGTCGGAAATCCAGCTGTCGGTGCCCAACTCGGTTGTTGCAAGAGGGATCATCAACACGATGAGCAAAACAAATATGGGCTGTCCAAACGTCCTTACGTAGTATCCAAATATGCCCACGATCAGTGCCGTGATGATCAGGCTCATGAACGCGGGCACTGCGAATATCGATCCGATCTGGAAAATGACGAGCGCCGCAACAACCGAGATGCCGCCAACGCCGACTTCTCTTAACATGTCGAGGTAGCTCACGCCTGCCTTTACGCGCTCATTGACAGGAAACTTCCGTCCCCAAATTAAAGCACCATAGATTACGGTGGGAATGAGGACCAGTACCATCTTCAGCTTCCAGCCGGTTTCCGCGCCCAATGCTAATGCCATCAATCCCGCAAGGACCAGGCCTGTAGGCCAGCCCGCATGAAGAATATTAAACCACTTTGTTTTTTCTCTCGGAAACAATGTCGCAGTCACGGGATTAATTACGGCCTCAACGGTTCCATTTCCAATGGCCATGATAAAGGTGGCTATATACAATGACCAATAGCCCGTGGCCATCAATGTCAACCCGGCCGATGCGAGGTGACAGAGGAAGGCGAAGATCATGGCGTTCCGGTATCCAACCCTGTCGATAACCAGGCTGAACAGCACGATGCTGATGGCGAATGGCCAAAGTCCTACGCCGGCGATTTCACCGATCTGCGTGTTGGTCAGGTTGAATTCAGTTCCCCATTGGGGTAGTGTCAGAGCCCGCAGGATAAAACCAAAAGAAGTTACGCTCAGCGCAACAAAGCACCCCCAGAATAGTTTTCTGTCGTTCGAAGCCTGGTCGTCTTGTGATCTCATTACCACTACTTATTACTACCAGCTACTAGCTACTAGCTACTTGCCACTAGCTACTTGCCACTAGCTACTTATCTCCCCCAACCTGTTCAAAATAAAACACCCCATTCTTGTTCCCCACCACAAAATCCAGCAGCCCATCCTTATTCATGTCCTGCGCCTCGAATTGTATGCCAACGCCCGAGTTGTTGTCGATTTGATGTCGTACCCAAACAGGCCTGCCCTTGCCGTCCTTGAGAAGTTCGAACCAATACACGACAGCTGGCTCCAGGCCGCCCGGCCCATGACCCTGGTGGGAGAAGAAACGCTTGCCCGTGATCAGGTCAGGGAGGCCATCGTTGTTCACGTCCTCAAGCTCCATGCTATGTAGTTCGGAGAAGGTGGAATCTAACAAATGACGTGAGAAGGTGATGTTCTGGTCCTTTCCCTTCACCTGTTCATGCCACCAGAGTCCGTAGTTGTGAGCTGATCCTGAGATCACATCATTGTCGCCGTCGCCATCGAAGTCATAAGTAAGCATTTGCGAACATGGATAGCCAAGATTGGTTTCATGAAACTTCCATGGCGACGTCTTCATGTCTTTTGGTCCTTCCCACCAGCCGCCGATAATCATTACATCCTTGATACCGTCGCCGTTGATGTCGCCCCAACCCAGCCCGTGCGAGAACATGCCCACGCCTTTTGCTTTTGGTTCGCTGATGGCATTGGACTTCCAGGTTGCTTTCTTTGCCTTCACCGTGCAACTCCACCAGTTCATCTGACCGGTCTTCTCGTTCCCGAAAACAAGATCGCTCTTGCCGTTGCCGTCGATGTCAACCATCATTGGTGACTCGTTGGATGCCACGGAATCTATAAGATATCGCTTCCACAGCACGTCGGCACCTGCCGGATTTTCAAGCCAGTACACTTCCTTGCCTGGAAAGTCGAAGTTGATCAGATCGGGCCATCCGTCTTCATTGACATCCATCATGAAGTTGAGGAAGGAATCGCTGTATCCCTTCGTGTAGTCGAACTTCTTATGTTTCCAGATATCGTGGGCTTTCCAGTCGGGAGCTTCGAACCAGCGTGCACCTGCAATGATGTCGGTCCTGCCGTCTTTGTTGACGTCGCCGACAGTAGCGGCTTCAGTGTAGAATTCGTCCCAGATGTGGGTCTTCTTGAATTTGATTTCCGGTTGGGCACCGGTTGATATGGGGATGATGAGCGCGAGGAATAGGATGAAGGAGTAACGAGTAAGGAGTAAGTATCCTGACGTGGTCGTCCCCGGGTGGTTTGTCTTCATGCGCAATGAGTTTGTTGTCTTTTCACCTACTGTTCCTGACTTCTGATTCTTACTCCTTACTACTTACTACTACTTTACCTCTGATCCCCTCACAACGTCAGCAAGTAATTCAACAGCTGGTAGAAATCGCGCTCAGGAATCGTCTCTCCAAACCCATCAGGCATCAAAGTAAACTTCGACAATTTTTCTTCAGCAATGTCGCGATTGGGAATGGAGAACTCCTTACCGGTGATGTCAGCATATATTTTCACCGCACCTTCCTCCCGGCGGAAAAGTCCCGCCTTGACGGTGCCATCTTTCAACGTGATGGAATAATTCTTGAAAGCCCGGGAGACGTTCCTGTTGGGATCGATAATTTTTTCGACAATTCCCCTCGCGCCCGTTTTCCCTATGCCGTCGAGTTGAGGGCCCACGCTGAGTTCGCCGGTCTTGTGACACAGGCCGCAATTCTGCTGGAAGATCATCCTGCCGGTGTCTATGCTCAGTGTCTTCCGGTCGAGCGTTTCAAATTCCGCAAGCCGTGCCTTGACAAGCTTCAGCTTTTCCTCGCTTACAGGAGCAAGGTCTGCAGTGATGGCAGCATATTCTTTTTGCTGTTGCACTGTTGCCTGGCTCAGCATTCGTTCTTCTGCCCGCGGACTTGCGATCATGCGCGGCAGGATTGTTCCGTCTTTCACTTTTCTAAACACGATGTTCTTGCCTTCCCCGGATCCCGCAAGAGCTACAACTACCGACTCCTGGACATCAATGGGTATTGCCTTCAGCGAGCCCAGGGCATTGTTAATGGCGCTTCCGGGAAACTCCCCAAGAACGCCTGCGATCCTCCGCTGATATTCGCGAACCGAATCTGTTTCCACAATCCGGGCTCCAATTGCTGCATTGGTCGGATCGATTTTCATCAACGATCTCAAGGCAGCACCGCGCATCGTCCACCCCAGGCGGTGACCTTCACTCAGGAACTGCTTCAGCACGGGCTCAAGCGATTTCACGCGATAGTCGCCGGCGATGTCGATAGCAGTGCGCTGGTGTAAATATTTTTCCTCTGTGTCGGCCGTGTCTGTTGGAGGGTACTTTTTTAGAATCCCTGCCGCCAACTTCGGCGCGTGTTCATCAAAGACCTTCAACTTGATGTTTTCGCCGCGCTGGTTCAGACCGTCCAGGAGTCCTTTATATACAAGCGCCTGCATGTTGACGTCGTCGCTGTAATCGTTCAGGGCATTGTTCACCACCATGCTGAGCTCATTGACCGGTGTGAATCGGGCTATTTGTGTGTAGGCAGCGGGCACACGCTCTGGCGGAAGAGAACTGTGACTCATGAAATCGGACAGAAATTTCGCAGCGGCAGGGTGAGGCACGTCAACCATGATCGCGGCCAGTGTTGCGGCATCTTCCTCGCTCCAGGGTGTTACAACAGCCTCGTATAGAACCTGTTTGTCACGGAGGATATTCCGGGTGCAGAGCTTCGCAGTATAAAATAAGTGGTTGTCTGATGCGGTATTGGCCGTCTTCATTACACCAAGAGCCTGGACTATTGATGCGGAAGACGGATATTTTGCCAGCAGTTCAACGGCGGCACGCTGCACATGCGGACTGGCGTCCGACAGCGCTTTGGTGACGAATTCCAGATTTGCAGGGTTTGCGTCCTGCTCACCAAGGATTCGCAAGGCATGCAGGCGTACAAGCGGTTCATGATGTGCAAGGGCAACCTGCAGTTGACGATTTGAAAGTGCGTTGAGTCGCTGCAACGCCCAGAGCGCGTGAATAATTTCGCGCCCGCTGGAGGCATTGTCGTGAATGACGGTTTCCAGGAGTTTGACTGCGCCGGTGCCGATGCGATCAGTGATCTGATCGGTGGCAGCCATCCTCAGTGGAAGATTGTTGGCATCGAGGTACTTCATTAAGTCGTTCAGGTCAGCGACAGCGAGATCGGGCACTTTGGTGGAGTTGCCCTTGTATGTGACGCGCCAGATGCGCCCGCGCTGTTTGTCGCGCTTGGGATGGTCGAGCGCCACTTCATAATGCCCGATGATTGCATTGTAAAAGTCGGCGACATACAGTGCGCCGTCCGGACCCAGTTTGATGTTGACAGGCCTGAACCACGGATCTTCACTCTTGATAAAGTCAACTTCCGACTTTCCTACCGGCGATGAGCCCTTCCATGTGGCTGAGTACCTATGCACGCGCGAGTTCACCACATCACCAATGAAGAAATTGTCCTGGTATTCCTTCGGGAATTGAGTGTCGGCGTACTGCGTGATTCCGCAAAGTGCAGTTGCCTCATTTTCCAGTGACTTCATGTCCGGTGCAAAACCCATGACTGATACTTTTCCAAAGTGTGGATAGTCGCCGCCGCGGATAAGTTGATAGAGCGGTGAACTGTGGCTGTCGGTGGAGTAGACATAACCAAAGCCGTCGAAAACAAGGCCAAACGGGTTGACCTGCCCGAAGGTTAGCTGCTCCACGCGGCTGCCGTCGAGCCTGAAGCGAAATGTATTGCCCGACACCAATGTGATGGAGTCGCCATCAGCACCCGCGAATGTTGACCTGTTGGTGAATCCATGACAGGCGTGCACCCATCCATCGTAGCCGCGCATGAAGTTGCTGACCATCCCATGTGTGTCCTGGTATCCGAATGGCCCAAACATTATTCTGCTGCCCTCTGGCGCGCCGTTGCCGTCGGAATCTGATAGTCGGTAGACGTTCGGAACGCTGAAGGATATCGCACCGTCGTTGAGCGGCAATATGCCGATCGGAATATTTAGCGTATCAAGGACGTCTGTGAACTTGTCGGCCCTGCCGTCACCGTCAGTGTCCTCCAGGATTGTGAGCTTGTCGGTCGGCTTTGCGCCGAAAGTCGGGAATGGGTATTCGAATGATTGGGACACCCAAAGTCGGCCTTTGGCGTCGAAGTTCAGGTTCATGGGCTTGTCGATGTCGGGCTCAGAAGCGAAAAGCTCTATCTCAAATCCAGGTGGCAGGATAAACCCGGCACGCTCTTCCTCCGGCGTGCGTGGCCCGGTGGGCCGGATGTTTTCGTTGAACGCCGGCCCGTGGGTATTGCTGTCGTCGCGTGGTGGAGATTCGCAGCTCCACAGCAAAGTGAGCGCGAAGCAGACGGAGGCGGGCCGTAGTGTCATTGGTATGGCTTAGTTTGGTCAACTTAGGAAATATTTACTGAACCTTACCGGGGTTTTTTGTATGCTGGGGCACAGAGTTCCACAAAAAAGCACGTCGGGCCACGGAGGGTATTGATTGCATTTTCTCTGCGGCCCTCAGCGCTCCGACGTGGCCAAAATGCAGTTATCTTTATCAAAAGGACTATTTATGAAAACATTCGCTTTCACCCTGGCTCTGGCCCTCCTCACGACTTCCGGATTCTCCCAATCAAAAGACGAAAAGGCGATAGCTGCGGCTGTTGAAACCCTCCGCAAAGCCATGGTCGATGCCGACAAGAAAGCGCTGGAGGATATTTCGGCTGTCGAGCTGAGCTATGGCCACTCCAGCGGACTTGTCGAAGACAAGGCAGCGTTTGTGGAGAATATTGTGAGCGGCAAGTCTGACTTTGTAACGATCACCCTGACGGATCAGACAATCAAGGTGGTTGACAACACAGCAATAGTAAGACACAAGTTCACAGCAGACACAAACAATGGAGGCACACCGGGCAAAATCACGCTGGCGATGCTGTTGGTGTGGCAAAAGCAGAAAGGCGAGTGGAAACTCCTGGCGCGGCAGGCGGCAAGATTGAATCCGTAATGTTCATGAACCGGCTGGGACTGAGTATTTTGTTAATCAGCGGCCTGTTGTTTACGGATTCTTACGCGGATCCGGATCCTCCTCTTATCAAGGCAATCGTTGAGATAACGTTGACGAATGGAACCCTGATCCAGGGTGTGGCGGTGATTGCTTATCCGTGTGATGTTACTAAAGACTATCTCTTACAAGGCATTTATGTTCAGAAGGGAGATTTTACAAAAATCATTCTCTTCAGTTTTGACCTCGATGAGATTGCAATAGATCAGAAGCAGAGCAAAATTGTAGTGCAGTATGAATCGCGGGGATTGGTATATGCGCTCAATCAGGCATCGCCGTTGCAATTGAAGTATATACAAAATCATTTTCATGATTTAAGAAGGACTGAAATAGAATATGCCGGCGACTCTCTGACCTGGAATAAGGACCTGACGTATCGGACAACTGATCTAATTCCAATCGAGTCATTGAAGTCAAAGGAGATCGATACATTTCGAATAGACGAAATTCAGGCGTTTAGATTAGTAAAGAATCCGTCATACGAACTACTTGGTCAGCTAAGAGAAAAAACAGAAAGAGAAAAAAAGGAAAGGCCGGCGGACAAAAGTGGCGATGGATTCAATGAACCGGTCTGGTATCATGAAATAATCAAAGACCCGAGGCAACTGCAACGGATTCAGGTCAGGCTGGTTGATTAGGGGCTGCAGGTTAAATATTTCTAGCTTCGTTCGCGTTGTCACCGAGGCGGAGCGTTAATTGGTAATAGCAGACTGAACTCAATGATCCGTTTTTTTCCAGGGATTCTGTTATCGATCATGTTGCTGCAACTTTCCCTTGCAGTCAATGCACAGAAACTTTTACAGGATTACGACTCTTTGCCGCTCGCCAAGCCCAAGCCGTTAAAACCAACGTTTGTATTTCCGCCGCCTGGCATAGGTACGGCAACGCTGGTCTACAGCACGCCGTTCTCTACAGAACTTCAGCCAAAGAAGGGTAAGTTCGACGGACTGTGGACCGGGCTCACGGGCTTAGGCACCCAGTCATCGAGCTCTTCCAACTACCTGGGCACGCACGAAATCAATCTCAGTGACGCGTCGAAGAGCTGGAGGGTACACCTGTATTGCTACGGCACGAGCACGACCGAAAGACAACGTGTTAAGGGTGATGATGGCATGTATTCAGTCAACAAAACGGAGACTTTATATTTGGATTGGTCCAACGGCGCCCAGGGTTTCTTGCTCGAGCAATCCGACACGGTGGGTGTCTTCGTGCTCATCATCGACCCGGCCGTTGACAAGCAAGTTTCCCCTTGGTTGACGACCCTGAAGCAGCAGCATAAAATTCCCGCGATAGTTGCCCGCACACCGTACTCCTATCCATCCCTGCCTGACTACGCCGTGTATGGCAAGCTTCATGACAAGTTTTTCTACATCGTGACCTCCGGCGACCGTTGGGTATCACTCATCCTTTTCGACGACAAACCTGTGGGCGTGTTCCGATCTGACTTCAACCACTGGCTGAACACAACAAAGAAGTGGCGTTTCGAACCGTACATGCTCGTCGACAAGTCGTTGAATGAACGTGGAACTGAGGATGTGGAGAAGTTGGCGATGGTGGCGTGGTTGGTGACGAAAGGGGTGGGGAGCCGCTAAAAGCAACGCGAAGGATAGAAACTGTAACCAGACGGCTCTCTTGGGCCACGGCAAACTCACTCACAAAATGAGCACAATCACTGTAAGAGTTCTGTCTGCTTTTGTCTTGCTGCACTCGTCGCTGGTATGCACTGCGCAGCAACTCGAACAGAACTACGATTCCCTGCCCCTGACAAAGCCCAAATTGCTGCAGCCGATCTACGTGTTTCCACCACCCGGAATCGGCAAAGCAACGCTGGTTCATAAGAGGCCGCGTGCCACACCGTTGCCGCCACCCAAACAAAAATTTGATGGATTGTTTGTTCCCGCTACAGGCTTTAGTCCTGACTCGTCGTTCTCGTCTAACTACCTCGGTACCCATGAGATCCAGCTGAGCAACCCGCTGAAGAACTGGCAGGTACACGTGTACTGCCATGGCACAAGTAATCGCCGCGGACCGGGACTAATTGCCAAGCAGGTATTTGATGATTTGGACTGGCAACGCGGCGCACAAGGCTTTCTGTTAAAGCAGTCCGACACATTGGGGGTCTTCCTCACCATCCGGGACCCGGGCGGCGACAAGCTACTGGCTTACTGGCTATCCTACCTGGAGCCGCGGTACAAAATTCCTGACGTCGCGAGAGGTGAAGCGAAGCATTACTTTACTCCATACAAGGACTACGCCCTGCATGGCAAACTTGGCGGCAAGTATTTCTACGTTGTTGTCTCCGGCCAGCGTTGGGTCTCTGTGATCCTCTTTGGCGAAAAACCTGTCGCCCTGTTCCGGTCAGACTATAACAACGTGACGACGGGGGAAGCGAAGGACCTCTTCTCTCTGTTCCTCCTCATCGACAAGTCACTGAATGAAGCCGAACGTGAGGAGGTCATGATGCTGTCGATGGTTACCTGGATGACGACCAAAACGATGGGGAGGTCGTCATACCCTTGAGGTTTGCCCAGCCTCGGCACCAATAAACACAACACCGAAATAGTAAGATCACAGCCAGGTTTTGAAGACAGATTCTGTGCCCAGGTCCATCCGTCATTTTTCAATCGCCATACCACTTGTCGTAAGTGCGGGGGCCATTCTGTCGACCGTCATGACTGCCAGGCTCCTTCATGACAAAACGCTTCCGTTTGTGGTCATCTCGCAAAACGAGGATGTGAACTTCACATTTACCATGCAGGCAATCATGCTGCTGGTCTCGCTGCTTGTCCTGGCTTTGATGTTTGTCTATGACCGACCTGCTTTCATGAAATTTTTCAGGATCGGCGACGCTGTTCAGCCTTCAGCAGGCAATGCTGAGTGGAAACAACTAGGACCGTTGGTGGCAATTGGTTTCACGATGGGCACGACGGCCTATATGTCGTTCAGCGTATCGGCAGGCCACGGACAGATAAACGCAACATTTTTCGGGTTGCTGCCTTTGGTGTTGCTGTTTGCCGCGACCAATGCCTGGTCTGAAGAGATCTTTAGCCGGTTTTTGATAGTGGCTGGATTGCAGGGAAAGGTCAAGCCTGTTTTGATCTGCTGGATTTCCGCGATCTTTTTTGGCGTTCCTCACTTTTTCGGAACACCGAGTGGAATTTTCGGGGTGATCATGTCGGGGTTGTTGGGATGGGTTCTGGCAAAATCGGTTATAGAGACCCGGGGTTTGGGGTGGGCACTACTCATTCATTTTTTTCAGGACGTCGTGATTTTCGGGGCCGGCGCGATGGTCATCGCCGGGAGTTCATAGTCCTCTGGAGTATATTCTCTACTTTTATTCATCATGCAACCGACTGACCCTGAAGTGCCGACCAATGGTATCCGCATATTAAAACGATAGCACTATGCGACGCAGGGCCTTCATCCAAAAAACATCTCTCTCGGCATTTGCGATGTCAGCCCTTGGCATGCTTCATTTGAGCGGAAGGAATCTTGCAACCGCGGATTTGAAAGTGAATGGAAGCCGGATTGAGGACCGCATTCTGCAACTGGCAAAGTATGGAAGGGATGCTGACGGCCACGGTTACCGCGTGGCCTACACCAAAGGTGATATCGACGGCCGGGCCTGGTTTATGGACCTCATGACGAAAGCCGGCCTTCAGCCTGCCATAGACGCGGCCGGCAACATCATTGGCAAACGAAAAGGAAAAAATGCTTCACTGAAGCCGATTGCATTTGGTTCCCATATCGATATGGTGCCTGACGGCGGCAACTACGATGGCACGCTGGGTTCGATCGCCGCCCTTGAGATTGTTGAAGTGCTGAATGAAGCAAGCGTCATCACCAACCATCCACTGGAAGTAATCATCTTCGGAAACGAGGAGGGAGGCACTATCGGCAGCAAGGCCATGGCAGGTTTGTTAACAGCCGAGGGTCTGAAGCAGGTGAGTCAGAGCGGATTGACGATAGGTGAGGGCATACGCCGCATAGGCGGCAACCCCGAGCGTATCCAGGATTGCGTCCGCGCGAAGGGCGGGATTCATTCGTTTCTCGAACTGCACATCGAGCAGGGCGGGCTATTGGAAAAAGAGAACCTTCAGATCGGCGTGGTGGAAGGCATTGTTGGAATTGTTCGTTGGGAGGTAATAGTGGATGGATTTGCCAATCATGCCGGGACGACGCCGATGAATCTGCGCCAGGACGCATTGCTGTCGGCGTCCAAGTTGATTGTTGCTGTTAATGAGGTTATCAACAGCGTACCCGGCAACCAGGTGGGTACGATCGGAAGGATTGCCGTGATGCCTGGGGCATACAACGTTGTTCCCGG
>Ga0315912_10004127_pt1 | contig 13918 bp, 10 predicted proteins | sample VfabasoilMG_FD_204469 | JGI IMG/M metagenome (GOLD analysis project Ga0315912, IMG submission 204469) | Garden soil microbial communities collected in Santa Monica, California, United States - V. faba soil | ecosystem: Environmental > Terrestrial > Soil > Garden | place: USA: California... | reverse complement strand
TCTTCACGGTGTCCGTCACCGTGACGGACGGCGATTGCTCCGACACGCTCTCGGGGACCATCACCTGCACGCCCGGCGACAGCGGCGGGTCGGGCGGCAACGGCAGCAACGGCGGCAACGGCAGCAACGGCGGCAACGGCGGCAACGGCGGAGTGGGTGGTTCGGCGGGCACCGGCGGCGGTTCCATGGATCTTTCGAAGTACGTCCGGGTCGCCCGCTACGATCTGCCCGAGCCGACCCGCACCACGCCGCCCAACAGCTTGAGCCTGCTCGCGCAGGAGGCTTCCGCCGTCACCTACAACTGGGACACCGACACGCTGTTCGTGACCGGCGACGGCGGCACCTCGATCGTCCAGGTGTCCAAGACCGGCGCGCTGATCAACTCGATGTCGCTGCCTGCCGGCAGCAGCCCCCAGGGCACCGAATTCTACGACACCGAAGGCATCTCCTACGTGGGCGCCGGGAAGTTCGCGCTGATCGAGGAACGCTACCGCCAGGTGAATCTCTTCACCTACGTCGCCGGCGGAACGTTGACGCGGGCCGCCGTCCAGACGGTCAAGCTCGGCACCACCATCGGCAACATCGGCCTCGAGGGCCTCAGCTACGACCCGGCTACCGGTCACTACATTTTCGTCAAGGAGAAGGACCCGAGGTCCATCTTCGAGACGGGCATCGACTTCGCTGCCGGCACCGCGACCAACGGCTCGCCGACCGCGGACGGTTCCACCAACCTCTTCGACCCGTCGCTGGTGAGCACGCTCGACTTCTCCGACGTGTTTGCCCTGTCGAACCTGCCTGCGCTGACCGGCGATCCCACGCATGACCAGCTTCTGATCCTCAGCCAGGAGTCCGGCAAGATCGTGCAGGTCGACCGCTCCGGCAGCGTCAAGCACACGCTGACCATCGTCGCCGACCCGGGCGACACCGTTTCCGTCCCCAACATGACGATGGAAGGCGTCACGATGGACCGCAACGGCTTCCTCTACGTGGTGAACGAGGCCGGCGGTGGTGACTCGAGCCACCCGCAGCTCTGGGTCTTCGCTCCCTCGACGGCGCCGAACCTCGCACCGACGGCCGTCTCGCTCACGGGGGCCGCCACGTCGCTCCCCGACGACACGAACACGACCAACGCGGTCCAGCTCGCGGACATTCTCGTCACCGACGACGGGCTCGGCGACAACACGCTGTCCGTGTCGGGAGCGGATGCCGGCTCATTCCAGATCATCGGCACCGCGCTGTTCCTCAAGGCGGGCACCGCGCTGAACGCGGCGACCAAGTCCAGCTACCAGGTCAGCATCAACGTCGACGACGCGACGGTGGGCGGCACGCCCGATGCCAGCACGTCGTACACCCTGACGATCACCCCGCCCGCGAGCGGTGCGATCAACGTCGCGGTCACCGAGGCGGCGGCCTGGTCCAGCGGACAAAGCCCGCTCGGGGCGGACTGGTTCGAGCTCACGAACCTGGGCACGTCGGCGGTGAGCCTCACCGGCTGGACCGTGGACGACAGCTCGAACTCGTTCGCCGCGTCCGTGCCGTTGAACGGCGTCGCGAGCCTCAGCCCCGGCGAATCCGCGATCTTCATCGAGACGGCCAGCCCGTCGGACCTCGCAGCCAAGGCGCAGGCGTTCAACAACCTCTGGTACGGCGGCACGGCGCCCGCGAGCCTCAAGATTGGCAGCTACACCGGAGCCGGCATCGGCCTCTCTACCGGTGGTGACGCCCTCAACGTCTTCGACGGCAGCGGCGCGGTGCACGCGGCCATCTCGTTCGGCACGTCTCCGAGCGGCCCTGCCCTGCCCACGTTCGACAACTCGGCGGGCCTCAACAACGTCGTGGTCGCGAGCCTGAGCGTCGTCGGACAGCACGGTGCATTCGCGGCGGTCGGCGACGCCAACGAGGTCGGCTCGCCCGGGACCATCGGCGCGGGCGCGGCGCCGATCGTCGGCATCACCGCCCTCGACGGCCAGGCGTCGGAGACCGGCAGCGAGCCCGGGGTGTTCCACTTCACCCGCAGCGGCAGCACTGCCTCGCCGCTGACCGTCATCTACTCGATTGCCACGGGCGCCGGTCAGGCAACGAGCGGGGACTACACCCCGACGCTCGGCGGCTCGCAGCTCATCCCAGCGGGCGCTGCGTTCGTCGACGTGGCCATCACCCCGGTGGACGACGCCCTCGTCGAAGGCCCCGAAACGCTGACCCTGACGCTCTCCGACACCGGCAGCTATGATGTCGGCGCCGACGCCAGCGCCACCGTTTCCATCCAGGACAACGACAGCGCCAACCTGGCGCCGACCGCCGTCACGCTGCAGAACACCGTGCCGTCGATCTCCGAGGCGGCCGACGTATCGAACCGCGTGCGCGTGGCAGACATCTCCGTGACCGACGACGGCCTGGGCACCAACACCTTGAGCCTGAGCGGGACGGACGCCGCCTCCTTCGAGATCGTCAGCTCGCAGCTCTACCTCAAGGCCGGCACCTCGCTGAGCAACGCCTCGAAGCCCACGCTCGGGGTCACCGTCGCGGTCGACGACCCGACGGTCGGCGCCTCACCCGACGCCACGGCGAGCTTCAACCTCAGCGTGACGCTGGCTCCGCCCTCCGTGGTGATCTCGGAAGTCGCGGCCTGGTCCAGCGGAAACAGCCCCGCCGCTCTCGGGGTCGACTGGTTCGAGGTGACCAACACGGGCAGCACCCCCGTCGATATCACCGGCTGGAAGGTGGACGACAGCTCGCACGCCTTCGGCAGTGCCCTCGCCCTGAACGGCATCACCTCCATCGCCCCGGGTGAAGCGGTCATCTTCATGGAGACCAACGACCTGGCCGGCAAGGCCGCAGCGTTCCGTACGCTCTGGTTCGGATCGAGCCCGCAGCGCACCCCGCAGATCGGCAGCTACACGGGCTCGGGCATCGGCCTGAGCACTAGCGGCGACGAAGTCGTCCTCTTCAACGGCGCTGGCACCGTGATCACGGGCGTGGCGTTCGGCGCCTCGCCGGGCGCCGCACCGTTCGCGACCTTCGACAACCACGCCGGCGCGGGCACCAGCGCCCTTCCGTTTCCGGTGCTCTCGGCGCTCAGCGCGACCGGCGTCAACCTCGCCTTCGCCGCCGCCGGCGACGCCAACGAGATCGGCTCGCCGGGGATCGGCAACGTCGGCCAGCTGATCATCACCGAGGTCGCGCCCTGGGCCAGCAGCAACAGCCCCTACGCCGCCGATTGGTTCGAGGTCACGAACGTCGGCTCCGCAGCCATCGATCTCACCGGCTGGAAGATGGATGACAACTCGAACGACGGGACACAGTCCGTCCCGATCGTCGGCATCACCAGCATCGCACCAGGCCAGTCGGCAGTCCTCATCGAGGGCGACAGCTCGACGATCGGCAACTTCAACGCGGCCTGGTACGGCAGCACCCCGCCCGCGGGCTTCCTGATCGGCAGCTACACGGGTGGCGGGGTCGGGCTCAGCACGAGCAGCGACGCGGTCAACCTGTTCAACCCGGCAGGCAAGCGCATCACGGGCGTGCAGTTCGCTGCGTCCACCGTCGGCCGGACCTTCGACAACGTCGCGGGGCTCGCCACCGTCACGACGCTGAGCACCGCCGGGGTCAACGGAGCCTTCGTGGCTCCCAACGGCATCGAGACCGGTTCCCCGGGCAAGACCCACTGAGCTGCGGCGCGAAACGCGCTTCGAGCTCAGCGGGCACTTCTGCCCCGGGGGTGGCGAGCCGCCGCCCTTTCCTTGGTCGACGCTTGCTCGCCTCGAAAGCACGGCCTATGACCGATCCCGATGTTCGATTCGAGCGGCCCTGGCTCGACGCGTCCTGCCCCGCCCCCACGGACGCGCCGTGACCTCGCGGTGCGGTGCGGCACCCTCGCCGCGCTGGTGCTCGCCTACTTTGGCTTGCTCCGCCCGCTGTATGCTCGCATCGGCGACCCTGCCTTTCTGGTCGGTCTGGGCATCTGCCTCGTGGTGGCGGCGTGGCTCGGCGTGCGCGCTGCGCTGGTCGTGATTCTGGGCATCGCGCTCGTCGATCGCCATTTCGCCCTGGGTCTGCCGCCGAGCCTCGAGACGGGGCCGATCGCCGGCATCATCGCCCTGCTCGTCAAGCTGGTGCTCGCTGGCGGGCTCGGGCTCGTGGTGGACTCGCGCCGGCGCGTGCTAGCGCTGAACGCCGAGCTGCGCCGCGAGATGGAGGCCCGGCAGCGCAGCGAGGAATCGCTGCGGCAAGGCGAACGCATGCAGCGCGCGCTCGTGGAGAGCCTGGGAGAAGGGGTCGGGCTCTTCGACGCGCAGGATCGTGTGGTCTTCGCGAACCAGGCGCTCGCTGGCACGCTGGGTGTCGCGCGCGAGGAGCTCTCGAGCAAGACGCTCGCCGAGTTCTTGACCGAAGAGAGTCGCCGCACGCTAGCCGACTCGGCACGGAACAGCGGAGAGCGCCGCTCCTACGAAGTCGTCCTCGAACGGAACGCGACCACGCTGCTGCTCGTCACCGAGACGAGCTTCGATCAGCATGCTTCGCAGGACAAGTTGACGCTGCGGGTGATTCGCGATCTCACCGATCGCGTGGTGACGGAGCGCCGGCAGCGCGATCTGGAGCGAGAGCTGCAGCGCACCCAGGCCCTGCAGAGCCTGGCCGTCATGGCGGGCGGGGTTGCTCACGACTTCAACAACCTGCTCTGCGGCGTCGTCGGCAACGCGGACGTTGCGCTGCGCAAGGTTCCGAGCGATGCGCCACCCGCTCTGGAGCGCTCGCTCCGAGAGATCCTGATATTTGCCGGAGAAGCGGCCCAGCTGAGCAAGCAAATGCTGGCCTACGCGGGGCGACGGAGTCTCGCGATTCAGGCGCTGGAGATCAATCATGAGCTCTCCTCGGCGCTGCGTCTGCTGCACGCCACCGTCGAATCCAAGGCGCAACTGGTCCTCGAGCTCGGCGCAGGGCTGCGCCCGGTGGGAGCTGATCCTTTTCAGCTGCGCCAGGTGGTGACCAATCTGATTCTCAACGCGCTCGACGCGATGGACGGCAAGCGGGGCGTCTTGACGCTGCGTACCGAATCCGTACGCCTCGAGGTGCCGCACAACGAGGCGTACGGAGTGGGCGCGGGTCGCTACGTGAGAGTCACGGTCAGCGACACCGGCGCCGGTATTCGCCCCGAGACCCGCGAGCACCTGTTCGAGCCGTTCTTCTCGACGAAAGGGGCCGGGCGCGGGATGGGACTCGCCGCCGCTTCGGGCATCGTGCGAGCGCACCGCGGCTGGCTCGGCGTCGACGCGACGTCAACGCAAGGAACCAGCTTCAGCGTCCTCTTGCCGGTGGCGCAGGAGTCCATATCGCGCCGAGACAGCAGTCCTCCGGCGTCGGGCGTGGCGCCTCGCGCCCGTAGTATTCTGCTGATCGACGATGAGCCCGCGGTGCGCTTGGTGACGGGCAGAATGCTGAGCGAGCTCGGTCATCGGGTCGTGATTGCGGACAGCGGCAGGCATGGGCTCGAGCTGCTCAAACAGCAGCCGGACGCGATCGACCTCGTCGTCCTCGACCTGACGATGCCCGAGCAATCCGGTGAGCAGACCCTCGAGGAGCTCCGCGAGATCCGGAGCAACGTGCCCGTGGTGATCACCAGTGGCTTTCAGGCGGAAGACGCCTCGATGCTGCTGCAGATGCCGAACGTGGTCGGCTTCCTCGACAAGCCCCACACCATGACCAGCCTGGAAATGCTGCTCGCCTCGGTCGTTCAACGCACGCCCGCCGCCATGGCGCCGGCCGCTGCCAGGGCCGGCTCCAGGGCGGGCTGACGTCGGTACCTACCTGGCCGTACCGGGTCTGGGTCACATCGCGGTCAATGGTCTGGTCCGCCGGCATCGAGCAATACACGCACTGAGCTCCTCGGCAACGGCCTGTCCGTCGGCGCGCGGCGGAAATTTCCACACGCGAGCTTCCTCCCGGAAGCACGCTACTATCAGCGTCTCCACCAACTCGCGGGATGTGAGCTCATGGCAAACTTCGCGCGCCTCGGCGCGGCAAAATCGACGGTCGTCGCTGCAGTTTCCTTGTGGGGAGCGGCCTGCGGAACCCCGGCTAGCGAGCCCCTAGGTAACGGCGGCGCCGGTGGAGCGACCGCCGCGACCGGTGGAGCGACCGCCGCGACCGGTGGAGCGACTGCCGCGACCGGTGGAGCGACCGCCGCGACCGGTGGAGCGACCGCCGCGACCGGTGGAGCAACTGCCGCGACCGGTGGAGCGACTGCCGCGACCGGTGGAGCGACTGCCGCGACCGGTGGCACAGGCGCGATGACGAGCGGCGGAGCGAACCCCGGTGGCGCAGGTGGCTCAGCAGGCATGATCGCATCCGGAGGCGCTTCCTCGGGCGGTGCTGGAGCTAGCGGTGGTGCGGCGGCTGGCGGCGGCTCGGCAACGGGAGGCGCGGGAGGCGCGGCCGGCGGATCCGCCGCCGGCGGACAGGCGGGCTCGAACCCTCTCTCCGGCTACAACCCAGACTTCGTCGAGGACTCGGGGACGGCTTGCACCCTCCCCGCGCCGATGCTGCTGGCCACGGCGGATCACCACCTTCCCGATCCGTTCTTGATGCCCGATGGCTCCCGCATGTCCATGGTCTCGCAATGGACTTGCCAGCGTGCATGGTTGAAGAAGACCGTCGAGACTTTCGTGCATGGGCAAAAGCCAGTGAAACCGACCACCGTCACCGGCACGGTGTCCGCGACCGGCGTCAACATTCATGTGGAAGAGGGCGGCAAATCTGCCGACTTCATGATCCCCATCGACCTACCCTCGGGCGCGAGCGGCCCCGTTCCCGCCGTGTTCAAGGCCGACGGCTCGGGCGTCCCCACCAGTTTCCTCAAAGGCGAGGGGGTGGCGGCCATGGCCTATAGCCACAGCACCGCTGAAAGCGCTTTCGGCAAGCTCTACTCGAACGCTGCCGTCAGCCCCCAGATCAAATGGGCTTGGGCCGTCAGTCGTGCCATCGATGTCTTGGTGGCTGAGCGTGACGCGGGACGAAACGACATCATCGATCCCACAGGCCTCGGCACCACCGGCTGCTCGTATGCGGGGAAGTCGGCGTTCACGGTCGGCGCCTTCGACGAACGCATCGCGTTGGGGATGCCAATGGAGTCGGGCACCGGAGGCCTCGCCTCCTACCGCATCGTGGGCGATAACGACAGGGCCCCCAACAACGGCGAAAACCCCGAGCAAATCAACGAGGCTTGCACCAGTTGGTTCGCGAGCAAGTTCTGCTCGGCAAAGGTCGACTCCGTGCCCGCGGATGCGCACACCATGGTCGCGATGTACGCACCGCGGGGATTCGCGTATTTGGACAACAATCGCATTGGCCACCTGGGGCCCGTGGCATCCTTTGCCGCCGACCAAGCTGGCGCCGAGGTCTTCAAGGCGCTCGGGATCCTGAGCCACATCGGCTACCACGGCGGCAACGATACCGATCCACAGAATCACTGCTCCTGGAACACCTCACAGGAGGAAACGGCCCGCAAAGCCATCCAGGGCTTTCTGACGAAGAAGATCGCCCCCGCCAACTTCATGGAACCGAAGTTGAAGGATGCGAACGACGAGCCGGTGGCTTTCGACCTAAAAAAATACATCACTTGGACCACTCCCACGCTCAACTGAGCTCGACGGATCGCGAGCTTCAACGTCACCGACGCGACGCCGCAAGCTCCAAGCAGCGGTGCGGACACGGGGGGAGGCTCTGGGTATCCATTCCCGCGAGGATGCGGGTGCTAGTGGCTTTGGATTGCTGACATGCGCTCTCTTCGCGTTTTCGCCTTGATCCTCAGCGCCAGTTTGGGTGGCTGCAGCGAAGGAGCGCAGAGCCAGCCCGCCGGCGCGGGCGGAAGTAGCTCGCCTGCAGGCACCGGCGGCGGAGCAGGCTCCGGCGCAGGCAGCTCTGTGGGGGCGAGGGCCGGTGCGCCGTCCGCCGGTGGGCCGTCCGCCGGTGCGCCGTCCGCCGGTGCGGCGGCGTCGACGGGAGGAGCGGGAGCGGGGGGCGCTGTCGGCATGGGCGGGACTGGTAGGGCTGGGGCGGGAGTCGGTGCCGGCGGGAGCGCGGGTGGCGCCGGCGGCATGGCGGTCGGGGGCTCGGGCGGTGGGCTCGCCGGCGGCGGCTCCGGTACGGGCGGCGCAGGGACCGGCGGGTCGGCGGGCATGCCGGTGAGCTGCACCGGCGCCACGACGCTGAAGGAGGCGGGCGCATGCACGAACCGCAGGGTCGGCGTCGCCCTCAGCGCGAACCGCCTCGGCGAAGCTCAGTATGCGGAGCGAGCACGCCAGTTCAACTACGTGACCGCCGAAAACGAGATGAAGTGGGACGCGACCGAGCCCTCGCAGGGCAATTTCACCTTCGGCCCAGGCGACCAGATCGTGTCGTTCGCGCAGGCGAACGGCATGGAAGTGAAGGGGCACACCCTGGTCTGGTACAGCCAGCTTCCGACCTGGGTCAGCAGCCTGAGCGGCGAGGACCAGGTGCGCAAGGCGATGCTCGACCACATCAACGGCGTGATGGCGCACTACAAGGGCAAGGTCATCGCGTGGGACGTCGTGAACGAGGTTTTCGAGGACGATACCGACGCGACCCGGCGACAGTCGGTGTTTCAGCGCGAGCTCGGCGACGGCTACATCGAGGAAGCGTTCCGCGCCGCGCGAGCGGCGGATCCCGACGCGAAGCTCTACTACAACGACTACGACATCGAGAGCGACTACCGCAAAGCCGACGCCGCCTACGAGATGGTGGCGGATCTGGTCGCCCAAGGCGTTCCGATCGACGGCGTCGGCATGCAGATGCACACCCGCAGCCGGGAAGAGGATCCGCCGGTTCCGGAGTTCATCGCGAACGTCGAGCGGTACCTCGCGCTCGGGCTCGAGGTGGTGATCAGCGAAATGGACGTGCGCCTCTGCACCGGGACGACTCTCGAACAGCAGGCGCAGCGCTACCACGACATCGTCCTCGCCTGCGTCGCCCGCCCCGGCTGCAGCGACATCACCATCTGGGGGGTCACCGACCAATACTCGTGGTTGAACTCCCAAACCCTGTCGTGCGTCGATTCCGGTGCCCCGCGCCCGCTGCTCTGGGACGACAGCTACGCCGAAAAACCGGCCTACGACGCGTTGCTCGACGCGCTCATGGGGCAGTAGGCCGGTCGAGAGGCGTCCAGACCGAAGAGCTCGGGCTCGGAGCCGGGTTCCACGCAGCGCTGGAGCCGGAAGCGCACCCCGCCCGACCAGCTGGTCATTTCGCTCTGTTCTTCATGGCGGGCCGGAATCATGATGGCCCCCCCATGCGCAGCTCGACGGCTACTTGGTTCCGGAATTCGAGATCGCGGCTGGTCGTGGCCATGTTGCCGTTGCTCCATGCAGCCTGCGGCACGGCGCCGGACGAAGACGAGGTGTCAGCCTCGATCGAGAGCCTCGTGGCCGGTACCGTCGTCACCTACGAGACCGAGGTCCTTTCCCGCACGGCCTCTGCCACCGGCAGCCAGGTGACCAGCGAGACGGGCGCCAGCGCCGGAAAGTACGTGCAGCTGAGCGGAACGCCCGCGACGGGAGCTTGGATTGAATTCACCCTGACGAACGTCGCCGCCGGCGCCTACGACGTCAAGCTGCTCTACAAGTCCAACACCAACCGAGGCATCGTCCAGGCCAGCATCGACGGCGCGAACCAGGGTTCCGCGTGCAACCAGTACGCCACCACTGCCACGCAACAGGTGGCGTGCAGCCTGGGCAACAAGACGCTGACCAGCGGCAATCACCAGATCCGCTTCACGGTCACGGGCAAGAGCGCGAGCAGCTCGGGCTACATGCTGGTGGTGGATCAGATTTCACTCACGGCGACGGGTTCAACCGGCACGGGCGGCACGGGCGGCACGGGCGGCACCGGCGGCACCGGCGCGGGCGGGACGGCGGGAGCGGCAGGAAGCGGCGGCACCGCTGGCTCGCCTCCCACGTGCTCGGCGACGACTCTCAAGCAGGCGGCGAGCTGCACGGGGCGTGTGATCGGCACGGCCCTGGGGAGCCAGTATCTCCAGGAAACTGCCTATGTGAACGCAGCGCGCGAGTTCAACTCCGTGACCCCAGAAAACGAAATGAAGTGGAGCACGATCGAGCCGAACCGGAACCAATTCTCCTATTCGCAAGCGGACCAGATCGTCAATTTTGCCGCGGCCAACGGCATGAAGGTCAGGGGCCACACCTTGGTCTGGTACAATCAGCTGCCCTCCTGGGTGAACGGCATCGGCAGCGCGACCGATCTGCGTTCGGCGATGGTGAATCACATCACGAAGGTGATGCAGAAATACCAGGGCAAGGTGAGCGCCTGGGACGTGGTGAACGAGGCGTGGGCCGACGGCGGCACTGCGCTCCGCGATTCCGTCTTCACCCGGGTTCTCGGTAGCGCGTACATCGACGACGCCTTCAAGGCTGCGCGCGCGGCCGACCCGAGCGCCAAGCTCTATTACAACGACTTCGCCGCCGACGGCCTCAGCGCGAAGTCGAACGCCGTCTACACGATGGTGCAGAGCATGAAGGCGCGCGGCATCCCGATCGACGGCGTGGGGCTGCAGATGCACTGGCGCTCGGTCGGCTCGACGCTCACCGCCGCCGAGGTCGTCTCGAACATCCAGCGACTGGCCGCCCTGGGCCTCGAGGTGGTCATCAGCGAGATGGACGTGCAGCTCTGCAAAGGAGGAACCTTGACCGACCAGCAGGTGCGCTACCACGACATCGTCGCAGCCTGTCTGACGCAACCAGCGTGCAAGGGCGTCACCTTCTGGGGCATCCCGGACAAGTACTCGTGGCTGAACAGCCGCACGGATCTCGGATGCGTCGCGCCGGAGACACCCCGCCCGCTGCTGTGGGACGACAACTACGGCAAGAAGCTCGCGTACACGGGCGTGCTGAACGCACTCCGCGGTCAATGATCGCGCTACGCCCACGTCGCCCCGCCGCGGCGGAATAGGGGCTCCCCCCGATCCCGGTCGCCTTCCGACCCAACAAGTTCGCGCGGCGCCAGGGCGGCCATGCGATGATTCGAGGGCGATGAGGCGGGTCGACCTCTCGAGCTTCAACCTGAACCTTCTCCTCGCGCTCGACGGGCTTCTGAGCCAGCGCAGCGTGACGGCAGCCGCGAAGCGGGTGCGCGTGACCCCGTCGGCGATGAGTCATTCACTCTCGGAGCTGCGTCATCTCCTCGGCGATCCGCTCCTCGTTCGAGCCGGTCGCGGCATGGTTCTCACCCCCCGCGCGGAGGCGCTCGTCGGCCCTCTGCACACGCTGCTCATGGACGCCGAGCGGCTCCTCGGAGCTGGAGCCACGTTCGACCCGGCGACCACGGCCCGACGTTTCGTGATCGCCGCGCCCGATTTCCTCGCGACGCTGCTCATGCCGGCGCTCCTCGACGCCGTAGCCCGAGAGGCGCCCGGTACTTCCCTCGAGATCGTACCGAGCTCGCGGCGCGGCAACGCGTGGCTTCTCGAGACGGGCGACGTCGATCTGGCCTTCGGCGCGATCGTGGACGAGGCGCCAGGGATCCGCCGGATGGACCTCTTGACGGAGGGCTTTGCCTGCGCGGCGCGCCAGGGGCATCCGAGCATCGACGGCGCGCTCGATCTCGATGCCTACGTCCGGACCCCGCACCTGCTCATCACGCTCGGCGACGACGTGGGGCCAACGTGGGTCGACCAGGCGCTCGCGAAGCTCGGCAGGAAGCGCAACGTCGCCGCTCGGGTGCGCTACTTCATGGCCGCGCCGCTGATCGTCGCGCGGTCCGAGCTCCTGCTCACCGCCCCGAGCATGCTCATTCGCTACTTCGCCGAGCTCGTGCCGCTCCAGGTCCTGCGCCCTCCGATCGACCTGCCCACCTTTCCGGAGGAAGCCTACTGGCACCAACGCTTCGACGAGGACCCTGCCCACACGTGGCTCCGAAATCTCGTCCAGAAGACCGCGCGAGACTTCGGGCTCAAGGAACGGCCGCGCAAGCGCAGCTGGTAACGCCTCCGGGCGGATGTGAATGGCGCTCAATCCTCCTTGAGCACTCGCCAGCACCGGGCGGCTGGGGTCGAGAGTAGATCAGGCGGAGGAGGTCCGCATGATCGTCGCCATCGTCTCGTTCCAGATGCCCAAGGCCACCACGCCGGAGGACATGTCCGGCCCGTTCAAGGCGGCCGTGCCGCTGTTCCAGAAGGTCCCCGGCCTGCTGCAGAAGTACTTCTACGTGAGCGACGATGGGCGCCGTGCCGGCGGCGTCTACGTGTGGGCCTCGCGCGCGGATGCAGACCGGCTCTACGGCGGTGAGTGGAGGGCGATGGTCGAGGCCAAGTTCGGTGGGCCGCCGACAATCCATTTCCTCGACTCGCCGGTGATGATCGACAACCGCCAGGGGACGGTCACCGCGCCGTAGCGCCACCGGCCGGGATGGCTCGAGCTCGCTGGTGCACGAGGTTGCTCACCGTGCCCGCCGGTAGTGCAGGGCGACCGCGCCGTTGCGGAACGGCTTCGCCGAGACCAGCTCGAGCCGTCGCGTGCTCGGCAGCCCGCTCTGGTACAAGGTCGGGCCGTGGCCGACGAGCCTCGGCTGGACGAGGAGCTTGTACTCGTCGACCAGATCCAGCCGGTCGAGCTCGGTCGCGAGCTTGCCGCTGCCGAGGAGCACGCCGGCCGGGGTCGCGTCCTTGAGCTGCTGCACGCCCGTGCGCAGGTCCCCGGTGAGGTGGTGGCTGTGGGTCCACGAGAAGTCCTTGCGCGTCGACGACACGACGTACTTCGGCTTGGCCTCCAGCTTGATCGCCCACTCGCGCAACGCCGGCGGCGCCTCCACGTCGCCCCGGGCGACCGCCGGCCAGGCGCTCTCCATCATCTCGTAGGTGACGCGGCCCCACAGTATCGCCCCGCCCTCGTCCAGGAGTCGCGTGAAGAAGGCGTGGGTCTCGTCGTCGGCGATTCCCTCCTGGTGGTCGACGCAGCCGTCCAGGGTGACGTTGATGCAGAAGGTCAAGAGTCCCATGCTGTCCTCCGTTCGAGAAACGCGACGAGGCGTTCCGCCGTCTGTCTCCAACCGATCCCCGCGAGCTTCCGATGGCGCGCGATCGGTGCCGAATCGGCGAGCTCCGGTTCGGCGACCCGCTGCGCCACGCTCATGCGAGTCCCGTGCGCGGTGCCAACCAGCTCCACCGTCATCACGATGTGCGCCCCGACAGGCCACTCCGGCATCATCGCGTTGACCGTCGGACGATCGTTCGAATCGACGAACGTGAACGTGAACGACAGGCGCGTCGGCGCCACGACCTCGTCGAATACGCCGCGGATGGACACGAGCTGTCCCTCCGGCCAGCGATGACGGAAGCGGATCACGCCACCGGGACGCGCATCGATCTCGCACAGCTGCACCTCGACGTGGTCGGGCGCGAACCAGCGCGCGAAGTGCTCGGCACGGGTCCACGCCTCGAAGACCAGCTCGGGCGGCGCCGCGTACTCGCGTTCGTCGATCAGATCAGCGCTTGCGGCGACGAGCACGGCGCCCTCCGGAGGGTTCTTGCAGCTGTTTCAGATACGCATCCAGCCGATCGAAGCTCGCGTCCCAGAGCTCGCGGTACGCGTCGGTCCATGCGGCGATCGCCTTGAGCGGCGCGGGCTCGAGCTCGCACGGGCGCGACTGCGCTTCGCGACGGCGCCGGACCAGACCCGCACGCTCGAGGACGCGCAGGTGCTTGCACACCGCCGGACCGCTCATATCGAACGGTCGCGACAGCTCCTTCACGTTCACGGGTCCCGCCGCCAGCCGCTTCAAGATCGCGCGGCGGGTCGGGTCGGCGAGCGCGGCGAACGTCTGGCTCAACGCGTCGGCATGCATCTCACCAGATGGTTAGCTAACCAGATGGTTAGATGCAAGGCAAAAAAAA
>Ga0315912_10004126_pt1 | contig 13919 bp, 12 predicted proteins | sample VfabasoilMG_FD_204469 | JGI IMG/M metagenome (GOLD analysis project Ga0315912, IMG submission 204469) | Garden soil microbial communities collected in Santa Monica, California, United States - V. faba soil | ecosystem: Environmental > Terrestrial > Soil > Garden | place: USA: California... | reverse complement strand
AACGACGTCGAAGCCACTGCGAAGGCACGCGGCTATTTCACCGGTTACCTTCCGTCGTCCCCGTCCATCGGCCTTCTTCGCGAGGGCAAGTTGGTTTTCATGATGGAGCGGCACGACATCGAGGGGAACGACGCGCTGACAATCGCCAACCGGCTCTCGGCGGCCTTCCGCGAGCACTGCGGGACCAGCGCCCAGGCCTGATCCGACTCCAAGTCCAATTCGAAGGCCCGCTTGGCGATCGCCGGGCGGGCCTTTCTGTTCTTGAGGATGAAGGCGGAGATGGGTGACAAAGACATCGCCGCCCGCCTTAGGAAGAACATGCGGCTGGCGGCGATGTCTTTGCCACCGCTCAACACCATCCTCAGGCCCGACTGTTCCACCCCACGTCGGGGCGGCCCTTCTTCAAGTTCTCGAAGCGGGCCATCACGAAGAGCGCATCCGACAACCGGTTCAGGTAGCGGATGACCAGGGGGCCGATGGCTTCCTCGCGGGCGAGATGCACGGCCAGGCGCTCGGCCCGGCGGCAGACGGTGCGGGCTACGTGCAGGTGGGCGGCGCCGGCGGTGCCGCCGGGGAGGATGAAGTTCTCGAGTGGGGTCAACTCCTCCTGCATGCGGTCCATCCAGCTTTCGAGCTCGTCCACGTGGCGGGGCTCGACGGTGGGCACCGGCATCGCGGCCTTGTCGGCCTCGGGGATGCAGAGGTCACTGCCGAGGTGGAAGAGGTCGTTCTGCACGTGGCCGAGGCACTCCACCAGGTACGGGTCGAGGTCGGCCGTCAGGGCCAGGCCGATCACCGAGTTGAGCTCGTCGACCGTGCCGTAGGTTTCGATGCGCAGGTGATCCTTGGCCACCCGCTGGCCGGCGCCGAGGCCGGTCGTGCCGTCGTCGCCGGAGCGCGTGTATACACGGGTGATGCGGGGCATGGGCACCTCGGGAGGGCGGGTCCGGCACTTGTGGAGCGGAAACGGGTTGCCGTATCTTAACCGATCTTGTCGGCCCGGCAACCATTCCGCCCGTACCAACGGCGCCTGCCGGGACGGCCGGTTGAACATTTTCCAGGAGGAATCGATGGCGTACGTCGTCACCGGCAATTGCCAGGATTGCCGCTTCACCGACTGCGTGGAAGTCTGTCCCGTCAACTGCTTCTACGGCGACGACAAGATGCTCTACATCAATCCGAACGAGTGCATCGATTGCGATGCCTGCGTGCCGGCCTGTCCGGTCGAAGCCATCTTTTCCATGGACGATGTCCCGGGGGATCAGAAGGCCTGGATTGCCGCCAACGCCGAAAAGACGGAAGCGGGCAACCTCCCGAATATCACCCAGAAGGTCGACCCGCTTCCCACCGCCGAGGCCAAGAAGAACTCGCTCGGCCTGTAACTATCAGGGCCCCGACAGCACCACCCGGTGCGTCGCCGTACGGCCGCCCCCTTCGAACCGGACGAAATACACGCCCGGTCGGGCCGGGCGGCCGTCGTCGTTCCGGCCATCCCACGACACGCTGACCGGTCCGCCGAGGACGTCGCCGGTGGAGGCCTCCACGGTGAGATCGCGCACGCGGCGACCCGCCGGATCGAAGATGGCCAGCCGGACCGGGCTGCCGTTCACCGCCTCCGCCTGGATCGTCACGCCGGAACCACCGCGGAACGGATTGGGGAACGCGGTGAGGAAGGCCGGGCGCGGCACGTCGGGCACGCCGCTGGTCGAGAACGTGGTGTCACTGGCCGTGCCGCTGTAACCCCAGGAGCCGGCGGCGTTCTTGGCCAGCACGCGATACTCGTACAGCGTGGCGGCCATGAGCCCGGTGTCGGCGTAGGCCGTCGTGCCCGAGGGGACGTTGGCCCGGAGCGCGAAGGCCGCGGGCGGAATCCGGCACTCCACGTCATACGACGCCACCGCGCCGCCGTTCACCGGGGCGTTCCAGTCGATGTCGATCCGGGAAGGCGAGACCGCCGTTGCGGTGATTCCCTGCGCGATTCCCGCCGGCTGGAGGCCGGTGTAGACGATCCGCCGGATGCCGGCCGTGAACTGCTTGCAGTAGTAGAGCGCGCCGTCCGGGCCGATGGCGTAGTCCGAGACATTGGTGATGGCGGTGGCCCAGTTCGTCGCGTCGGGCTGGCCGGGCGCTCCGGGCGCTGGATTCCAGACGCCGGCCGTCTCCCGGATGCGCCGGATGAACCCCTGGTAGTACTCGCTGAAGAAGACATCCCCCTCGTAGTCCGCCGGAAAGGTGAAGGCGCCGCCGACCACCCGCCGGTAACGTCCGCCACAGATGATCGAGGCGCTGGCGAAGGCCGACCGGTCGTACCAGGCGATCGGGCCGACCGGCGAAGTGGCCGGGCAGGAGCCGGAGAAGAAATTCGGCCCCTCGTAGTTCGGCCAGCCGAAGTTCTCTCCGCCGACGCACTGGTCCAGCTCTTCGTAGATATTCTGTCCGACGTCCGAGATGAAGAGCTTGCCGGTGACCGAATCCACCTGGAAGCGGAACGGGTTGCGCAGGCCGAAGGCGAAGACGAGCTTGGCATTCACGTTGGCCGAACCGACAAACGGGTTGTCCGGCGGGGTGATGAGGCTCTTTGCCGGCGGGCCGCCCGGGCCGGCCGGAAGCGCGTCGACGTTGAGCCGCAGGATGTTTCCCTTGAGCAGCGTGTTGTTCTGCGCGCCGCAGGCGTCGGCATCCTCGCCCAGGCTGGCGTACAGCTTGCCGTCGATGCCGAAACGGAGCGTGCCGCCGTTGTGGTTGCTGGCCGCGTCCGGAATGTCGGTGATGATGCTGTAGCGGCTCCCCAGCGTCAGGTTGCTGGAGGCGCCGTTCGAGAGGTCACCGGTGGCGGTGTAGCGCACGATGTGGCACTTGATGGTCGGGGTCTGCGTGAAATAGAAGTAAATGTAGGGGTCGGTGGGCCACTGCGGGTCGATGGCCACGCCAAGGAGACCCCGTTCGTTGCCCGAACCATTCACGTCGGAGATGGTCAGTGTCGTGTCGGCGGTGGAACCGCCGGCCAGGACGAGGCGCACGCGGAAGGTTTTCTGTTCGATGATGATCATCCGGCCGTCGGGAAGGAACGTGAAGCCGGACGGAAGATCGAGGCCGGTGACGACCGATTGGTCGGAGAAATTGGTGGGAAGGGCGGCGAAGCTCGTCGTGGCGCCGATCGTGGCCGCCACGAGGAGGATGCCGAGGGGCCAGCCAAGAACCCGTCGAATGGACATGAAGGAACCTCCTCAAGCGGCCAACGCGTCGAGGTGCGGAAAAATGGGCCAATGCCATTCTAGGCACCGTTCCCGCACCTTATCAACCACGCGGCGGAGCCCGCCCCGATCGCGCTATCATGGAGGGGTCACCCAGAGGGGAATATGGCCCGCCCGGACGTCACCCGCCTCACCGAAACGGAATTCCAGGCCATCGGCCCCTGGCGCTGGCTGGCCGATGCCCTCGGGCGGCACCGAAACGGGCTGGACGGCGCCGTGCGTCGCCTCGAATCGGCCGAGCGGGACGACGAAGCCATTCACGATCTGCGCGTCAGCACGCGCCGGATCCGCGGTCTGCTCGATGCCGGCCGCGAGTTCCTCCCCGGAAAACCGGTTCGCCGCCTCAACAAGGGGCTCAAGGAGGCACGGCGCGACCTGGGTCCGGCGCGCGATGCCGAAGTGGGCGCCGAACTCCTGGGTGAGTTGAAGTCGTCGCTGGGTCCGGAGGTTCTCGCCGCCGCCGGCGCCATGGCCGGCCAGCTTCTTGCCCGCCGCGATGCGGCCGGATCGGGAGATGTTAAATCGAGCCAGCTCCGGAAACTGGTAACGCGACTCACCCGCGTCATCCGTGATCTCGAGGACCATCGCTGGCCGGACACCGACCCGCCAATGACCCTGGCCGAGTTCCGTCATCTGGCACTGGCCACGCTTCGCGAGCGCTGGGACGAGGTGCGTTGGCTGCCGCTCGAGCCGATCGAACAGCACGATGCCGTGGCGCAGCACGCCTTCCGCATCAAGGCCAAGAAGCTCCGGTATTCGCTCGAGCTCTTCGCGCCTCTCGTCCCCAAGCCGATCGAGCGGCGCCTCGCCCTGCTCAAGGCGATGCAGGACCAGCTCGGCCACCTGCACGACCTGGCCGGCGTGGAGCACGAAGCACGAGGGCTCGCCGCCCGGTCGCGGGAAGCCGGCTTCCCGGAGGTGGCGGCCGGCTTCGAGGCACTGGCGGCCCGGCTGGAAGACGAGCGGCATCGCGGGCTCGACGGTTTCCTGCCACGGTACCAAGGCCTGGTTCACCCCGGCTTCCTGCCGCCCGAGGCGCCGCGTCCCGCGGCACCCGCCGGCACGACGCCGGTGGCAGCGACATCGGACGACACGACACCGGACACTACGGCACCGGGCATCACCTCACCTGAAGCCGACGCCGCGCCCGCACCGGACGACGCCAACCCCAAGCTGCGCGTCATCGACGGCGGTCGCGAAGAGTCGGCCTGATGGTGCTGCATCTCGGCCTCAAGCCGGTGAAGAGGCCGGTGTCGCTCTCGATCGCCGGATCGGACTCGGGGGGCGGTGCCGGCATCCAGGCCGACCTCATCACGTTCGCGCGGCTCGGCTCGGTCGGCACCACCGTCATCACGTGCATCACGGCCCAGAACCTGGACGGCGTCACGGCGATACACCCCGTGCCGCCGGCCGACATCGCCGCGCAGATCGACGCCATCTTCCTTGGCTTCCCGGTCGGGGGCGTCAAAACCGGAATGCTCTACTCGCGCGCGATCATCGACACGGTGGGGGAGGCCCTCGAGAAGAACGTCATCACGCGGCTCGTGGTGGATCCCGTGATGGTGGCCACCAGCGGCGCGCGCCTCCTCGCCGAGGACGCCATCGCCGGCTACGCCGAGCGCATCTTCCCCTGGGCGTACGTGATGACGCCCAACCTCGACGAAGCCTCGGTGCTCCTTGGCCGCCCGATCCGCGACGCCGGCGACATGCCGGACGCGGCCCGCGACCTCGGCCAGCGCCACAAGTGCGCGGTCCTCCTCAAGGGGGGACACCTCGAGGGGGCACAGCTCGTGGATGTCCTCTGGGACAAGGAGTCGATCCATCGCTGGACCGGCTCCCGGGTGATGGGCGTCGGCACGCACGGCACGGGCTGCATGCTCTCGGCGGCCCTCACCGCCCGCCTGTCGTTCGGCGATCCCCTGGTCGAGGCGTGCCTGAGGGCCCGGGAGTACGTGGAACACGTGCTGCTCAACTGCACCGAAATCGCCGACGGGCGGCGGATTCCGGGACTGGCGGTAACGGAATCGGGGCCGATCCGGCCGCGGCGGACGGTGGAGTAGGCAGGAGGGCTTCGCCCGCCCGCCCCGGTCCCCCGGCCGGCTCCGCTATACTTCCCGTCCCATGATTCGCATCGGACACGTCCCCGTCGACCCGCCGTTCGTGCTGGCCCCCATGGCCGGCATCACGGACAAGTACTTCCGGCTGATCCTGAAACGGATCGGCGGGGTGGGCGTGGTCACCATGGAGTTCATCTCGTCCGAGGCGCTGGTCCGCGGGGTGGAGCGCACCCGCCGGATGATGACGTTCGCCGAGGAGGAGCGCCCCCTTTCCATCCAGATCTACGGCAGCCGGGCCGACCGGATGGCCGACGCCGCCCAGCTTGTCGAGGACGAGGGGGCCGACATCGTCGACATCAACATGGGGTGCCCGGCCAACAAGGTCCTGAAGGGGTGTGCCGGCTGCAGCCTGATGGGCGACCTCGACAACGCGAAGGAGATCATCCGAACCGTCCGCCGCCGGGTGACGATCCCGCTCACGGTGAAGTTCCGGCTCGGCCTGCGCGATGCCGCGCTCAACTTCATCGAGCTGGGGAAGATCTGCGAGGGGGAAGGCGTGAACGCGGTGGCGCTGCACGGCCGCACCGCGAAGCAGATGTTCTCCGGTCGCGCCGACTGGAGCCGGATCGCCGAGCTCAAGAACGCGCTCTCGATCCCCGTGATGGGGAACGGCGACGTGAACACGCCCGCTGACGCCATGGCCATGCTCAGGGAAACCGGCTGCGACCTCGTCATGATCGGCCGCGCCTCCATGAAGAACCCGTGGATCTTCCAGCAGTGCGCCGTCGAACTGGCCGGCCGCCCCTGGACGGAACCTACCGCCGAACAGCGTCGCGACCTGATTCTCGAACACTTCCGGCTCATGATGGCCGGCGAGGATGAGAAGACCGCCTTCCACAAGATCCGCACCTTCGCCGGCTGGTACACCCACGGCCTGCCGGGCGGGCGCGGGCTCCGTCAGCGGATCAATGGGATTCCGGACAGCGTGACGTTCATCCGGGCGGTGGAGGATTTCTTCGAGGAATTGCTGGCGGCCCCCGCAGGCGAACCGCCCGGGTCCCAGGGCGAGGCCGTGCTGGAAGGCGTCTGACGTTTCGACGCCGCACTCCCCGGGGGAGCCGGCCGTATGTCCCCTCGCGGGCTGATTCGGGGATTAAAGGATAACGTTCACTCGATCAGCGCGAGCTATCCACCCCTCGAAGGAGCCCCCAATGCGCTCAACACCGCGACGGACATCACTTTACCGGCTCACGCTCCTCCTGGCCGGCACTTTCGTGGCCCTCGGCACCACTACCGCCCGGGCCGAGGATTCGGAATCGATCTTCGCGCCCGGCCACGAATCGGCTCTGAACCAGATCTGCGGCCAAGGTCGATCCGGTCGGAGCTGGACCCTTCTTCCGACGGAAGCCGACGCCCGGACGGTCGGCGGGATGGAGGAAACCGTGGTCCCCAGCCCGGGGCGGACCGACATCATCCGGATCATGCCCATGGCCATCATCCCGTGCGTCCGCGTGATCGTGGCCACCGATCAACTGGGCCGCACGACGTACGATCTGGACGTCGATGTCGCCAACGTCAACCGCGACTTCGTGCTGACGGACATCCACACCGGCGAGCCGCTTCAATTCTGCCCGGACCGACCCACCGCGCCACGGCCCGACCTCAGCGCCCGCGGGGCCGCCGCCGGGTCGTCCGATCGATACAATCGCGGTCACGAGCTGGCGCTCAACACGCTCTGCGGCGAGGGGCGTTCCGGCCGCACCTGGACCCTCGGGACCCAGGGGATGACCGAAACCATCGTTCCGGCGATCGGGCGCACCGATGTTGTCGGGATCATGCCGATGGCCATCATTCCGTGCGTCCGGGTGGTCGTGGCCACCGATGAACTGGGCCAGACCCGCTATGAGCTGGCCATTGACGTGGAAAACGTCAATCGCGGCTTCCGCATCTCCGACATCCATACGGGGGAGTCGCTGCACCTCTGCTCGTCCATCCGGTCGGACACGCCGTCGTTGCTGCCGGTACAGCCAACCACTTGGAGCGATATCAAGGCGGGCCGTTAGGGGGGCTGCGCGATTGGACCTGCGCATGGAACTGCTGGATCAGCCGGTGGTAGAGTCGCTCCCTTCGGCTGTCGGATCGACACCGTAGCGGGATCACTCACGGAGGAAGCCGCCGCCATGTCCTCTCCCCGCTCGACTGTTCTTGCCCTGCTCCTGATCGTCAGCCCCGTATTCCTCGAAACCCCGGTTCAGGCCGTCCCCGCCGACCACGCGTCGCTCCTCCTCCACATCGGGCCGGTGACCGCCAAGAATCCGTGCGGGGCCGCGCCAACGGCCGGTACCGCGGTGGTGACCGAAGCCCCGCTCGTTCCGGGGGGTCCGAATGGGTTCTTCGTCTACGTCCTGGCCCATCACGCCGTCGCCGGCGAGCGAAAGACGGTCGCGGGCGTCCAGTTCGGCATCACCTACGACGGCGGGGACGGCGCGGGCATCCACGTGGACGACTGGCACTCCTGCGGCTCGCTGGAATTCCATCAGTCCGACTGGCCGGCCAGCGGAAGCGGCAATCTCATCACTTGGGATCCGGTCAGCAAGTGCCAGTCGGGCGAGGTGGTGCCGGTCGGCTATTTCTACGTTTCGGTCGATGGGCCGGCCACCCTGGCCCTGACGCCGCGACCGGTGGACGGGAGGGCGGTCCTGGCCAACTGCGAGGCCGCCGAACTCGATGTCTATCCACGACGCCTCGGCCGGGTGAGCTTCGGCGGCGCGATGGTCAATGGGGACCCGGATGGTTTCAACCCGATGCTCGAGCCGCCGGCCGGCACCGACCCGATCGTCACGTTTCACCGACCGGGAGAGTTCGGTTCGGTGGATGACGACGACCTCGACCTGTACTGGTTCATCAGCGACGACGAGCCGTACCAGGCGAACCTGCCGCTCACCTGGCGCATCGATGGAGGTTCCTGGCAATCACAAGACCCAGCCAGGCCGCTCAAGCTGCGCGACCTGGCGTCCGGTAGCCACACGGTTGAAGGTCGTACCGTCGACTTGTCGGGCGAGGAGGGGTCGGGCTCCGCGCAGTTCACTACCACCGCCCCGCGGAACCTCGCGCCGGTCGTCCGCCTCTTCGGCACGCCGCCGGCCAACCTTCCGGGCGCCGAGGGGCTGCATCTTTCCTGGACGGCCGATGACGATCGCACGCCGGCCGATCAGGTGCGATACCGGTTCACCATGACACGTCGGGCACCGGGCTCGAATTCCACGGAGAGCATGGGAACCCCGTTGACCGACGACATCGGCCTCCAACTCCCGTTGCTGGCGGTCGGCCAGTATCGTGCCTCCCTGTCGGCGCTCGACGACGAGGGAGACGAATCGGACGAGGTCACGATCGAGTTCCAGGTCGACTCCGGGCCGAACGGCGAATATCCCGGCGTGGGGATCATTTCGGGGCCGTTGTTCAACGAGGAGATCACCGATGCCACCCCCACCTGGCGGGCCGGCGGCTACGACGAGGAGAGCCCCGACGCCGAACTCGCCTGGTCGTGGCGACTGGACGGCGGCGGCTGGACCGCCTTCTCGCCGGTCGATTCGCACACGGTGGCGCTCGTCACGGCCGGCTGGCACACCATCGAGGTCCGCTCCCGCGACGGCGACGGCCTGGTCTCCTGGTTTCCCGATTCCCGGCGCTTCCGGCTGCTCAGCGTTCCGGAGGGCGTGACCCCCTTGGCCGCCCCGGTCGGTATCCGGCTGGTGGCTCCCAATCCCTCCCGGGGGCCAACCGGATTCACGCTCGACCAGCGCTCGGCCGGGCCGATGCAGGCGGACATTTTCGATGCGTCCGGCCGCCGGATCCGACAGCTCGTGGAGGGGGACCGGGCCGCGGGGATGCTCCGGATCCTCTGGGATGGCCAGGACGACGGGAGGCAGCCGGTTCCCTCGGGCACCTACTGGCTCCGGTACCGCTCGCCGGATGGCGAATCCACCGCCAGGATCGTCATCGCCCGCTGAGCCTCCCTGCCCCGGCCGCAATGGGGCGGGCGCCCTGGGTCAAAAGGCACTACACTCCCAGCGGGCTTATCCCTAAGGAGGAAACTGCCGCCATGTCCTCTCCCCGTATGACCGCGCTTGCCCTGCTCATGATCGCTTTCCCCGTTTTCCTTGCAACGCCGGCCAAGGCCGGCCGGACCTCCCAGGCCTCCATCGTCCTGCACACGGCCACCGCTGGAGGTGCCAACCCCTGCGGTTTGGCGCCCGGGTCGAACTTCCACCCGGTGACCGCCGCGCCCGTCGATCCCTCGGGCTCGCTGGACTACTACGTCTACATCATCGGTCACGATCCGGACTGGGCGATCGGCGGCGGAATCGCCGGCATGCAGTTCGGCATCGAGCACGGGGCGCAGGGCCCCGGCGATGGCCTCAATATCCAGTCGTTCGAGCTCTGCGCCACCATCGATTTCTCGACCGTGGACTGGCCGGCGTCGGGGAGCGCAACCCTGTTGACCTGGGATCCGGTCAACGCCTGCCAGCGCCAGGAGTTTGCCGTCGGCGGCTATTTCTACCTCACGGCCTATTCGCCGTCGCTCCTGAACGTGACAACCCGCCCCGCCGACAACCAGGCCAAGCTCGCAAGCTGCGGCTCCATGGAAACGCTGGTGTACCCCGGCCGGCTCGGCTGGGTGTCGTTCGGTGGAGCCAGCTACAACGGCGACGATGACGGGTTCGACCCGCTCCATGACGCGCCGATGTTCACGCAGCCGGTGCTCGACATCACGGCGCCCGGCGAAGGAATCGTGCTGGGCAACAACGATGTCACCTTCGAGTGGTGCCTCATCGACGACACGACTCCGACCGAGGAGCTGACCACGACATGGAATCTCGACGGGGGAAGCTGGCAGACGGCTCCCGGCCACGGGCGCCTCGTGGTGAGGGACCTGGCCGCCGGAGCGCATGTCTTCTACATGCGTTCCGTCGATCCCCAGAACGAAGTCGCGGTGGACAGCCTGGCGTTCAGCGTGATCACCGGCATCAACGACTATCCGACGACCCAATTGCTCGAACAGCCGCCACTCTCCTCGTCGACCGGGCCGTATCACTTTCGCTGGACCGGCTCCGACTCCGAAACGCCGACGGCCAATCTTCGCTACGTCTACGTCCTGCGCGAAATCGGCTTCGGATGGTGTCCGCGCCCCACGCGGGAGCAGCAGTATTCGGTGGCCGATACCGAAGTGGAATTTCCGACCCTGCCACGCGGCCAGTACGTTCTGTCCGTCCGGGCCGTGGACGAGAACGGCCAGATGGATCCCGTCGGGGTGCAGAGCCAGCCCATCCTGGTCATTCGTGACGTGCGCGCGTATCCCAACTGCCCGCCATGGGTGGAGATCACCGGCGAGCCCGACTCGTTGCTGACGGAACGTTCGCTGGACCTTCACTGGCGCGGCTATTACGGCAAGGGTCCGCACGATGAGCTGCGTTTCTCCTGGCGCCTGGACGGCGGTGCGTGGTCGGCCTGGCAGGCCGACAGCACCGCGTCGTTTGAATTCGCGACGGCCGGCTCGCATCGCATCCAGGTCAAGGCGAAGGATGCCTTCGGTTTCGAGTCGCCTCACTTGAGCCATGTCGACTGGAACGTGACCGACCCTCCGGCGTTGGCCCACATGCCCATGCCGATCATGCCGATCCCGGTCCGGGGGATCACGACGGAGGTGATGATCACGCCCAATCCCAGCCCGAAGGGCGTCTCGATCCGTTTCGGCCTCAGCGAGACGATGCCGGTCGGGTATCGCGTGTTCGATGTGCGCGGGCGGCTCGTCCGCGAGTCCGCGCGGCAGGAGCTGGGCTCGGGTGATCAACAGCTCGACTGGGATGGGCGCGACGCGGGCGGCCGTCTCGCACCGGCGGGGGTGTACTACCTCGAACTGGGTGCGGGGTCGCAGCGGGTGATGCGGACGGTGAGCCTGGTGCGTTAATCGTGATACGGCCGCAGACAGGCCGATTCTGTTGTTGATTCAGGGCGGCCATCCTTCGGGGTGGCCGCCCTATTTCCTGGTGCACCAGGAAATAGGGACAGGCAGGTCGAACTACCTGCGGCCGCGTTCTTTCGAAGGGCTCGACCGAGCTCCCGATTTCTTATTGACCGCGGCTCGACGCTTGGCCCCTCGCTTGGCGACCTTCCGCGGAGTTTCAGCAACGCGATCTCCCGGCTCCGGCTCTTCGTCCAGCGCCCGGCTGAGGACATCCTCGTAGGCGCGTCGATTGCCACGAGCCGCGCGCGCCGTGAGGTAGTCTTGCGTCATGAGGGCCGCCAGTTTTTCGCCCACCGCCGAAGCGATGAACTGGTTGATCGAAATCCCATCCTTTTCGGCCAGCTTCCGGATTGCGCGGTGCAGCGAGTCGGGAAGCCGGAGGCTCAGCGTGCTCATGGATCACCTCGTATGATCGAGAGAAACCCGCTCGGCTCGATCACTTTCAGGCCGAACGACCTCGCGGGCGCAAAATCTGCGCCATTGAATGTCACGATGTGCGTGCACATGGCGGCGACTGCCAGTTCCAGAATCATGTCATCCTTGCTGTCGGCCAGGATGGGCCTCCACAAGAAAAACACCGGGCGTTTATCAGCCGTCCGGCACAGGTAGTCAACGAGCGTATCCACATCCCGCTTCGGAAATCGAGTCGGCGGCAATCGCCTTTGCAAGACAGCCTCGTACTCGAGGGCCAGTGGGACCGAAACGACATGGCGGAACGCTCCACCGCCGATCATCCCGAGGATCCGATTCGAGGCACCCGACTTCGACAGCATTGCCGAGACAATCACATTGGTGTCAAGGACGATACGTGGTCGGCGATCCATGGTATCACGGACGATACCATGCTTTTGGCGTGCCTACTCCGCGATTCGTGGTGGCGTGTAGATCACATCGGCTTGGATCCGCTCCGCGTAGCTTGAGTTCCAGCCGGTGGCGAAGAATCCAGCAAGCTGTTTCGCCATCAGGTTCCCGGACCCCGCGATCCCCACGTTGCGACTGTTGTAGAAATAGTCGCGCTCCCAGTTGCTGGTGCCGACCCAGAAGGCGGTCTCGTCCACGACCATATACTTGGCGTGCACCGTCCGGGCGAACGGGATGAAGCCGGTGGAGGCCTCGGGGATATTCATGAACCGGAGTTCGAATCCCGGCACGGCGGACAGCTCCTGCAGGTATTCGACGGTGCCTTTCCGCTTGCCCCAGTTGGCCAGGAGGAACTTGACCTGCACACCGCGGCTGGCGGCCCGCCGGAGCGCGCCGTCGAGTTCGTCCCACATCTCGCCGTTGCGATTCTTCGGCTTGTAAGTGAGGAGTTGGACTTCGATCGAATCGTGGGCGGCGTCGATGAGGCCGACGAGGCGGGGGAGGTCCCACTCGACATCGGCCGGGAGGTCGTCTTTCGGGCTGGCGACAAACTGCCAACGGCAGGTGTCGCCCGCGGCGTCGAGCGTCCAGGCACTCGAGCCGGCATCGGTCCACCAACGATTCCAGCTGGCTTCCACCAGGGACGAATCCACGGGAACACCGCGATCCCAGTCGCGCTGGAAGACGGAAGTCAGGCCGTCGAGTGCCGGAAAGTCACTGAACATGACGCCGAGTTCCTGGATGTGTTCCAGGGCCCGCCAATCGAAATTCTGGCTGCCGAGATACCCCCATTTACCGTCAATAATGAAGTACTTGGCGTGAAGGATGCCTCCGGCGATTGCACCATAGTCGAGTCGCCTCGATTGGACGTTTTCGAGCGAGTCGAGCTGGGTCACGATCCCCGGGTATGTCTTGAAGAACTTCTCGTCGACGAGAAGGCGGATCTTGACGCCGTGCGCCGCGCGATTGATCAGGATGTCCAGCAGCTCTGTCAGTGAGCTGCGCGCCGAGGGGTTATCGGATACGTAGAACTCGGCCAGGTCGATCGAGTTCGACGCGTAGGCGAGATGAGTGCTCCAGGAGTCGGCGGCATCGGAAAGAGAGGTGTCCAAGGTCGTTTCCCCTGGCCACGATTCCACCAGTTCGGGGGATGGGGACGATCCAGGGGCGTAAGGGAACAGCTCACTTGGCGCCGTTCCCTTCATGACGATGTCGAGGCGGGCGGTTCCATCCGGTTCGAATCGAACGGCCTGAATCAGATCGGAAAAGCCGAAGCGTTTGACGACGACGCGACAGGGAGCTACCGGAACGTTCGGAATGAAATAACCGCCGACGCTGTCGGTCGAAACGCCAAGGGGCGGATTCGTCTCGAGGACCCCCACGATGGCCTGAGGCAGGGGTGTTCCATGGGTGTCCCGCACGACGCCGTGGATCGAGCCGGCATCGGCGTTCCGCGCCAGCATGGACATCAGCAGAACTAGCCAGAGCCACGACTCGGCGGCAAGAGCACGTCGCGGATTCATTCGGGCATCCTATCATCGACAACCAAAAGGATAGCCGGCGCGCTCGCTCGCGCCGGCCTCCGAATGTCTTTGCGTATCAGTCCTGGACTCGGTCCGAACCGAGTCGCCGACATTTGATTCCGAATCAGTCGCACCAACTCTGCCTGAACATAGTTGCCGGTCCTGTTTCGAGATCAGGCCCCCAACTGGTCCCGGAACG